>Ga0066836_10002370_pt1 | contig 10107 bp, 9 predicted proteins | sample ETNtaG_18_FD_71568 | JGI IMG/M metagenome (GOLD analysis project Ga0066836, IMG submission 71568) | Marine microbial and viral communities from oxygen minimum zone, Eastern Pacific Ocean - ETNP201302SV91 | ecosystem: Environmental > Aquatic > Marine > Oceanic | place: Pacific Ocean: Eastern...
GTTGGCCTTTCGGCCTCATCTAAAGGGCCGTCCACGCCCCCGGCTGCTTGCATATCCCCGGCTCCAGTGGTCAGAACATTCCTGTCGCCTCGGTACATTTCGACATCGTCTTCATCGAATTCTTTGTCACCAAAAGATCCCTTTGCAGGTGTCAGTTGTATTACAGCTCCACCACTGCCATGCAATGCAGCGTAAGCCAATACTTCCCCCTCGTAATTGTTGTGTTGTCCCATCGTTGCAGCCATCCACCATGCCGGTTTGTAAGCCACGACTTTTTGGACACGAATTTGGCCATGGATATCTCGACTGAGTTGACTCAAATCCTCGAGTCGACCATCTGCGAAGAATTCGAGAATTTTACGATTCCATTCTTCATCCTTGGCTGAATGAATGCGATCATCCGCAGGTTCGACATGTTTGGTAAACATACGATTGGAAAGACTCGAAACAGCGACAACAACCGCCTTCTTGCCTTGGGCTTTGAGCGCATCTCTTGCAGCTTTCCCAAGGACGATGGTTTCAGAACGATTGGAATACATGTTGCTTGAAATGATACAAGCTGGAATTCTATTGTCTGGATTCAGTAAACTGAGTGCAACCACTGAACCAGTGTCTATTGGGAATCCATGATATGCAACCGTTCTCGCATGGAGTCCTCGTGATTCTGCTGCATCCTTGTACGCATTGCCAAATTCAACATCCATTTTGAATTTGTAGGGCATTGAACCTAAGAAGTGGAAATCGTCGTCAACGTGTACCCATTCTGGTTCTGGTTGGACTTGGAATTGGTGGCCGACAATACTTGGCCATGTGGTCGAATAGACAATGATTACATCTGCGTCACTCTCTTCAATTCGTTTTCGGCATTCATCGTACGCGGCTCGAAGTTCCCCCCATCCTTTGTTTTGGCCTGGGGCAAGAAGTGGATGTGGGTGAGGTGGGACATAAAGTCCGAAAAGGACTGGGTTTTCTTCGCTCAGAGAACCAACTCCCGAGTGACATCGTTTGGGTCCCAACAGGCGACGACATTGCCGGTTCCAATAACCGATTGGTAGCCATAGATTTCAGCAGGATAGTTTGGCATTCCCATCGCACCCATCATCCAAGTCAGGCCACCGCCTTCCGTTTCAGCGATCGTTTGTTCAGTGAATTCTGGCATCAAATCGATGAATTCCTGCATTTTCCCATTGCGCATGAGATCGATGACTTTCATGTCCCAAACATACTGACTGTGATTGTAGATGTGCTCCCTGCTCATATCTTCAGGCAGTGGTGCTTCGGTGGTGAAGTGTCGATGAGAGAGGCTGTGACTGGCGATAAGTACGACTTTCTTTCCACTTTCTTCTATCGCCTTGCGACATGCCTTGCCCAGTGCAATCGCCTGTTCATTCATCACTTCTACAGAGTAGTAGTGACGATTCCGATTACTGCTGATGGTGACGATCGGTTTGTCCCATTCGGGATTCAATAGGTGACAAGATGTAATCGTTCCATAATCTACTCGAAAGTCTGGATTTCGCATCATCTTGGTAATGATTCCAGATTGTTCTGCAACCTCGCGCATTTTCTCTGACAATTCAACATCGACTTTGAGATCGTAATGATATCGGAATAAGTTTGGGAAAATTGGATCGACGGAGAGAGATTTGAATGCGTCACAGCCTAGGAAATGGGTGCCGATGTAGGTCTGCCAATGTGGTGTCAAAATGACAATCGCATCATAATCAATGGTTTTCAGTTTCCGTGCCAAACGGGCATAACCCCATCTCAGGGCTTCCCAACCACCTTCACTAATCGGTTCATTCTCATCTGGATTTTCTGCATAGACCAAATGAGGTGGGTGTGGAGCGAGGCAACCGAGGACAATTTCACCCTTTGTCATCGCGCCTTCCAAAGGAAGGCGGCACTTGAAACCAATGTCGTGGCAATTGTGATATGATTGGGGCCTAGCCACGGTTTGATGAAGTGGGAGAATCCGCCACTTGGCCTTTTTGCGATTCCCATTTGTATCGGCTTAATTTCATCAATTATCGGATTTAAAATCGATCAAAAAATAGAGTATACCGATCAATTCATTGAGAATTTTGCACCTTTATTTATTTCATGGATAATTCTTGTTTTACTCGCCAGTATTTTGATGTTCAAAATCCCAACTGAATGGGGTGACCCTAAGGAAATGCGATACGGTGTTTTGGCAGGTACATTCGTGGTCTTTCTTCCAAACATATGTGGCATCGGTTTGCTAATATGTGCAATTTGGGCACTTCCTGTGGTTTTAGGATGGGTTTTCGTGTCCACATATCAATGGAAATATGATGTTCAACCGTTCAGAACTGGCTTATGGTTGGGCGTTGGTGGGTTGACGGGGATGTACATGGGTGCTTGGGCAATGTGGACAATACTCAGTGCTTGACACAGATGTTGATCGCTTCGGAAAAGAATCCGAGACTCCATCGTCCACCTTCTCGACCCACACCACTATTTTTGACACCACCAAATGGGACGCGCAAATCACGATGTAACCAGCAGTTAACCCAGATCATGCCGGAATCGATTTGTTCAGCCATCAAACCACCCGCTTCAACATCTGAAGTCCATATTGAACCGGCCAACCCGTAATCGGTCATATTGGCGATTTCAATGGCTTCTTGGTCATCCGAAAATGGATGTAGTGTCACAACAGGGCCGAAAATTTCCTCCATTGCACAACGAGCATCGGGTGCCAATCCATCGATGACGGTGGGCGAAATCCAAAACCCATTTTCAAATGCTTCAGGAATTCCAACCGGTGGGCCTCCACCACACAAAATTTCGCCACCTTCTTGTTCGGCGAGGTCAATGTATGAGAGCACCTTATCTCTGTGTGATTTTGAAATCAGCGCACCAAGTACAGTTTCTTCATCCGCAGGGTCACCGACAATCATGTCGGTTACAGCAGCGAGAAATGATCCTACAAATGCGTCGTAAATCGATTCATGAATCAGGATTCTTGAACCACACAAGCAAACTTGGCCCTGATTCAAGAATGAAGCGCGAACAATACTTGGCATCATCGATTCAATATCAACATCTGACCGTACGATTGTAGCATTCTTTCCCCCCAACTCCAAACTTAGTTTCTTGAATCCGGATGAGGCCGCTTTGGCGACTTCACGCCCCGTGTCCGTTCCTCCTGTGAATGAAATAAGATCGACATCCGGATGTGAAGTGAGGGGTGCTCCAGCATCTAGTCCATTGCCATGAACCAAATTGAACACTCCATCTGGCAATCCGACATCCTCGATGACTTCCGCCAATAGTGATGCGGTCATCGGTGTCAACTCGGAGGGTTTGGCCACAATTGTATTTCCCATCAATAATGCCGGAGCGACTTTCCAGGATAGTAAGTACAATGGTAGATTCCAAGGTGTGATTAGTCCTGCAACACCGACTGGTTTGTACAGTACTCTATTGGTCGCATCACTCATTTCAAAGGTCTCTGATTCAAACTCACGACCTTGTTCTGCGAAGAATCTGAAGTTGGCTACAGACCGTGCCGCATCGACATTTCGAGCCAGTGTGATTGGTTTACCGGTATCCAAACTTTCCAATTGTGCTACTTCTTCACCACGTGCATCCAAAGCATCTGCGATTTTGTCCAACCACTTTGCACGTTCCAGAATACTGAGTGCTGCCCATCCTCCCAATGCATCCATTGCAGCCTCAACTGCATCATCTACATCTTCGCTAGAAGAACATGGGATTCGGGCGATATGTTCTCCAGTAGCTGGAGCGTAATCTTCAATCCAGTGTTCACAAATTGCAGGGCGCCATTGCCCTCCAATGAAATTCGAAAGTTCGGTCACCTCACTCATGGTTCCCCTCTCCAGAGAATGGATTGGAATATTTTCGCCAATCGTAATACCATCGGTCTGAATTTGGATCCCACTCGTCCCACGTAACCACTTGTTCCAACTTGTCAAGTCGGTCTTCAGGAACGACACCTGGGACAATGAATGCTTTTTGTCGATGTAGTGGGTAAGGATTTCTCAACTCAATTCCAAGGACACCAAGCACGGCACGCGCAACATACCAGGTGGCTTGTGAATTCCATCCGTGAGCGATTTTGATGACAATGCCGAGACCTTGTGGGAAATCTTCGTGAATGACGGAAAGGCCGAGTAAACCATCGGCCCCTTCCTTGGCCAAAACCATGCCATCACCCGCCTTGATTGCTGTTGAATCAAGTCGATTGAAACCTCCGATGAGATCTGGATACTTGCACATGGAATCCCATATCCAATCCACGTCTTTTTCTCGAGCCAATCCAGCAAACATCACCGCGAGTTCATTCACTGTATTGGAGACTGTAGGCAATCCACAACCATCCTTTGAAACGCGTTTGGGTTCCCAGTGTGGGTCGCCCAAAAATCGGCGAAGTACATCGAGGAACAGTGGGAACCAATCCGATTGTGGCAATGTGTAACCTGCGCGATTAATACCCAAAGCACGGAGTGCCCGGAGAATCGCAGCATGCTCTCCAGAACATGTGTGAAACCATCTTCGAGGCCGGCGTACTTGGCGGCCGAATTGAATGAGAGGTACATCTAGGGGGCATTGCATCAACCCCCATTCTGATTCAGTAAGGATCGATTGTGCTGCTGCAACGTGTTCGGTATCTCCATTGTGTGATGAGCAGGCAATCGCTTTCTGCTCGTCAGTCAGCTCTGAATCTAATACATCAGCGAATGCTTTCATCAGTAGCGGTTTCATCATACTGCGTCCATAACACAGAACATTTCCTCCAAATGAATGGATGACCTCAGAACCATGAGCCCAAGCGATGGCGCCATGAATCGTATTCTCTGAAACGTCATTGCGCCTGAAGTCGACGAGTGGTTCCCATTCAACATCGCGCCCTGTCGCGATACCTTTTGCTCCATCTGAAATGGGAGATGTCGGATAAACCGCTGAACCCGGCCTTCCAGGTGCGACAGAAGATGGTCGATGTTCACTCATTCGATGCCCCCCCATTGACAAGGGGTACGACCTTGTCCATGAATGCGCGCATGTCGCGACAGATTCTTTCGGAGTCGTGTCTGAAAAAGTCAAACCACAGCATTAGGCGATCATCAGGATGAAATCGTTCACGAATTTGAGCCGCGACTTCTGTTGCGTTTCCAATGACAGCATTGTTTGCAGCCTTGGAAACTTTTGCAGGATCAAGTGTCCCTTCCAACGCGGCCCAATATGAGGAAAGAGCCCCTTCAGATTCAATCTTCGCCGCTGCTGTTTTTTCGATTTCACTTAACCCATCTTCTTCGTTAAGGAAGACCATGACCGTTCGAGGCATCATCCTACGTTCCCATTCACCAAGATATGCACCCTTCATCCGTTCATGTGTCGCTTCGATGACTTCTGGTTGAGTAATACTGAGATTGAAAACTTGGACAGGCATGAATTTGTTGACATGCTCTTGCAGTGCAGGTTCGTGACTACCGATGACCAAATTCAGTTTTGTTCTGTCCCACTCTTGAGGGACGGTTTTTATTTCCTCAAACTGGTATCTTTGAGGGATTTCAATTGCTTCATCGTCATTTCCATTTGCATTCTGTACTGCAATCCAATCCTCATCTGAGCGGAAGTTTGCTCTAGACAATGTGGTCTTACGAATCTCATCAGAAGAGATGGTGTCGCCACGTACGAGACGTAGCATGATTTCTGCGGCTTCCCAAAAAATCTGTCCTCGAAGAGCCGGCCAAGCAGTTTCCTCGATGGCATTTCGTGGCACGATTCCATATGGAGATGCCATGAATTGGAATCGCCCCGCACTGAAACCCAAATTCAGTTTTCTCGAATCCCCACGGACTTCTTGTAACGCACAGAAGTTCCCGATTCTTTCAGCAACTGCAATCGGTCCACCATTTGCCAAGATTGACAATACAGCACTCCCGATTTCGATTCGGTTTGTATGTGTCATCGAAAGCATGGCGAGTTGGAAAAAATCGGTACAAAGACCGACTTCACCTTCCCAATGAGGGATGACAGGTCTCTTGTTTCGTTTCTGTACCTCGGTAGACAAATGTGCTTGTGCCAACCATGCAACACCATATCCCAAGTCATCAGCAACTGCGAGTTGTTCGAGATAATTGGCATACATCGTGGTTTCATCGGGACATGTGCCCGCTGCATCAGGAGTCTGAGAAATCGAAAAGAAAACATCGAACTCCATTCAGTTCCCCCCGTGTACAGAATCTGCCAATTCATTCAGCCGATCCTTGATTGGCTCAGGAGTTGGTCGGCCCAATTGCATGAATCCAGCCATGACTTGCGATAGATGTTGAAGTTCCAAGTCTTGATCATCGACCGCTCTGGCCATTTCAGCCAAACCCCAGCGAGAGACAACCGTGCCTTCGAAATCCTCCTCTTGTTCAGCGATTTCTAGAGCGGCCTCATAGTGAATAATTGCACCATCCACATTCGCTACAATGGCCTCAAGATGTCCGAGAATTGCCAAACCATTGACCATGCCTTTCCTGTCGCCTAACTCTTCCAAAAGGTCCACACATCGCGCATGGAATTCCTTTGATTGCTCAAACATTCCTTCTTCACGGGAAATTTCGCCGAGGTTGTAGAGTGTATTTGCTTGTCCGACTTTGTCCTCAAGTGCTTCTTTGAGTGCTAGGCTTTGTGCAAAAGCGGATTTCGCTGTAGATAAATCACCATTTTCCAAGGCATAAATTCCACATTGATTGTTGTATGATGAGCGCAACCAATCATCCTCACTCACAGCCACCAAATCTTCAGCCTCTTCAAGTGCGGTTCCATCATTTACAATTCTTGCTTTTGTGAGCAATGCCCAAGCCAATTGGTCATTGTCTTCAGTATTCTTGGCCAATTGAATGGCATGGGTGATGAGGGCTTCAGCGCGTTCTGGTTGATCGATTTGCAATGCAATATCTGCCAATGTGAGGGCCACACCTGCATCCATGCCCTCATCGAAGCCTTCGCCTTTGGCCATCAAATCTAGCAGGTGATGTGCCTGCTCGGGCGTTAGCGATTCACCAGCCATTTCAATCCCTCAAATGGAGCGCATGCGGCCACCATCAACAGCCAAACTAACGCCACGAATCCCACCTGATTGTGGTAAACAAAGGAAGGTAATGGCCGAAGCGGTTTCCCTCGGATCAATGAGGCGTCCAATCGGTACTTGTGCCATCCAAGTGTCGTGAATGTCTTGTTGGCTTCGGCCTGTTTTTGATTCAATTGATTCGGCCAGCGACCCTAGTCTATCCGTATCGGTAAACCCTGGCAAGATATTGTTGATTGTAATACAAGCAGGCAATTCCCGACTCAGTGATTTCGCCCATGATGCCATGGCACCACGTAGGGTGTTGGACAATCCGATGTTTGGAATCGGTTCACGAACGGATGTAGAGATGATGTTGACGATTCGGCCCATGCCAGCTTCTTCCATGCTAGGGGCTACCATCTGTGTGATTTGATGTGCAGCATGTAGGTGACGTTTGAATGGGGCCTCAAAATCCTTGATTTCATTGTCCAATAGCGGGCCACCAGGCGGCCCTCCCGCATTGTTCACTAGAATGTGAATTGGACCTGCCGCCAAAACACCTGAAATTGTTTTTGCAATGGCATCGGCATCTTCCAAGTCTAGGGACATGGAGCGAACACCGGGGATGTCTGGTGCGCTTCGGCTGAGTCCAATGACATCAGCACCACAGTCCGCTAGCATTTCTGCAGTGGCTCGTCCAATGCCCTTGGAGGCACCACAGACAACGGCTCTCATTCCTTTCATTGCATCATTTGCATACGGATTGTTCATTCATTCACCTCAGTCCACATAGTGTGCATAAGTTTGGTCAGCCAACTTCTGGTCCACAACTTCCAGAATCTCTGGAGGAGCGTTACGGAAGGTAGGCCATGGGCTTTCGCCTTGGGCATGGCGCATTTCTGGCCACTTTCCTGCAACATATGCCATCAGCGCTTCCTTCATCAAAACGCCTGCGAGTACAAGGGTCTCGTAACAGAGGTCTTCGTATGTCATTCCGCGTTTCACCGGGAATTCTCGACGTAGAAGTAATTCTCCTGTGTCGATACCATTGTCGCAAAAGTGAGTGGTGCTGCCGATTGGAATGTCGTGATAGACGGACCAGGCCGGGCTCGCGGAGCCTCGACAATCGGGCAATAATCCCGGATGTGAATTCACAACTCCGTCTTTTGGGCAATCAAGAATTTCTCCACGAATGATACGTGTTCCTCCGAACACAATCAGATCCAAGTCCATCTCGCGAATATGCGGCATGACCTCCTCAGAATTGTGAATTGGAACCGTCACATGTACGACATCGAGCTCGGCAACTTGTTCGACAATCGTCGGTGCGATTGGGTTGCCTTCAATACGCTTGAGGAATTTCTCACGTTCCTCATCACCGATGGCTGAATCTTCTTCGATAATGATGGCTGGAACAAATCCTTCTGAGAGCATTTGTCGCAGCATCTCGCGCCCATATGGGTGCTCTTTGAGGAGCAGATAGGCAAAGACTGGCGTATCTCCCATATTCACCCCGAAGGGGTGAGAGATACCCGTTCTTTTCGGTTGAACATTCAGATGTATTCTGAAATTTGTAATTCATCGACACGCCTCAATCAAGGCGTCACTCGACTCCGATCTCTCGGGAAGAGCACAACTTCGCGTACATTCCCTGCTCCGGTGAGGACCATTAGCAGACGGGCGACACCAAGCCCCCAACCTGCGTGAGGTGGGGCACCAAATCGGAATCCATCTGTGTAAAATGTGAAGTCGGCGGGGTTGAGATCCATGTTGATGAGATTCTGTTCAAGAACTTCGACTCGATGCTCTCGCTGGCCGCCACTTGTCATTTCGTCACGACCATAATTGAGGTCAAATCCACGGGAGAGTTGTCCCCCTGTAGAACCCTTTTCTGATTCGTCATGGAAGATGTAGAACGGTTTCATCGACATCGGCCAACGTGGTAGGAAGTGGAAGCCTGGATACTTTGCTGCAATCAAATCGCAGTGGTGTGATTCGATATCGTCGCCCCACTCAATTTCCCCCCCACCGGCTTTGACGATTTCAATCGCTTCGCAGTATGGGATTCGTGGGAATGGTAGACTAGGGACCTCCACAGTGATTGGGTCTTGTTCCTGCGATGCTCTGTATTCATTGATGACATCGATTAGGTTCTGGTCATTTGCTGCCACTTGACTCCAGATGTGGTGAATCATTCTCTCTTGGACACACATTACGTCTTCATCATTCATCCATGCACCTTCGATATCAAAGGAGATGAATTCGTTGAGATGTCGGTATGTGTCGTGCTTCTCGGCTCGGAAAGCAGGCCCGATTTCGAATACGCGTTCAAGGCCACCAAGGACTGCGAGTTGTTTGTACAATTGAGGGGATTGTGACAGGTAAGCATCCGTTTCAAAGTACTTCATTGGGAATAGGTTGGTGCCACCTTCCGAAGCACTGGCGATAATCTTGGGTGAATTCATTTCGTTGAACCCTTCGGTAATCAGATGATCACGGCCATACTGTAGGACCTTGCCACGCAACTGGAACATTGCATTCACATGCGCGCGACGCAAATCGAGGTGACGATTGTCTAGACGGACATCGAGTCCAACGTGAACATCGTCGACAACACCCACTGGGAGTGGAGTTTCTGCGAGCGCTAGGATTTGGCCAGATGTGACATTGATTTCGTATTCTGCAGGTGGCTCAGGCTCACCCTCAGGTACCTTGGGTGGGCGCTTTTGCGCAACCATGCCCGTCACTTGGATTGTAGATTCACGGCTGGCACTTTGAATGGCTGCAAATGTATCCTCATCCATATTGTCCTTTTTCAGAAAAGCCTGAAGGTGTCCTGTACCGTCTCTTAGCATGAGGAAACAAATGGCTCCTCGGCCGCGAACGGCTTCAGCATATCCTGCAACAGTCACTTCGTGACCGATCATTTGTGCACCCAAATCACGTACTTCGCCAAGTGTGTGTGTTCGGTAATGGGTCGGTTCCCAATCACGCCCGTCGCGTCCGGTCATGTTTCACGCCGGGTGCATCAAACACTTGAATCGCACGGCGATAAA
>Ga0066836_10002371_pt1 | contig 10104 bp, 2 predicted proteins | sample ETNtaG_18_FD_71568 | JGI IMG/M metagenome (GOLD analysis project Ga0066836, IMG submission 71568) | Marine microbial and viral communities from oxygen minimum zone, Eastern Pacific Ocean - ETNP201302SV91 | ecosystem: Environmental > Aquatic > Marine > Oceanic | place: Pacific Ocean: Eastern...
CAACCATCTCCATAAGAATCTGTAACGGTTATGTTATACGTACCTACATCAGTATAAGTTGACCATGTGTTAGAATAGTAATTGTTGGTAGCCCAGAGGTTAGGACCCCAAGATTGAGATGTGCCATCTGGGAAATCCATTTCGACAATTACTTCACCGCCGTAAGCGCGAGTCTCGAGTTCAAGGTCGAGTGTTTCGCCTGGCCCTAGTGTAACACTAGTTGAATCAGTAGGCGCATTCGGATATGGATTGTAGCCAGACCCTATTGATTCAAGTTCTTCTGTCGTAGAAATTAATTGACCGCCTGCAGGCATGAATAGAAGGCTAGTATTCGAATTGACTACCTGAGGGTTAGCATCATCCTTGGTAGCATCAGAAATTGAATTGTAGGCTGTACTATCATCAACGAATAACTCGAAATCAAGTCCATCATAAGTTGCAGTTGTGTTGTCTGTTGTAGTGTCACCCCAATCTAATACCGCGGAAACCCCGTAGCCGGATGGTACAGTCATTGAATAGAAATCATGGTTATCATAATCCTGACATATTGTTCCGTAAATTTTAGAAGCAGTACTTGAAATAGGTACTGGGTGATCGCCATCCTCATAGAATCCCTCGTCTGATGCATCTCCTCCAGAGCCACCATCATCAGAGGTGGCACATGGAGCGGAAGCAGCTTGCAGATACTCAAGTTCAATCTTATAGCTCATACCTTCATGATAGGTATTTGCATAATAGGAGGATAGGTAACCACTTCTAATTCCAATATCGATAGTATCAGCATCTTCACCGGAGACAACCCATTCCTTTTTCTTGTAATAATCAGAATCCATATTATATGTTACAAGCTCAGTAATCATGTTGCCGCCATTACCAAAGGAATTTGCAGTATTGACTATAGTTCCAGTATTATACGAATAATAATTCCCAGAACCATCTAGCATTAGCCATACCTTTCCTGGAATGTAAGACCCACCATAAACTCCGCAAGAGTCAGTAAAACAATCTACAGTAAGTGTAATTGACAAGTCCATATTAGCTGGAATATCAATAGTGTAAGAGTCGTAAGGATAGTGATGTGTATCGACTGCTTCGTCGTAACTTGTGACAAAGCCAGTAAATGTGGATTCGAAATCATCTACCATATTAGGCAGCTCGATACAGGAAGTTGGATCAGCATCGACATGGTTGCATGTGAAATATGTATCTACATCATTCTGAGTAGCTGTAGAATGAACATAAGCGCCATAATCAGTACCACTACCTCCGTCAGACGGCACCGGAGTGATTTCTAAAGAGTAGTATGTGATTGGAGGGCTAGAATATGGAGGACCACAGTCCCAGCAATAAACCTGAATCCAAATGTCTCTTCCACCCACATCTGTGCCATTTGTTGAGAATTGAACTGGCGTAGTTGTTCCTGTAGGATATCCGCCAAATTGTCCGGCGCCTGGAATGGCACAGTCGGAATATATAGAGCCGTAAATACCTGAATCGAAAGAAGTATCACATTCGTATATAGCACCCATGTATATGTTGTCTTGAGAAGATACCCCTGACCCAACAGAATCTTCCCAAAGAATGTCAACCTCTATCGTATATCCCCATGGGACTGAAAGTTGGTAAAAGTCGGAACCCAAGAAGCCCTGCCAATTGTACGCTGGAAGAGTTCCTGAAATTGTAGTAGTGACTCCTGATGGATGGAAAGTGATAGCGGGAGTCAAATCGATAATATCCGAAGACGTGCCTCCTGCATCAACTCCTGTACAAGCATCGTCCCCAAGACAGGAGGGATTAGACGTGTCCTGATTCGCAGGAGCCATGACGACCTCCGAACGTCTAGTTTCTTCTTTCAATTCGACTTCGGAGTATCCCTCCATCATTGCTACTTGGGAAGAGGCGATCATCAAAACGGCAATTAATAACGTACGAACAAGTTTAACATTCATGCGGGTCACTAGTCATGACCACGTTATGTAACTGATATAATCATACCGCTGCCTGAGTCAATAAATAACCCTACATAACTAATCACAGCAGAGTTACTTCACAAACACAATTCTGAGAAAAGGTGGGTTTTGATATAAAAACTATAATATCTATGAAAAAAATAACTAAATGTGAAGATTAATCATTAATATTTGAAGAATCCCATTCCTGATTTTCTGCCTAATTTTCCTTCCTCTACCATTTGAACTAGTAAGGGAGCAGGTGCGTATTTTTCATCATTAAATCCTTCATAAAGAACATTCATGATGTGAAGTACTGTGTCATTACCAATTAAGTCTGAGAGTGCTAAAGGTCCAATTGGATGATTCATGCCCAATTTCATAATTCCATCAATCGCCTCTGGTTCAGCAACACCCTCCTGCAAGGTAAGAATCGCCTCATTAATCATAGGGCAAAGAATTCTATTCGATACAAAACCCGGTGAATCGTTGCACGAAAGGGCTATTTTGCCCATTTTTTCAGCAGCCTTTACAACCGCCTCAGTGACCTTGTTTTCAGTTTGACTTCCATTAATTATCTCAACTAATTTCATCACGGGCACGGGATTCATGAAATGCATGCCAATAACTTTCTCTGGCCTATTTGTAGCTTGAGCGATGTCATTGATAGAAATGGATGAGGTGTTACTGGCCAAAATCGCTTGTGGTTTGCAAATCTTATCTAATTGAGCAAAAGTTGAAAATTTTAGTTCGGGGATCTCTGGAATCGCTTCAATAACAAGATCAGCATCTGCTGCGGCCTCCTTTTCAGTGGCAGTAGAAATTCTTGCAAGGGCTTGATCAGCATCCTCAATAGACATCCTATCTTTCTTCACCATGCGTGCGAGTGAATTTTCGATGGCCAACATTCCATTATCAATATAATCTTGTTTGATATCTATCATTAATACCGAAAAACCGGCAGAAGCAGCAACTTGCGCTATACCATTCCCCATCTGCCCGGCGCCTAGAATAGCAATCTTCTCTATCCCCATATTTATCGCGACTAGCAGTTAAGACAAGAATGCTCGCTTGACTAATTCTATTGAATTTTCATTCTAAATCAATCGAATCCTCATCAGGGACGTTGTCTCTCCACGAACGGACATCCCTCTCACCCCTAGCCCAGGCACGAAGTTCCTCTTCCTCTGGCAATGGGATTCTAGGCTGCCTAGAAGCCAAAGTTGATGATTCCTCAATCAAGTTTTCGAGCCAATCTTTCCCATCATCATCCAATTCAACGGATTCTTCGACTTTTGTCCGACGGAATTTCCTTATTTTCCATCCTGAAAAACCAATTAAGAACAATATCATGCATAGAATCAGACTTCCTTGATATAGAGTCGGACCACCTACCTTGGCGTCATCGATTGCCCAATCAAGCCATTCCTGATATTGAACCTCAATACTATATTGATTCAAATTCCCCCCTAAGTCCTCGGATGTAGCATTAATCCAATGCCCGCCTTGAGTGGAAGGAACCCCTAGGACGAGAGTGAAATTTTCACTCGCATCACAAACGAAAGAGGTACTAGATATTTCAGTCGAAATCGACACATGGGCACCATATTCACAGACCCCATAGATTACTCTCTCAGGCTCAAGATTAGTAGTTCTATTAGCCACTTCTAGAAGACTCAGTTGAGGAGTAATTGTGTCTCTGGTTACTTGAAGCCAGTAAGTTTCAGTATGATCTAGAGCGCCTATGTCTAATTTGAATTCGTTTTCGCCTTCATTTAACTCCAATTCAACTACGATGAATAAAAGACCCGGTTCGAACAAAAAGGTAGGAGGAGATTCAGATGCATTCTCACCCTCAAGCACATGTCTAATTTCCGCCCATTGACCCGGGCCTCGTTGGAAAACAAGTTGCACTGCTTGCGAGCCTACAACAGAACCATCCCATTCAGCAAAAACTTGGCTTGTGTACAACGAAGGAGAAAGTGAAAATTGCCGGCATTTAGAGTAGTAGTTTGGATTGTTTTGGACCTCAGTAGAATCCCATGCTTCAATACAAATTAAATGATTTCCAGATTCAGAAAGATTGTAAAAAGCCCCACCGTAACTGGAATTCCACTCTTTGACTACGATTCCATTGTGTGAAAATCGGAGATGTACGTCCTCACTAGCTAACCAAGACAGCCCAAGCCTATGGTCACTAAAGTTTTGTTCATCAGAGGGAGAAATATCCCATTCAACAGTGGGTAAAGTGCGATCTAGTACTAATGGGTAGGAGTATTGGTTGCTATTATTTGCCCAGTCAATTAATTCAACATCAAAGTTATACTCACCATCGCTTATATCACCTAATTCAAGAATGAATGGAGAGTATAATTCTGTAGTAAAAGCAATACCAAGATCTTGTTGTGTTACAACAACAGATGAGCCAAATTTACACTGTTCAATTACAAATTCGCCTGATTTAGAAATTAGTTCGATGCAAATAGATTGGATATCAGGTGTAACTTCGAAGGATAAAGAGGAATTAGTCACATTAAGTGTAGGTCCAGACCAAGACCAATTTTGGAAATCATAATCTGAGTAATTAGAGTGGAAATATGATGAGAAAATCTCAGGCTTTGTAGTATCTAAGATAACCTCGAACGAGCGATTAAATGCATTGCCGGCTGGATCTTCAACACTGAATGAGAATGTGTTGTTGCCACCTATCAGATAACCGCTTATTGGGTTAGTGAACGGAGTATTCCAGTTTAATTCCTGAGACTCATCTAGATTGATTTGTATTGAGGCAGTACCGGCTGGAGTAGTTTCGACAAACTCTCCATTGTAACTGAATTCTGCATCCCATTCTGTTTGTATTTCCACTACTAGAATTTCATCATTAGTGATTACTGGGATATCTGAAACAAGTAAAATTGGAGCCTTCGTATCATATTTTATAGAAAGCCAATCAGAGGCATGGCGCCTAGATAGGTCTGCTATATCTGCCGTATAATCGTGCCATTGCTCATTAGTTGGCAACGTCGAATTAACCCAAACTTCTCGGAATAAACGACTCGAGTTGCCCTCCAAGAATTCTGATATAGGCACTTCAACAGCAGATAAGTTCCATAATATTGCATCTATGGAGTCAGGATTTGGTACTGTGGTGTTATTATCGACACCACTCCAAGATAGGTTTGCCAAAGAGAATCCACTTCCTGTATCTTTTGCATGCAATGAAATAGGTAGGACATCATTAGTTTGAGTCAAATTCTCCGGCGTTAAGAATTCAATTTCTGGGTTGAGATCGACTAATTCGTAAGTAAATGGCAATCGCAGATTGACACCACCCTCAAGATTAACCTCTACGAAACCTTCCCAGACCCCTTCCGATTCAGGCATTTGATAATCAACATTCAACTCAAGGGCACCCTCAGGCATTTCTCCTGCAAGTGTGGCGGAACCATTTGGCCAAATTTTAGAGATTTCAGATTGGTTCAAAGATGATGAATTTGTAATATTCAAAGAATCGCCAGCGACTATCTCTACATCAATCCAGAACTGAACACTTTCAGATACCGACCAGCCAAGTACTGCAATGGAGTAATTGCCATCTTCAGGTTCGTCGATAGTAATAGATTCTGAAGATGATCCTGATGTAGACTTTTTGATTTCCTCTCCGGATTCAAATACACCATTCTCATCAGAATCTCTGAAAACATACAAATCTAAATCCGCATCCTCGTATGAATCCATTTGAATTGAAATTTCAGCCGCATCGGATACAGTAAAATTGTGCCACCAAGAGGCACTCATTTTATCACTAGAATCATCTTGATAAGCCGTTTCATTATCGAAATTAATAGGTTGAGTCCAGCCAAATGAATGTAGAGATTCTAATGGTAGTGGCATTGTAGAAACAACATATATGCTCTCATTACCATTAGCCTCAGACCAATCTGTAACTACTTTATGAAAGCTAGACTGCTCTGCAGCCACATACCCCAATGAAATATTCAGAGCATTATCATTGGTAGTAACTCCGTGAGTTGCTGTATGAAGTACCATTTGATGTATTCCAGCAGATACAGGGGCGACAAATACCTCTCGAGAATCATCAGTGTAAGTACCCCAATCATGTCGCCCACTCCCAGCATAGTTGTTGACAGAGCGTTCAACTATCGAGAAAGTATTGGTTCCATAATCAAGAGGAGCTTCTTCAGCATAGCCATGGGGCGTTTGAGAAAGCCAAAGAACGTCAACATCAGTCCATTCATTATCGTCCCAATTCACATCAACAATTGCAGCCCCTCCGGTATCAAGTGCCTCTGGCCAGTCGACACTAAGGAAACGCCAATCTCCACTTTCAGCTCGCCAATTCCAACGTTGAGCCCCTGAGATCCAAGACTCAGTGTACAGAGTCTGATTAGACACATTTCCATCAAGGGGTTTTGCAAACAAGTCGAATGGACCGCTCCAAGGAACATTAGTTACTACTGGAAGTGTCCAATCACGATGTGATTCGTTGGCTAATGAACCATTCGAAAAGATTTCAAAACTGCGTATATTTATCCCATGCTGATGTAAGCCTGAAGATGCATCCAAAGGGACACTGATAGTAAATTGAGAATCCACGGTAGAGTTGGCAGGCACTAGTAATCTAGTAATTGGATTTCCTTCATTATCTGTAGTTGAAACCCAATCATCTACTCTCGGTTTAAAAGCAGTCCAATCCCATTCTATACTGACGTTATCGAGCCCAGAAGGATCCACATCATTACGAGAAATACCAAGCATAATTCCGTCTTTCATATCTTCAAATGGCAAACCAACTCGTAATTCGGCTTGAGGCCCATGCATGTACCATGTTGCATAGGCTTCAAGTTCATCAGACTCTGTCCAATCCTCAGAATCGACCATTGAATCATTATCAACATCAGTCACCCAAAGGCCGTCACCATCCTCGTCATTCCAGCGATACATTATTATCTCAATTCGCTCATCAGAGTCAGTATCCAAATCATCATCAAAAGCGGCGTATTCTATCACAGCTCTAGAACGTATTAACGTGGTATCAGAGGGTATCTGGTATGTTGTATTGTTAGATATATGAATTGGAATCAACAAATCAGGACGACTTCCTTGATACCCGTCCCAAGTGTCATTTTCGCCATTTGAACTGCCATTGCCAATGCTTAACCATTGACCAACTTGATGTGCAACAGGATAGAGGCGCTCAGGAATAAAATCAAGGAACATGTCTGTCTGACCTGCGTTACTAAACTGCAGATTAACAGTTTGCGATTCGCCTTGAGATATTGTATTGATATTTGCATTTCTATGCTGGCCTTGGAAAGTCCCAGACATCCATTGTGAAGGAGTTGCGGACCAAGTTCCATTTTCCCCATCAAGAGTTGCAGTTGCCCTACTTGCATTAAACCAACCACCACCTTGAACAAATGGATCATATCCTCGATCATCTGCAGTCGAAAGAACAAAATCGCGGAATACCTGTGAATTAGGGTAATCACCCCTATTCTCAAGCCAAGACTGTTCTACAATAGCTAGAAGCCCTGCAGTAATTGGAGTAGCAAGACTCGTACCTCCCCAAGTTGTTGTTGCACTATTTCCGTTATTTCGTAAATTCAGAGGAACATCACCGGTGGCAGACCAACCAACTGCAACTATATCTGGATCCATTCTTCCAACAACATTTGGTCCTCGGTTATTCCAAGGAGCACTCTGACCCCAAAGGCCATTTGTTCGACTAGAAAATGCACCGACTGAGAATACCCCCTGCGCGGCTCCTGGAACTTTCACAGTCCCATATCCATGACCTCCGTTTCCAATTGCAACAGCATAATGTGTCTGATTATTGTAAACTCTAGTTAACCAATCGAGGTAGAGTGAGTATGAATCAGCGCCGGAATTGTCGACTGAAGAGTAACCGAAAGAAAATGAGCCAATATTTGGCTGATCATCCCAAGTTAATGGATTACCATCATTCCCCTCTGCAATCCAACGCCATCCGTCGAGAGAATGTCCTCCAGAGTAATGATTGCCGATACTAGCAATAGTAGCATTCGGAGCCATTCCAAATACCTCTCCATCTGAAACTTGAGCCTGTGCCGCAATCGCACTTGCACATAGAGTGCCATGTGAGCCAGAATCAAGCATAAACAAAGTGAGGTTACCTGCACCCGCTATTCGATTAGAATAGCCATGTCTGGAAGCATATGTTTCGGAGTAAGGCACTCCGTTATTACCGTCAGAAATCCAGTATAGAAGACCTGCGGATACATCCCTAATCCCATCTCCATCTTCATCAAGCCCTGAGGTTTCATTACCCATGCTCATGTGTTCATCATCACTGAAATTTGAATTGCGATTTACATCAGGAATCACCAAATCATAAACACCTGAAACTGTAGAATCTATGACAATAATTGGCACATCACCACCCATCTGACTTCTAAGTGTTGAATCTGGATGTTCACCAAGGTGGTAAATACCAGATTTTGATAGAGGAGTACCTGAAATATTGAAGCCTGATTCGTCTAAAACACCATTTGAATCATTATCCCAATCAAGAGAAGAAGTATTGGCATACCAGGTATCTGTAGCAGGGTATGTCTCACCATCTGCAAGCCAATGCCACATGCTATTGTGATCGAACATCATTGGCCAGCCATCATAATCACTGCCATCTGTAATTCTCGCTTGTGTCCCCTCAAGATCAGGGTGAGAGAAATCTACACCTGTATCTGCAACAGCAACAATAATCCCCTCACCGGTGTATCCTCTTTGCCATGAGTCATTAGCCCCATGAATTTCACCTGAACGTACGGTGTTTGGTTCAACCTTTGGCTTTTCAAAAGGCATAATATCGAAAGGTTCAGGGGAATTCTGAGCATCAAGAATTCCAATCACACCAGAAACATGACTTAACTTATGCAAAATTTCCGAGTCCAACCAGAAGGTCCGATGATCTATCACGCCATCACTTGGATAAGTTGGCTCAAGGAATTCTCCGAGTCCAGCGTCAGCTTGGGACTCAAGTTGACCATGCTCTAATTGCCATTGATGTAATTGAGCAATTGAATGTGTAATTACCGTAACTCGAACAATTTCACTTTTCGAATCAGTTCGATAAAACAAGCTGGGTTCAATCCAAGGTTCAAATTCAGGAAAAGCAATAGTATCCGACAATGCAATTTCTGATTCGGAGACGGCCGACAGCGAGTTTCTATTATCATCTACAGAGTTTGAATGAGAGAACTCTACGGGCATCATCGACACGAATAGAATTAGGACTAGGCACACAGATAGGCGCTGCCCCATGACCTATACGCACTCTGATGAGCACTTGTATGCTACGGCGTCTTGCCCGTCAAGTCCAAAACTAACTTATTGGACCGAGGGTCATAGTCCCGTAGTGTAGTGGTCCATCATCCCAGGTTTTGGTCCTGGGGACCCTGGTTCAAATCCGGGCGGGACTACCAATAATTTGAGCCATAATTCATTCGTTAATTTTCTCAGGATTACGGCTTAAATCACGAGTGATATTTTTCTGATGAGATTCAAGAGTCCCACCGCCTATTTCGAGAAGTTTAGCATCTCTCCAAAGTCTCTCGACAGTATATTCTCCAACATAACCATAGCCACCCATTACCTGTATTGCTCGGTCGGCAATATTCTTTGCAGCAGTGGTTCCAAACAACTTGACGCCATCGGTATCTAAACGATTACCAGATTTCGAAAGGTCAGTATTCCTCGCTGTATCATAAACATAAGAACGCATAGCACGGTATTCAGCCCATGATTCACCAATGTGACGTTGAATCTGACCGAAATCGCGTATTTGGCTACCAAATGCTTCTCTTTCACTGGCATACTGATTCATTGCAGAAAGGGACCTGCGAGCAATACCAAGGCCCATTGCGGCTAATCCGATGCGCTCTAACTCAAGATTACGCATCATGTGAATCATCGACTCGCCCGGCTTTCCAACTACATTTTCAGAAGGGACTATGCAATCATCAAAGACAAGTTCTGCAGTATTTGAGGCTCTCATGCCAGATTTATCGTATATTTTTTGACCTACTGAAAAACCAGGCATATCTTTCTCAACGAGGAATGTAGTTACTTCTGCTCGGCCCTTTGAATCGGTGCC
>Ga0066836_10002372_pt1 | contig 10102 bp, 9 predicted proteins | sample ETNtaG_18_FD_71568 | JGI IMG/M metagenome (GOLD analysis project Ga0066836, IMG submission 71568) | Marine microbial and viral communities from oxygen minimum zone, Eastern Pacific Ocean - ETNP201302SV91 | ecosystem: Environmental > Aquatic > Marine > Oceanic | place: Pacific Ocean: Eastern...
AAGATCTAAAATAATATTAAAAATCCTAAATCAGATTTATCCCAAGACACCAATTCCTTTAAAACATAAAAATCTATTTACTTTGTTAATCTCTGTAGCTTTATCTGCACAAACAACAGATGTTAATGTTAATAAAGTAACGAAAAAAATATATCCAAAATATAATAAACCTGAACATTTTATAAAATTGGGTAGAAAAAAAATTGAAAAATTAATAAAAAGCACAGGTTTTTTTAAGAGAAAAGCTAAAAGTGTTTATTTGCTTTCAAAACAGCTAGTAGAAAAACATGGAGGAAAAGTACCAAATAATTTTAAAGATCTTGAAAAACTACACGGTGTAGGACATAAAACTGCAAGTGTAGTTATGTCTCAAGGATTTGGATTTCCTGCTTTTCCTGTAGACACTCATATTCACCGTTTAGCACAAAGATGGGGCTTAACTAATGGAAAAAATGTTGTTCAAACTGAGAAGGATTTAAAAAGATTATTTCCTAAAAAATATTGGAATAAACTTCATCTTCAAATAATTTATTATGGAAGAGAATATTGTAAAGCTAGAGAATGCTATGGTTTAACTTGTAAAATTTGCACTACTTGTTATCCTAATAGAAAAAAACCAATCAAAACAAAGAAAGCTTAATATGAAAATTTTAGGAATAGGAAATGCGATTGTAGACGTCATTTGTAAAGTAGAAGATAATTTTTTAAAAAAAAATCAATTAACAAAAAGTACAATGAAACTTGTAGACGAAAATGAATTTAAGAAACTATTGTCTAATTTAAAAATAGAAGAAACGGTTTCAGGAGGGTCAATTGCAAATTCTATTGTAGGATTGTCCCAACTTGGAAATAAAGTAGGATTTATAGGCAAAATTAATGATGATGATCTTGGTATAAAATATGAAGAAGGCTTAAAAAAGGAAAATGTAGAATATTTTTATTCAAAAAAAAAAGAGGAGTTGCCCACAGGAACTTGTTTAATATTAATCACTCCTGACTCTGAAAGAACTATGTGTACATTTTTGGGAACGGCAGGAAAAATTAATGAAAATGATATAGATGTTAGTGCTATAAAAAATAGCGAAATAACTTTTTTAGAAGGTTATTTGTGGGACGAAGGTAATCCAAAGAAAGCTTTTGATAAAGCAATTCAAAACTCAAGTAACGTGGCTATGTCATTATCAGATCTATTTTGTGTGGAAAGACATAAACCTCATTTTTTAGGTTTAGTTAAAAATAAATTAAATATTACATTTGCAAACGAACAAGAGATTTTTTCATTAATTGGTGCTAAAAATTTTAATGATGTTATTACTTTTGGAAAACAATTAGAAAAAATAATCGTTATTACTCGTGGTGAAAAAGGAAGTATAGCAATTCATAAAGATGAAGTGGTTGAATGTGATATTCAAAAAAATTTAAAGATTGTAGATCTTACCGGAGCTGGCGATCTTTTTGCAGCAGGGTTTTTACATGGACATGTAAACAAATTATCTATGAAAGAAAGTCTTAAAAAAGGTACTGAAATGTCTTCAAAAATAATTCAAAAAATTGGAGCTAGATTAAAGTAACTTTTTTTCTTCTTTTAAAGCTACCTTTACCTTTTTTAGGTTTAATAACACGTTTTTTATACTTAGGAGAGAACAAATCTTTTGCTATAAAATTTCTAGTTTTTTTTTTCAAATATAATACCCCTTATTATTATTTTTTATAAAATTATTATCACCAAATTTTTTTAAAATTTTTTTTCTCAATCTATGAATGTGTGTTTCTACTGTATGTGTTTCACTCTCTGTTGAATAATTCCATACATTTTTTAATACAAAATCTCTCTTTACAGGTTGATTACTGTGACTAAATAAAATTAAAAAATCGATTTCTTTTTCCGATAATTGAAGTTCAAGCTGATTTCTTTTTATTTTACGTTCGTTTTTATCAATAATATATCCTTTTAAATTAATTAAAGAATTTTCTTTAAATTTAGTTTTTGCAATAACTGAAATTACTTTTTTTTCAAATTCAGATATTGAAAATGGCATTTTTATTTGCTCAACAGGTTCATTTGATAATTCAAATTTAGATTTAAAATTTTTTGAAATCATAATTGAAGGCAAACTATTTTTTTTCATTTTTTTAATTGATCTATCAAAAAAAATTATTAATTGATTACCTTCGTTTTTACGGCCTAAACAGAGCTCAAAATCTTCATAATGTTTAACTTTGTATTTAGAAAATAACTTAATTTCGCTTAGAATTTCAAAAAGGATTTTGCTATCAAATATTGATATAGTTTGATTATTCATTAAAAATATTTTTTATGAACATTATAATTAAAAAACATTTATTATTATACAGAGGTTATAAATTAAAGTGTAGTATTGGTAAATTAGGTACTAATAAATCAAAAAAAGAGGGTGATTTTACTACCCCTAAAGGATTGTTTAGTTTAGGCCCTCTTTATTATAGAAAAGATAAAATTAAATTTCTTAAATGCAAAATAAGAAAAAAAACCATAAATAAAAATTCAGGTTGGTGCGATGATATTAAAAGCAGCAAATATAACAGTGAAATAACTTTTCCCTTCAAATTTAAAGCTGAAAAACTTTATCGCAAAGACAGTATTTACGATATTCTTATAAATATTAAATATAATCAATTACCTGTAAAAAAAAATAAAGGAAGTGCAATTTTTTTACATTTATGTAACAAAAAATATAAACCTACAAAAGGATGCATAGCCCTACAAAAAAAAGATCTATTAAAAATAGTCCCTCATATTAATAAAAATACAAAAATCTTAATTAAATAGTTTTTCTTTCACCTAAAATTATTGTTCCTAATCTCAAGTAAGTCGAACCATTTAATACTGCATCTTCATAATCAGAACTCATACCCATACTTAGATCATTCAATTTTAATCTTTCTGCAGCTTGCTTTAAAAGAATAAAATTTTTAGTTGAATTTGAACTAACGGGAGGTATACACATTAAACCAATAATATTGAGGGATAATTCTTGAGTGCAGTAATTATAAAAACTATCAATTTCATTTAAGCTAATTCCAGATTTTTGACTTTCCTCAGCGAGATTAACTTGAATAAAAAGTTTAGTTTTTTTATTTAATTCTTTTTCAATATTATAAATTTTTAGCGCTAATTTTTTGGTATCTAGAGAATGTATATAATCAAAAATTCTGACCGCTTTTTTTACTTTATTTGACTGCAATTTACCAATCATATGTAATTCAATTTTTTTATAAATATTCTTTACTTCAGACCATTTGTCTTCCGCCTCTTGTAATTTATTTTCACCAAAGTAGATATGTCCGGCTTCAATAAGAGGTTTGATCTTATTTAGAGGAAAATTTTTTGTTACAACTATAATTTTTGGAACAATTTTAAGTTGTTTTTCTTTTGCAATTTCATTAACCTTATCTTTAACAGTATTTAACTTTTCTAAAATTGAATGCATAAACATTTACCCAAATTCTTTATTTTCACTGATAAATACAATCGTGAAATATTTAAAAATAAAAACATAAACATAGGTATTATTTACAGGAATTATAAAGATAGAAAAAGAGAAAAGGAGTTAATAAAAATAGCTAAAGCTTGTAAAAAAAATAGGTATAAACTTTATGTTTCCAACGATATTAAGCTTGCCCATAAGGTAAAGGCAGATGGTATATATATACCTTCATTTAATAAAACAAAAAAATTTCTAAACATAGAAAAGAGAAATTTAGTTATATTAGGTTCAGCTCATAATCAAAAAGAAATTCATAATAAAATTCAACAAAAATGTAGCGCAATATTTCTATCACCTATTTTTAATGTAAAAAAATCTAAAAATTTCTTAGGAATACATAAATTTAATTATTTATCTTATTTAAATAAAAAAAGAATCTTGCCTTTAGGTGGTATTTCCACTCAAAATATAAGCAAACTTAAATTATTATACACATCGGGATTCGGTGGTATTAGAATATTCAAAAAAAAAACCGGCCTTATAAAAGGCCGGTTTTTATAAAAGAATAACTTCTTTTAAATTTTTAAAATGCTAATCCTAGCGATATTACTGTAGCTGTGTGATCGTCTGTAGTAACCCATGCAGCATTTGTAACTTCTGTATCTGCTACTCTTAAAGACATACCACCCATTGTATAAGCAACTTGCATCGACTCAACGTTCATTGTTCTTTCTGGTTCGTTAAGTGGGTTTGCATTTGAATCTGTCCAACCAGCTTTGATGTGTTCCCATTCACCATAACTCACTGACAAACTGTCATTGATGTTAAACGCAACACCGAATGCTTCAGCTTTGTAGTAGTTATATGCACTTTGGTCTCCGCCATCAGATCCAGGAGTATCGTCTACCCCTGTGTAATCTCCTGATCTTTGGTAACCAAGTGAAAGAGGTCCGATAGAGTATGTAACTCCACCAACCGCTTCGTATTTGTCATCCGTCGCAGCACCGTGATCATTCGCTTCAATTGTAGAAGCTCCAGCGAATATATTTAAACCCGCTAAAATTTCTGTTCCAAGTGAAGGATTGATATTAATTGTTGCGTCGTATGATGCACCAAGTCCGTCTCCGTTAGTTGCTGTGGCTTTATCGCCTGTATCAGCAACTCCGTATTCTGGTGCATAAGTGAACGTCATAGATGTACCTAAAACAGTAGGCGTAGAGTACATAACGTTTTGAGATGCGCCTGAACCCAGTGCTAATCTTACACCAGTGCTCAAACCATTACCCCATGATTCTTCCCATGCAGTAGGCATCTTATCGTCAATAGCGGCAATACCGTTTCCACTGTTACCTTGGTTAAAATTTAATTTACCAAGACCACCCATAGTAAGATTGATGTTTGCTGCTGAGAATGCTTGCAAGTTTGCATTAGCAATCGTCAGATCAAACGTCCAACCATTATCAAGTTCTCCAGAACCTTTAAGATTCGTGTTAGAACCAATACCTATTGGGTTTCCAGTAGCAGTACCCGATCCTGCGATCCACGTCATATCTGCTCCACCCGTAACTGTCAGTTCACCTGCGCTTGCAGCAGAAATTGCTGCCAGAGAACCGCAAAGAGCTGAACAACCAACTTTAGTTAATTTATTCATAATTATCTTTACCTTTCCTCTTTATTTAAAACGCAAGTCCCATTGATAGTATCGTCGCATCTAAATCGGCAGTTGCTGCGGTACTATAATGTTGGTTTTTCACATCAACTTCAGCTATTCTGAATGATGCTCCACCCATAGTGTACGCTACTTGAATTGAATCAGCTTCTGCAGTCGCTTTGCTTTGTCCAGACTCGTCGGACTCAGCATGACCATAAGATATCGACAGATCATCATTTACATTAAATACTACACTGTAGTGAGTGTTTTCGTATTTAGTTGTACCTGTTTGACCAGTTTCTCTTTCAGAGATCTGATAACCAAGTGTGAAGTTTCCAGCAGAGTATTTAATACCAATAACTTGGTCTTCAACGTCTCCTGTGTAACCACTAGTGTTTTGATATTGATCTACCTGTGCTAGACCACCGTATACAGTAAGACCAGTGATACCGTGTGCGGCATCAGTAGCTTCTACTGTTACATCCCAACCAGAACCTAGTCTTCCATTAGATCCTGCAGATCCTTTGTCGCTTGAATTTGCGCCATCTGAATCTGGAGAATATGCTACACGCACTGTTGCTCCATCTGGAACCATGTCCGAGCTAGGGGTTAATTCAATAGTCGATCCAGCTGAAGTACCTTTTACTGTTAGTATTCCGGCACTTAAACCAGCACCATCAGCTTCTTCCCATGCTGAAGGTGTCATATCGTCCATACGATCTATACCAGTACCTGAAGTACCTTGGTCAATTCTTAAATCACCAAGACCTGGTATACCAATCGTCACATTCGTATTTGAATATGCGTTTGCATTCGTATTTGCGATTGAAAGATCGACAGACCAACCGTTATCAAGTTCTCCACTACCACTCATTGTGTAGTTAGAACCAATACCGATCGGGTTACCAGTAGTTTGAGCAGGTAATGACGTCCACGTCACATCTGCACCACCAGTTACTGTAAGTTCACCTGCGTTAGCAGCTGAAATTGCAGCTAGAGATCCGCACAATGCAGATGCTCCGATCTTTGTTAATTTATTCATAATTTACTCCTTTAGTTTATTATTCATATGAATAGTGGTAAATTAACACTCTATTTTTAGTAAAAAAATTGAAATTAGTTAGCAATAGCAATATTTTTTACATATGTTGTAATTTTGCAACATTTTTTATTTGAACGAATAAATGGCTTATTTACTAGCTTTTTTGAATTATTAATAGTCATTTTAAAATCCATATGAATGTATTAAACATAGACAAATGAGGATTTTAAATTATATCCAAAAAAGTGCATTACTTTTAATAACGGGGCTTTTTTTTATTAGTCTTTTAAATTCTTGCGGCTTTTATAAACCAGTAGATTCACGAATAATATCACCAAACTCTAAAGAGAGAGTTAAAAAAAATTTAGAAGAAGGTAGAGGAATATCTTTTGGTAAAATGATGGATGGCAAAAAAGGTGGTACAAATTATCAGTTTGCTAGTTCAAATCCAATGTGGAGAGCTACACTAGAAATTTTAGATTTTTTACCATTAGCAAATGTAGATTATTCAGGAGGAATTATAACAACGGATTGGTATAATGAAGGAACATCTTTAGATGAATCAATTAAAATTACCGTAAGATTTTTAACAAATGAAATAAGATCGGATGGCTTGAGAATTATTGTTCATAAAAAACGTTGTAATATTGAACAAAGCTGTAAAATAACAAAAATATCTTCAACTTTGGAACAAGAACTTCAGGTTGCTATTCTCAAAAAAGCAATGATTTTTGAAAAAGAGTACAATAAAAATAAAAAGAAATATAAAAGATCAGAAATAAATTAATTTAATTACTATTCTATTAATACTTAATTTTCTAGTTTATGGAAAGATACAATATAAAAGATGTTGAAAACAAATGGCAAAGTATCTGGTCTAATAAAAAAACCGATATTGCTAAAATAAATAAAAATAAAAAAAAATTTTATTGTTTGGAAATGTTTCCATATCCATCAGGTAAAATTCACATGGGGCATGTAAGAAATTATACAATCGGTGATGTATTAGCTCGTTATAAAAAACTTCGTGGTTTTAATGTTTTACATCCTATGGGTTGGGATTCATTTGGTTTGCCAGCTGAAAATGCTGCTCGTGAAAATAACCTTCATCCCAGAGATTGGACGAATAAAAATATCAAAACAATGAAAAAGCAGTTAAAATTACTTGGACTTTCATTAGATTGGGATCGCGAAATATCAACCTGTGATCCAGAATATTATAAACACCAACAAGAATTTTTTCTAGAACTATTTAAAAAAAAATTAGTTTATAAGAAGGACACTTATGTAAATTGGGATCCTGCTGAACAATCAGTTCTGGCTAATGAACAGGTGATAGATGGGAAAGGATGGCGTTCAGGCGTTGCTGTAGAAAGAAAGAAACTTTCACAATGGTTTTTTAATATAAAGAAATTTTCACAAAATTTATTAGATGAGTTAGAAAAGCTTAAAAATTGGCCCGAAAAAGTTAAATTGATGCAAAAAAACTGGATTGGAAAATCTTATGGTTGTGAAATTAATTTTAAATTAAATAAAAATAATAAATTTGATGAAATAAAGGTTTTCACAACAAGACCAGATACTATATTTGGCGCATCTTTTATCGCTCTTTCAGTTGATCACCCAATTGCAAAAGATTTTGAAACGAATAAAAATTTTACACTATTTAAATCTGAATGTGCAAAAATGGGAACAACGGAAGAAGCTTTAGCTAATGCTGAAAAAATTGGATTTAATACTGGCTTATTTGTAACTCACCCCTTTGATAAAAAAATTGAACTTCCTGTCTATATTGCAAACTTTGTATTAATGGATTATGGAACCGGAGCAATATTTGGATGTCCTGCACATGATCAAAGAGACTTAGATTTTGCAAATAAATATAAATTAAAGGTACTACCCGTTGTTAAACCAAAAAATACTAATTCTTCTAAATTTATTATAAAAAATGAAGCTTACACAGATGATGGAATATTAATTAATTCTCATTTCTTAAATGACCTTACTGTTAGCCAGGGTATTGAAAAAGCAATTGATGAAATAACTAAAAAAAAATTAGGTAATAAAAAAACTACTTTTCGTTTAAAAGATTGGGGAGTTTCTCGGCAAAGATACTGGGGTTGCCCTATACCAATTGTTTACAATGAAAAAGGAGAAGCAATTCCCTTAGAAAAAAAAGATTTACCAGTATTGTTACCTGATGACGTTGAACTTAATGCTAAAGGGAATCCTTTAGAAAAACATCCAACTTGGAAATATAGTAAACTTTCTACAGGAGAAAAAGTTACAAGAGAAACAGATACACTTGATACATTTGTTGATTCTTCTTGGTATTTTTTAAGATTTTGTTCCCCACGAAATAAAAAATATGGATATGAATTAAATGAAATTAAATATTGGATGCCTGTTGATCAATATATAGGTGGAGTTGAACATGCTATATTACATTTGCTTTATTCTAGATTTTTTATGAGAGCTTTGGCATTTGAAAATAAAGAATTTAATTATATTGAACCATTTACAAGTCTGTTTACTCAAGGAATGGTTTGTCATGAAACTTACAAGAATGAAGATAATAGATGGTTATATCCAGAAGAAATTGAAAAAGACTCAAATGGAAACTACTTTACAAAGAAAGATCAAAAAAAAGTAATTGTTGGATCTTCAGAATCTATGTCTAAATCTAAAAAAAATATCATAGATCCCGAAGAAATGATTAATATTTATGGTGCTGATTCAATACGATGGTTTATGTTATCTGATAGCCCTCCAGAAAGAGATGTTCAGTGGTCCACTGAGGGCGTTTCTGCAGCTTTTAAATTTATCCAAAAACTCTGGAGATTAAATAACGATATTTTAAATATGCCAAATTCAGAATCTGGTACTGGAGATCTTACTTTAAGAAAAGCAGTTAATAAAACAGTTTATAATGTTACCAAAAATTTAGATAATTTTCAGTACAATGTTGTCATAGCTAATATTCATGAAGTATATAATTTAATTAGTCATCACGTTTTAAATAGCAAAACTTCTAGTAAAACTTTAAAAAAGGAATGGGAAAAAGTTGTTATGCTGTTAATGCCACTTACACCTCACTTGGCACACGAATGTTGTGAAAAAATAAAAAAAGAGTCCTATTGGCCAGAATATGAAAATAAATTACTTGAAAATGAAAGTTGTACTATTGTGATACAGGTTGATGGAAGAAAAAGAGGTTCAATAGAAATGCCTTTAAATTCTGATGAAAAAATGATTATTAAAAAATCAAAAGAAGTAGATAATGTTTCAAAATACATTAAAAATACTGATATTATTAAAAATATTTATATAAAAAATAAATTAGTAAATTTTATTACAAAAAAATGAAAAATATATTTCTATTACCTGTTATACTTTTTTTTTACATTTATATTTCTGGGTGTTCGGGATATAAACCAATTTTTAGCGCATCAGATTTAAAATTCGTTGTTGAAGATCATGAGATAGAAGGTGATAAAAAATTAGGAAATATAATTTATTCAAAACTCTACAATTTATCAAAAGGTAATGAAAAAAAACCAAAAGCTCAAAGTGTTAATATATTAATAAAAATATCAAAAGACAAAATTTCAACAGCCAAAGATAGTACGGGAAAAATTTTGGAATATAAGACAACTATAAATGCAAATTTTTTAATAAGTGACTATTTAAGCAATGAAAAGATATTGGATAAAAACTATATTTTATCTTCTTCTTATAAAGCGCACGACCAATATTCAGAAACTATAAAAAATGAAAATATAGTAATAGAAAACCTACTGAATAAAATTTATCAAGATATTTTAGTATCGATGTCACAATATAATATAAAATAATGATTGTAAAAAGTTATGAAATTAAAAAAAATAAAAATTTATTATCAAAAAATAATTTTTATTTACTTTATGGTGAAAATTTTGGATT
>Ga0066836_10002376_pt1 | contig 10099 bp, 9 predicted proteins | sample ETNtaG_18_FD_71568 | JGI IMG/M metagenome (GOLD analysis project Ga0066836, IMG submission 71568) | Marine microbial and viral communities from oxygen minimum zone, Eastern Pacific Ocean - ETNP201302SV91 | ecosystem: Environmental > Aquatic > Marine > Oceanic | place: Pacific Ocean: Eastern...
TGCAGGGAAACAAAAATTTAAGTGGTATTGCCGACGCAAGTCAGCAAGCTGGTTATCTGGTTTTCTTTGTGGGATTAGCGGTAGCAGGCTTAATTCCATTTACTGAAAGCATAGTCGCGCTGTTCCCTATGGCGCCCGAGCTATTTAGCATTACCGTAGACTACGTACTTTATGTGCTGTTCGCTATGCCTGGATTTGCACTTTACCAATGGCTTAGAAACTATTGTGAAGGCTTGGGTAAAACCAAACCCACTATGATTATTACGGTTATCGGGCTGATGGCGAACATTGTAGGGAACTACCTGTTTATCTATGGTGTAGGCCCATTACCAGCTATGGGCGGTGCGGGTTGTGGTATTGCAACGGCCATTGTGATTTACACTATGCTTATAGCAACCGTTATCTATGTTCGTTTTGCCCCTGCCCTGCAAAAGTACAATTTGTTTGGACAGTTGTATAAACCTAACATGGTAACCATAAATCGTACCTTCAAAATGGGTTTGCCCATTGCTATGACTATCCTGTTCGAAGTGACGCTGTTTTCACTGGTTGCATTGTTATTAGCCCCTTTTGGTGCCACAACGGTAGCGGCCCACCAAGTCGCACTGAACTTCTCGGCCCTAATGTTCATGTTTCCTATGAGTATTGGTATGGCAGCAGCAATTCGCATTGGCTATCGCATAGGGCAAAATAACCCACGACAGGCAAAAATTGCAGCTCGAACCGCTATTCTGATCGGTTTTTTCACCGCTGCGTGTACGGCTAGCTTCACTCTGCTAGCAAAGGGGTTCATTATTGGCCTGTACACCAGCGACGAAGCCGTATATACCTTGGCAAATGCGTTATTGATTTATGCGGCGTTATTCCAATTGTCTGATGCGGTTCAGGTGATTTCGGCTAATGCATTACGCGGCTATAAAGACACAACAGCGATGTTTATTATTACCTTTGTGTCCTACTGGTTAATAGGTCTACCTACAGGCGTTATTTTAGGTAGAACAAACTGGATAACGGCAGAACCAATGGCCGCAGCAGGGTTTTGGATTGGCTTCATTGTAGGATTGAGTGCTGCAGCTGTTATGCTAGGTGCACGCCTTCTTTACATCCAAAGGCCCAGTGCTGTGCATCGTATCGCGAATGCATAATACCAATCCGCATAAGCACGCTGAACGTTTAAACCGTTCAATTGAACCAAAGCAGTTACCCCCTGCTTTTTAGTTTGTCCCAGTCTTGTGGCGTGTCTATATCAAATTGTGCGTTAGGTATAGACACAGCCGTTACCCTACCTAATTTCGCATACTTCTTAATAACCGGCTTAGCCCCCATATCGCCACTTAGCGCTAGCAGTTCACTAAATACCGCTTCAGGAAAGATAGCAGGTACGGTTAATCGACTATTGTTCTCTCCCTGCTTTTGCCATTCACTGCATACTATGTGATTAGGGTTCGCATAAGAAGTGTTGATAAGGCGAACGAAGTCTTGTGCATCAAGACTCGGCAAATCGGCCAACGTGAATAGCACATGAGTAGGTCTTGTACACAAGCCCTTTGCTGTCGGGGATACTGATTTCGACAGTGATGAAAGGCTTAAAAGATGCGTAAGTCCCGTGCGAATACTTGATGCAAGGCCTTCATCCCAATTAGCGTTGCGAACGATACTGATGGGTAGTTCAGAAACCTTACATAGAGAGTGCTTTAGCTGCGTATTTACGGAATCATGCCATTTACCCGTAACAACGGTAATGGGTAATTCACTGGTTAACGCTAAGTCATTGCGCGCACTAACTACCTCCCCCACACTGTGTTGTACAAGAGAAAGCGCAGAAATTGGGTGTTCCGATAAAAGCTTATTACCCTTGTAGCGAGCGCTCTTTCCGCCCGCCAACACCACAAGAGCTACGGCATAGTTTTCCGACTTCAATTCAACATCCGTTATATCAAAGAAATAAAACGTTACACGTCAAAGGGCTTAGCGGCTTCTGCTAAGCCCTTTAATAGCAGCCGTTAACCCTTCAAGCGTTAGCCCATACATTCTGTCTTCCATTATTTCACGAATAATTTTGATAGACGAATAATACGGCCAGTAATTCTCAGCTTGCGGATTAAGCCACACAGCGTTGTTAAAGTGGTTCAATAAACGCTGCATCCACACACTGCCCGGCTCTTCATTCCAATGCTCTACACTGCCACCTGGATACGTTATTTCATACGGTCCCATGGTAGCGTCACCTACGAAAATAACCTTGTAGTCTTTTCCGTAGCGATGAATGATATCCCAAATAGGAATGCGTTCTTTATTGCGACGAAGGTTATCTTTCCACACCTCCTCATACACGCAGTTGTGGAAATAAAAGTACTCTAAGTATTTAAACTCGCTTTGCACCGCAGAGAAAAGCTCTTGAGTACTTTTTACGTGTGGGTCCATAGAGCCTCCCACATCAAAAAACATCAACACTTTTACCGCATTGTGACGCTCTGGTGCCATGTGTATATCGAGTAAACCGCCTTTTTTAGCTGTCTCACCTATGGTTGTTGGCACATCTAGCTGCTCACTTGCGCCGGTGCGAGCAAACTTGCGTAGCTTCCTAAGAGCCACTTTTATGTTACGCGTACCCAGTTCTACATCAGAGCTTAGGTTTTTAAACTCGCGTTTATCCCATACTTTTACTGCCGAATACTTTCTGTTTCCCTTTTGCCCTATTCTCACGCCTTCCGGGTTGTCACCATAAGCGCCAAAGGGCGATGTTCCGCCGGTGCCCACCCATTTATTTCCACCTTGGTGACGCTTTTCTTGTTCTTCTAAGCGCTTTTTCAACGTTTCCATCAGTTCTTCAAGGCCACCGGCTTTACGCAGCGCCTCACGCTCTTCAGGGCTTAAATTTTTTTCAATTTCCTTACGCAGCCATTCCTCAGGAATCTCTTTGCCAAACAAATCGACAGATTCAACACCTTCAAAATATTCAGCAAACGCCCTGTCGAACTTATCGTACTGAGTTTCGTCCTTCACCATTATGGTACGCGACAAACTGTAGAACGCTTCGATATCGGCATACACCACGTGCTTTTCAAGCGCACTAAGCAAATCCAGCAACTCGCGCAGCGTGGTTTTAACCTGATATTTTCGCAGTGTATAAAAAAACTGAATAAGCATTAGCGACGCGCCATAAAGACCAGTTTTTCAAACAAATGTATGTCTTGTTCGTTTTTAAGCAGTGCCCCGTAAAGTGGTGGAATAGCAGCTTTTCCGTCTTTTGAGTGAAGCGCTTCTGGTGGAATATCTTCGGCAACCAAGAGCTTAAGCCAGTCGATAAGTTCAGAGGTAGAAGGCTTTTTCTTAAGCCCTGGTACATCGCGAATTTCAAAGAAGGCCTTTAACGCTTCATCAAGCAGCTTTTTCTTTAAATCTGGGAAATGTACGTTAACGATTTCTTGCATTTCCTCTGGATTCGGGAACTGAATGTAGTGGAAGAAACAACGGCGCAAGAAAGCATCTGGCAGCTCTTTTTCGTTGTTCGATGTAATAATAACAATCGGACGCTGCTTCGCGACTACACGTTCTTGTGTTTCATAAACGAAGAACTCCATCTTATCGAGCTCTAGCAGCAAGTCGTTGGGAAACTCAATGTCAGCTTTATCAATTTCATCAATTAATAGTACCGGGCGCTTTTCTGCGCTAAAGGCTTCCCATAATTTACCTTTTACGATGTAGTTGCTGATATCGTGAACGCGATCATCACCAAGTTGAGAGTCGCGAAGACGTGACACTGCGTCGTATTCGTACAAACCTTGCTGTGCTTTAGTGGTTGATTTAATGTGCCACTGAATTAGTTCGGTGCCTAAACTCTCGGCCAATTCTTCAGCAAGCATGGTTTTACCTGTGCCCGGCTCGCCTTTAATTAAAAGCGGACGCTCTAGCGTAATAGCTGCGTTAACCGCCAGCTGTAAGTCTTTGGTTGCGATATAATTAGACGTGCCACTAAAAGCCATTATTGTTGTACTCCGTATAATTTTTCGTCTTTGCAATTTTAACTATAATATCAAGGCCTTCTCATGATTGCCCATAGATATAACATATAGCTAAAAAGCACTTTGCATTTTACTGATTGGGACCAATGATATAGGGGTATGACGAAATCCCCTAATTCAGGCTGTGAATTATTAACTATCACACGCGTTGAATTATTAACTATTAAAAAGGTCGTACAGATCACGACAGACGGGGTTTCCTATAAAATAAGGAACGAGGTAAGGATTTATAATGAACGTATTTGACGACAATTCCCTATCTATTGGCCGCACGCCACTAGTTAAGCTAAATCGCGTAACATCAGGTAATGTATACGCAAAAATTGAATCGCGTAACCCAAGCTTCAGCGTTAAGTGCCGTATTGGCGCAAACATGATTTGGGATGCTGAAAAGCGCGGTGTCCTTACCGAAGGTAAAGAAATTGTAGAGCCGACCAGTGGTAACACAGGTATTGCTTTGGCGTTTGTTGCAGCGTCTCGCGGTTATAAGCTAACGCTAACCATGCCTAGTAGCATGAGCCTTGAGCGTCGCAAACTTCTAAAAGCTTTGGGCGCAAACCTTGTTCTTACTGAAGCGCCTAAGGGCATGAAAGGTGCGGTTGCCGCTGCACAAGAAATTGTGGCATCAGATCCAGACAAATGCGTATTGCTTCAGCAGTTCGACAATCCGGCTAACCCAGCTATTCACGAAAAAACCACTGGCCCTGAAATTTGGGAAGATACAGACGGTAAAGTAGATGCATTCGTAGCTGGTGTAGGTACGGGTGGTACAATCACGGGTGTAAGTCGCTACCTTAAAAATACGAAAGGTAAAGCAATTACTTCTATTGCCGTTGAGCCAACAGACTCTCCAGTAATTACCCAAGCGCTTGCGGGCGAAGAATTAACCCCTGGTCCACACAAAATTCAAGGTATTGGCGCAGGTTTTATTCCAGGTAACCTAGACCTAGACCTAATTGACGAAGTTGAGCAAGTTACCAACGAAGAATGTATGGACATGGCGCGCAAGCTAATGACCGACGAGGGTATTCTTGCAGGTATTTCTTCTGGTGCAGCCGTTGTTGCCGCTAAGCGTTTTGCTGAACGCCCAGAAAACAAAGACAAAGTGGTTGTAGTACTTCTAGCAAGCGGCACAGAACGTTACCTAAGTAGCCCTCTGTTTGCTGGTGCGTTCGACGAACAAGAAGAAGTTCAATAACCACCAAAATGTTTCAATTATTTAGAAACGAGGCCTAGTGCCTCGTTTTTTTATGCCTACTCTCTTCTGTTTCTCCTGAAGTTTTATGAACACAAACACCTGACTTTTCCACTCTATTACTTTGCTTTTGTGCACAATATTGTGAATAATCAAAGCATAGATTAGCGAAGCGGCGAGCGCATTGACTTCGTTGAGGTATAAAACTATCAATAAGAAACGGACCTCTTTACATTAAGGTAATCCAAATGAAAACGCGTATGTGGTACGCCCTGTTCGGGCTTTTTACAGTGTTGATTTTATCCGCTTGCGGTAAAAAGGAAGAAGGCATCGGGCGGTACGGCATGCTTGATGAAAGTACCCCTGAGTACACCACCGTAGCGTTTCTCAAAAGTGTTTATGAAGATGACAACCTTGATACAGCAATTCGACTATCAAGCGAAAAACTGTCTCGTATATTAACGAGATACCACACTAACAGTAACGTTCAGCGCCACCTCTTAAACCTTAAATATGACACCGTCACCATCACGCCTCAAAGTGCAGGCCGAGTTGGCCGCAACGAGTTCGCAGAAAAATCGACAATCACCGTATTTTTAAGTGGAACATACAACGACGATAAAATTGAAGACTTGCGTAGCCTAGACTTGATTAAAGAAGACGGTGAATGGAAGGTTAATAAAATTCATCCAGATGCCTATTTATAACGTGTAGATAAACGCTGTTTTTATGGCCAGCAACGTAGCTTTTTACAAATGAAGAAAATAAAAAGGATGTTTTCCGGCTTTTATGCTTAAAAGCGTTTATTTTTTGTTTAATGAGTTGTTTTAGGGTAATAATTTCAAAGCGCTCATAAGTGATATACGGATAGTTTCCACCTTGCATAAAGGATTTTTTCTGTACATTAAATTGTTATACACAAGGAAGCATCCGTGGTTGTAATATATGGAATAAATCAACATCTCAATCCAATTAAAGCTGCACTTTCAGATGCAATACATCATTGCATGCAGTCAGTTCTTGGTATGCCCGAAGACAAACGAGCACATAGATTTGTGCCTCTAGAAAAAGACGACTTTTATTACCCTGGTGGAAGAAGCGATGCTTATACGGTAATCGAAATCAATTTGATGAAAGGTCGTAAGCCGGATACGCAAAAGCAACTTATTAAAACGCTTTTCAAAGAAATAGAGTCCGCTATTGGTATTGAGCCAATCGACGTAGAAATCACCATCAAAGAGCAAGAAAAATATCAGTGGGGTTTTAGAGGAGTTACAGGCGACGAGGCGGTCGATTTAAAGTACAAAGTAAATGTATAACAAAAAAATTAAGCCGCCTGCTGCGCAGGCTGGGACGCATACACGTGGGGCGGCTTCGCCATTATGCCCCACATGCCTGCGCCCCTTATTTAAAAGTTATGTTCTAAAAGGATAGCTATTGTTGGGCTCTTTGCTGGGAATTGCAGTTTTTCTCTTTGGTTTCGTCTTCATCGCTGCGGCAATTTTGTTTGCATATTTAGCACATTGTGACCAACCAAAAGGAATTGAATGGTTAAAGCCGATACTTCTCATAAGCTTTGCATTGTTTTTTGCTTACAATACTTTCTCAAGCGGCTATTCTCGTATGGTTAATAGTGGCCTTATAGGTTGAATAAGGGCGAACATAACAATCACATTAAGCCGCTCGCGGGCTCGCTGGGACAGTAACACGTGGGCTCTGTCGCTTCGCTCGGATTTTAGCCCACGTGTTACTGCCCCTTATGTGGGCGTTGGTATGACTCCCTTTGTCAACCCTGAACGAGCGTATCTCTGACATTCTTTCAGTCCATAATTAGCTTTGTTTCTCATTTAAAATAAATGAGCTAACGCACCGGATGAGGCTGTAATGTCGTCGGTTGGTATGCTGGTATTCGTAGATTACTTATTCATTGAATAAGCAGAGCTGACCTTACATGTTCCGCCGTAGCACCTTCTCATCAGTCTATGCTCGTGGGTCAATCACGATTAAGTGATTGCCATCATAACGCCCTCGTAGGTTGTGCCACATTCCGCGGCCTGATCCGAATGCGTTAGCTCAAACTCGTTTATCATGCAGGTACTCGGCTCAGTCTTAGTTTTGGATTAACCGGTATAAGTACCACTTCCTTTGCAATAGCCCAGATGTATGCCGCCATTTCTCTAGCTATTGCGGTAATGATTAAATTGTAGTGCTTACCTTTTTTGCTCATGCGCTGATAGCGTTTGCACAAACGAAGCTGTGCTTTCCAGGCAATATCAACGATGTCTTTAGGTAAGCCTTCCTGCCTTAACTGCAATTCGGTAGAGACATTGGCCGGATAACGGTAGCTGTGCGCCCCCTCAATCAGTAAACGCCTTGCTCGGCCATTTCCTGCTTTTGTAATGGCTCCTAAGTGTCGCTTTCCACCTGATGATTGTTCACTGGGAACTAAGCCCAGATAAGCCATGAGCTTTCTGGGATGGTCGAAGCGGTGTAAGTCACCGAGCTCTGCCACCACACCAACAGCAACGAGCAATCGAACGCCGCGCATCGCCTGAACGGCTTTCACTACTGGATAATAACGCCATTGGTGTACATGGTGGGTTAACTCGTTGTCGAGCCTTTCCAGTCGCCGGATACGTTCCTCAATGGTTTGCAGTTGTTCCTGCAAGACAATTTGCTGGGCTGGGTGAGGCAAAATCAGTTCGGTGAGCCAGCGCAGATGCTTCTTCGACCAGTTGGCAGTGCCTTCATAACGTATGTTGTTGCGAAGTAATAAGGCTTTGAGTTGATACTTTGCTTCTTTTAAATCCTTCATTGCGGCTTCTCGAGCTCGAGATAAATCCCGCACAGCTTCATCTTCCGGTTCGGGCACATAGATGGGTGTAAGGTCTTCAGACTTTAGCGACCTAACGAGTTTAAGCGCATCTCGGCGGTCGGTTTTAATTCGCTCTCCTGGCTTTTTGGGAATAAGAGACGGAGCCACGACATAGCAACAATGCCCAAGACTGGTAACGAGACGATATATCCAGTAGCCACATGGACCTGCTTCGTAAACAACGTGAAGTGTTGCACCAGGGTATTTTGATTCAAACTGGCGGAGCAGCTTTTTAACACTGACCTTAGATGAAGGAATACGCCCATAATGAACCGGCGTCGCTCCACGCTGTTCTTCACAATAAGCAACCTCATGAAACTCTTTATGCGTATCCAACCCGATAAAAACCATGCTATGTTTGTTCATGCTAGCCTCCAAATGATTTAGTCTTAAGCAAACTAATTATGGCACTGGCTTTCAGCTAACCCACGAAAATGCGGAGGCTAGCATTTCACAGGGAGTCATTGTGTCTATGCGTCAGTTAGGCAATGAGGATATTAATGGAAATATGCCAGAAACTTGGAGTAAAACCCTCCCCACCAATTTCTGCAACCAAAGTTGGGATTGCTTTAGACACCATTGGTAAACTTCTAATTAATGGCATTAGACACGCTCCAGAAAATGGTACGAACGGTTGGTATTTTTGGTGTGGAGAAACCTTATCGTCCGAGAAAGACTTCTTTTCACCGTTGCACACCGAGCATCTAGATGAGTATCTTCCTCAGGTTATTAAGTATTTGGATTTACCGCCAGGCTATCGGTTCCTAATAGATGATGCCGGCTATGAGGACGTATGGTTTGACAAAGAACTGTGAAACGCATAACAATCGTTTTAAGTCGTGTGCTGGCGCACACTGAGACACAAACACATGGGCTGCTTCGCATTGTAGCCCATGTGTTTGTGCACCTTAAACGGGCGTTAGTACCCTCGGAGCAGGAAGCTTGAAAGTAAAACCATCCAAAAAGCTATATCTAAAAATGCTAAGAAGTCTTTTGATAATTAGCATTCTATTCGGTCTTACTGCATATGTCTGGTCAACTTCAGTTTATGAATGTATTTCTATATTCTCATGGGACTTTTGCGGTTCTATTGGCCAAGCAGAACTGATTTATCCACTTTTTGCTCTAGATGTGCTGCTAGCTTTTTATTTACTTTCGCCATTTTTTACCTATTTCAGCTATCGTGAAATAATCAAAAATAGGAATAAAATTAAATAATGCTGCTAGGTTGTATTGGGTTTACGGGTACTAACAACTCAATAAACTCGCTCACTTCGTTCGCTGGGACGCATACACGCAGGGCGGCTTCGCCATTTTGCCCTACGTTCCTGCGCCCGTTATTGAAGAGTTAGGGCCTCTATGAAAATTGCACACCCCCAATCTATTGACAGACTGCCTACAAGAAGAGAAAGGATATTAGCGATTTTTCTCGGATTCATATGCTCTACTATTACGGGCGCCGTTTCATTTTTGGGAATTCATCAGACATATAAAGGTGAACTAGAAGCTCTTGATTACACATTTTACTATTTGTTGTTTTCACTTAGTGTTTGGGCATTAATTAGAGCTGTTTTTTACAAAAGCGGCAAAGCCAAGTGCTATTTCATTTATGGCTATAGGTGGAATTCTAACCTTTTTTCTATTGTAATCCTGTTTTTAGCAATAATTGAAAATACAAAATTCGAACCAAAAGGAATCATAGGCTGTTTAGTTATTTTATTGGTTGGGGCGTTAACTTTAGTATATGGTTTCACTAAACGAAAACGGCCCTAACACATATGAGCCTCCGGGCTGTCAATGAAAAAAGATAGTCCTTTGACCACTATTTCAAGATCAATACCGTTGCCTTTTTAGAACTCGTTTACTTCGTTTGTCATGGCTGATGTTAGGCAAATCGCCTACGTCAAACACATATAGAGGCTCTTGTTGTTGCTCTTTTCAATTCCTTTTGACTGGCAACGGCACTAGACATTCATCGGTTAACCTTCCTCTGTCCTATTCAAA
>Ga0066836_10002378_pt1 | contig 10095 bp, 11 predicted proteins | sample ETNtaG_18_FD_71568 | JGI IMG/M metagenome (GOLD analysis project Ga0066836, IMG submission 71568) | Marine microbial and viral communities from oxygen minimum zone, Eastern Pacific Ocean - ETNP201302SV91 | ecosystem: Environmental > Aquatic > Marine > Oceanic | place: Pacific Ocean: Eastern...
AAAATTCTTTCATCAATTTTAGGAAACGAACGTTTGCCAATGTTAATAATTGAACAAAATCCAAATTTAAAAGATAAATCTTCTTTTGGTGCAAAAATTGCTGCTATATATGGATTTTCTATATTTGGAAAAAATCATTGTTTCATTATTAATGAAAAAAATAAAATAGACTATGAAAAATTAAACAATTTTTTAAAATTATATGGAGATAAAAAATTTTTAATTTTTGGGTTTACCAGTTCAATATATAATTTTTTGATTAAAGAATTATTAACTAAAAAAATTTCAAATTCTTTTTGTAATGGAATTTTGCTACATGGAGGTGGATGGAAAAAGCTAGAAAAATTTAAAATAAGTAATATGCAATTTAAAAAAAAATTGCTAGAAAAAATAAAAATAAAAAGAGTAATTAATTATTATGGCACTGTAGAACAAACGGGAACAATATTCCTTGAATGTGAAATTTGTGGATGTTTTCATACAAATATTTTTGCCGATATTCTGATACGTAAACCTAATCTTGATTTGTGTAAAAAAAATGAACCTGGAATTGTGCAGCTAGTATCAATTTTGCCTACTAGTTATCCTGGCAATTCAATTCTTTTAGAAGATGAAGGTTATCTTGAGGATAAAAAAAATCATAATTGTCAAAATACAGGAAAATCTTTTAAAATAATTGGAAGAATAAAAAAAGCAGAAATAAGAGGATGTAGTGATGCTACATAAAAATAATAGTATAAAATATTTAGCTGGAAACAAAAATATTAAAAAAATTATCTCAGAACCTTTTTCTGATTTATCTTTAGAATTTTTAGATGAATTATCAAAGAATATTTTTAAACTTAAGTTAGTAAAAAAATATAAAGATTTGGTTACTTTTGCTTTTTGGTGTAGAAGAAAAAATTTAGAAGAAATAAAAAAAGATATACTTGATAACAAAATTAGACTTGGTTTAGGAATCTTGTTCCATGTAACGCCTGCGAATGTTCCCATTACCTTTATATACTCTTTTGTTTTTGGTTTATTGGCTGGAAATTCAAACATTGTAAGGGTTAATCAAATAAATTTAGAACAAGTTGATATGCTCATTGAAATAATAAAAAAAATATTTTCTGAAAAAAGATTCAAAAATTTAAGATCTGGCAATTTATTTATTAGTTATGAAAAAAATAATACAATATCTGACACTTATTCATCAATGGCAGATGGTAGAATAATTTGGGGAGGAGATAATACTATTAATGAATTTAAAAAAAAAAATACCCATACAAATTGCATAGACCTTTTTTTTGGAGATAAATATTCAATTTGTCTATTAAATTCAAAAAAAATAAAATCATTAAATAAAAAAAAAATGAATAATTTTGTAGAAAATTTTTATAATGATGTATTTATAATGGATCAAAATGCATGTTCTTCTCCACATTTAATTTTATGGGAAAAAAATCCTGATGAAAATTCAAAAATAATTTTTTGGAAAAATCTTGAAAAATTAGTTCAAAAAAAATATTTATTTACAAATGATATTTCGTCAAAAAAATTTAAAATTTTAAATCAAATATTATTGAATAATAATAACTTTGATACTAAAAACTTTAAATCAAAACTAGTATATAATATTAAACTTAAAAAAATTAATAATGGCATTGAAAAAATAAGAGGGTTTTCTGGTATTTTTTTTGAATACGATCTGAACAAAACTTCAGAATTAAAAAAAATAGTAAACAGAAAATTCCAAACCCTTACTTATTTTGGATATACTAATGATTTCTTAAAAAAACTAATACTTGATAAAAAAATTGGTGGCATTGATAGAATTGTACCAGTAGGTAAAGCCCTAGAAATAAATTTAATTTGGGATGGTTTTAACGTTATAGATAAAATGAGTAGAATAATTGACATAAGATAAAAATGGAACTCAAGCTTAATTTAAAAGAAATAAAAAAATATCAACAAAATAGGGAGCCCTATTTAATGATTGATTTTGCTGAAAAAGTTATTCCTGGAAAACTAGCTAACGGATATAAAATTCTAAAAAAAAATGAATGGTTTTTTGAAGTTCATTGGCCCAACGATCCCAATATGCCTGGAATGCTACAAATAGAATCTTTGGTACAAATGGGAGCTCTTGCTCTTTTAACTTTGCCAAATAATAAAGGGAAAGTTGTTTATCTTGTTGAAGCAAATAACTTAAAATTTAAAAAAAAGATATTGCCAGGAGATAAATTAGAAATAAATACAAAAGTGTTAAGTTTTAAAAGAGGTTTGGCAAAAATTCAGGGCGAAGGTTTTGTAAAAAATGAATTGGCGTGCAAAGCTGACTTTACAGTTATTATCCCAGATGAATTAAAAAAATTTAATATTGGATAACTTTATTTATTAGAAATTTATATGAGAAAAATTACTATAATTGCAGAAGTCGGACCAAATCATAATGGCAACTACAAACTTGCGAAAAAATTTGTGGACAAAATAAGTAAATCTGGAGCTGATTATATAAAATTTCAAACTTCAATAGCAAGCGATCATATTTCAAAATTTGCTTTGAAAGCTGCTTATCAAAAGAAAAATACAAAAAAAAATAAAGAAAGCCAATTAGAAATGGCAAAAAATATTTCTTTATCTCATAAGGAATTTGATTTGATTTTTAATTATTGCAAAAAGAAAAAAATAAAATTTCTTACAACTGCATTTGGATTTAAATCTCTCAAATTTATTAGAAAATTTAATATGGACTATATTAAAGTTCCTTCCGGTGAAATAAATAATTTAATCTATCTAAAAAATTTGCCCATTAATAAAAAAACAAAAATATTATTATCAACTGGAATGTCAAAAATTAGCGAAATTAAAGAGGCAATAATACTACTTCAAAAATTTGGTATACCTAAAAAAAAAATAATACTCCTGCAGTGTACATCAGCTTATCCGGTTCCTTTTAAAGATGTAAATTTAAATGCCATGTTAACATTAAAAAAAAAATTTGGTGTTGATGTTGGTTTTTCAGATCATTCGAAAGGTATTGAGGCATCAATAGCTGCCGTGGCTTTGGGAGCACAATTTATCGAAAAACACGTTACATTTAATAATAATCTTCCTGGGCCCGATCATAGAGCAAGCTTAAATATGAATCAATTTTACACTTTGGTTAAGTCAATTAGAAATATTGAAAAAGCGCTTGGAGATGGGATAAAAAAAATAGAAAACAGTGAAAAAAAAAATAAAATTGTTGCAAGAAATTCAATTGTTGCAAAAAAAGAAATTAGAAAAAACGAAAAATTTAATATTAATAACATAACAATTAAAAGACCGGGCTATGGCATATCTCCAATGAAGTTTGGAAAGATAGTTGGAAAAAAAGCTAAAAAAAAATTTAAAACGGATGAAATTATTTCTTTATAAAAAAAAATTTTTTAAAATATGAAAAAAATTAAAAAAAAAATTTGTTTTGTAACAACATCAAGATCTGATTATGGATTTTTAGATGAATTAATAAACGAAGCATCAAAAAAACTAAAAAAAAATTATCAAATTTACTTAATAATATCAGGAAGTCACTTATCAAAAACATTTGGATATACGGTAAGAAATATAAAAAAATATAAAAATATTAAAACTATTAAAGTAAAAATAATTGAAGTTAAAAATAATAAAGAATCGTTAATAAATACTATTGCAAGTTCTTGTTTAAAATTTTCAAAAATATTAAAGAAAATAAAACCAAACTTACTAGTTGCTTTTGGAGATAGATATGAAATGTTTTCAATGTCTTTAACCGCCTATACATTAAATATTCCACAAGCCCATATTGCTGGAGGAGAAGTGACCGAAGGTTCAATTGATGAAAATTTTAGACATGCGATGACTAAATTTTCTAATCTCCATTTCCCAGTTACAAATATTTATAGAAATAGATTAATAGCGATGGGCGAAGATCCAAAGAAAGTTTTTAATTATGGAAGTTTGCATGTTGAAAAAATAAAAAATATGAAATTTTTTACTAAAAAAGAAATCGAAAAAAAATTAAAAATTAAATTTTTAAAAAATAATTTTGTAGTTGTTTTTCATCCGGAAACTGCAAATCTTGAAAATACAATAAAAAATTTCAAAATTTTAATTAGTGCAATAGGTTATTTTAAAAATATAAATTTTATCTTTACAGCTCCCGCTTCCGATTATCTTGGAAAAAAATTTATATCTTTAACAAAAAAATTTTCAAAAAATAAAAAAAATGTTTTTTTCTTTAAATCTCTTGGTAGCAAAATGTATCTATCTTTATTGAAAAATAGTGACGGATTAATAGGAAATTCTTCTAGTGGAATTTCTGAAGCACCAATCTTGAAAACTTATACTGTTAATATTGGAAATAGACAAAAAGGCAGAATTGGTTTTAAAAGTATTTACAATTGTCCTTCCAAAAAAAAGGATATTATTAATAATATTAAGAAAATTTTAAAAAAGAAAAAATTTACAAGTAGTTTCAATCTTTATGGAAGTGGAAAAACTGCTCAGAAAATAATTAAAAAGATTAAATATATAAAAAATTTTTCTTCGACTAAACTTTTTTATGATCTAAAATAATATTTTTTGTTCCGCTTATTACTGTTTTATTTTTTTTTACATTTTGCAAAATAACGGAACCAATTCCTAAAATACAATTTTCTGCTATATTAACTTTCGGATGAATGTTTGCTCCAGAACCAATAATGCAATTCTTGCCTATATTAACAAACCCTCCCACCGTAGCATTAGGAAGCAATGTTGAATAATCTCCAATTTTACAGTCATGTCCAACATCAACTCCAAAACTTACTAGAACACATTTGCCTAAAAAACTCGCGTTGCCTAATTGTGAACTCTGAAAAATTATAGATCCTTTACCAATTTTGCTAGCTTTATATTGATGCATGCTTGGCAAATATAATGTTGCAAGATCAAAATTTAGCTTTTTTATATCTTTAAATATTTTTTTTTTCTGAGCTGGATTTCCAATAGCACAAATTCCAAAAGCTTTTTTCTTAGACTTCAAATTGTTAAAACTAATAATGTCTATTCCTTCTATTTTTTTAGCTTTATTTGTATTTGAAAAATCAACAATCGAACAAATATTCCATTTCTTTTTTTCAGAATTAATTTGTTTAACCAATCTAATTACTTCAACACATATTGCGCCAGCTCCAAATATGTACAAATCATTCATTTAAAAAATACCTTGATAGCTGGTTATATAAAATCTTCTTCCTTAAATATATTCTTGGCTTCGGAAGGATTAAAAATAGTTTGACCTTTAGCAGTCATAAATTTGTTTATAAAATCTTTATCTTCTCCAGCCAAACACAAATCACTATGATTTTTAAAATATTTAATACTAAATCCAAATTTAACGATTTCCTTCAAAGTTTGTTCAAATATATTGCCTATTTTAATATGAACATAAGGACAAACTAAAACATCTCCAATAGGAGTAACATAAAGCCTGTTTACAGTAGTGCATCCTAAAATTTTTTCATGATTTTTATCAAATGGATTCCATATATTTCTTACAAGATTTTTATATTCTTTTCTTATTTTTCTAAGATATTTTCTATCTTCGTCATCACATATTATTTCATCCATTTTTTGCCACATCCCAGCAGGAACAGCAACGTTTAGTAATGTTTTATATTTTTGATTTTTTGAATAATCTAATAATTGTTTTAAATGATCTGTATGTGCATTATAGTGACCTACGGTAATGTTAAGATAAGGATCCATTCCTTGGGCTTGTACATGTTTAAGTCCTTCCATTGCTCTTCTCCAAGAATCTTTCTTCCCTCTTATTTCATCATGTATTTTTTCATCCATACTATCTATACTAACGGATACTCGACTCACATTATGTTCCGCTAATTTTTTTGCCATCTTTTCATCCAAATGATAACCATTTGTTGTCAAATAAAGATAGAATCTTTCAGGTTTTATTGCCTCCAAAACTTTAAATAACTTGTCTGGCTGCAATAATAATTCGCCGCCCTGAAGATCAAATTCAAAATATCCAAGTTCATCTGCTTGATCAGCTAAACTGGCTATAGCATCATAATCTAAATAATCTTTAACATGATCCCCTTTCGGAGAATTTGTAAAACAATATTTGCATCTTAAATTACAGGCATTGTTAAAATTTAAATCTATCCCTCTTGTCTTGGTTCCTACTTTGCCTTCATTTTTTTGTACAGCGTTATAAAAATCTTTCAATTTCTTAACTAATCTTGGTTTTTTTAAAAGAGAGGAGTGTATTGGCATAATATTTTAGTTTATAACAACTTATAATTACTAGTTAAATATAAAAAGGGGTATTTATTGTTTATATAAAAAAAATCTTGATTATTGTTCATATTTTGAACATAATACAGTTCATATAATGAACAGTAAAGGAAAAATTTTTAATCAATTTATTAGATAATGCTTAATAACAAGAAATTACTAGAAGGGAAAAATGCACTAATCACGGGTGCAAATAAAGGTATTGGATTAAAAATAGTTGAAAAACTCGCAGAAGAAGGAGCAAATATAATAGCCTGCTCTAGAAAAGAAAATAAAGAATTTAAAAATATCATAAATAATATTATCCAAAAGTATAAAATCAAAATATCCCCATTCTATTTTGATCTTGAAGATAAAGAACAGATAAAAAAATCTTTTGAAAGTATTAAATCAGAATTCAAATCTGTTGATATATTGGTAAATAATGCGGCATCTATAGATACTTCAAATTTTATGATGACATCTATAAATAATTCAAAAAAATTGTTTGATATAAATTATTTTTCTCAAATACATCTTGTTCAGCTTGTTTCAAAAATGATGATTAGTAATAAATCTGGCAATATTATTAATATAGCATCTACTGCGGGCATTGATGCAAATGAAGGTCGTATTTCTTACTCAGCAACTAAAGCTGCATTAATTAATTCGTCAAAAATCTTAGCAAAAGAGTTGTCTGCTTTTAATATTAGAGTAAATGTTGTGGCTCCTGGGCTTATCGATACTGATATGATGAAAAAAAATACAAAAAATGAAATAATAGATAATGTGGTTAAAAACTTAACAATCAAAAGAGTCGGAAGCCCTGAAGAAATAGCTAATGTAGTATTTTTTTTAGCATCTGATTTATCATCATACATTAATGGACAAGTAATAAGAGTTGACGGAGGAATGCTGTGAAGTTAGATGATAAACAAAAATTATCTATAGAAAATTTTTCCATTAAGCTGAAAAAAAATATACTTGATATGGCATTACAAGCTGGATCAAATAGTGCTCATATAGGAGGAGCTTTTTCTTTAGCGGACATTGTTGCCTGCTTATATTCTTCAATTATGAAAATAGATAAAAATAATCCTGAAAATATCGAAAGAGATAGATTTATTTTAAGCAAAGGTCATGCATGCTTAGTTTTATATTCGGCTTTAATGGAAGTAGGAATTATTGACAAAAATGAAATTAATACTTTTGAAGGCGATGATAGTGATTTACCTGGACATCCAGTAATTAATAGAAAAAAAGGTATAGAATTTTCTAATGGAAGTTTAGGAATGGGATTGTCAGTTGGGATAGGTGTTTCAATTGGATTAAAAAAAAGAAAAAAAAATAACAAGGTTTATGTAGTTCTTGGCGATGGAGAATGTAACGAAGGATCAATATGGGAAGCAGCAATGGCTGCTAGTAAATTTGAACTAAATAATCTAACCGCAATAATTGATAAGAACAATTTTCAACAAACAGGCTCAACCAATGAAATAATGAGAAATGATAACTTGATTGAAAAGTGGTCAAGTTTTGGCTGGAACTGTCAAGAAATAGATGGACATAATATTGATCAAATCTATTCAAGTTTAAAATCAAGCAATGCAAATAATAAACCAAAATTAATTTTAGCAAATACAATTAAAGGTAAAAGTTTAAAATTTGCTGAAAACAAAAATGAATGGCATCATTCTGTGTTAACTAAAAAATTCTACGATGAGGCATTAAAAGATATTAAATATGAATAATTTTTTTACAGATGGCAATTTTAAATTATGGTCTATGCTAGGATCTAGAGCATCTTTAGGCTTAGCTGCATTAGAAATCTCAAAAACAAATGAAAATTTTTTAGTTTTAACTAGCGATGTCTCAACTAGCGCTGGTTTAGATAGGTTTAGAAAACAACTTCCTCAAAAATATTTAGACGTGGGAATTGCAGAACAAAACTTAATAGGTATTGCAACAGGACTAGCAAGTGAAGGGTTTGATGTTGTAACAACAACTTTTGCACCATTTCAAACCTTAAGATGCTGTGAACAAATTAAAGTTAACTTATCTTATATGAAACAAAAAGTAACAATGGTAGGTTTGGCTAGTGGATTAATTCTTGGAAATTTAGGTTATACACACTGCTCTATAGAAGATATAGGAGTTTTGAGATCTCTACCAAATTTAACTATAGTTTCGCCAGCCGATCCTGCTGAAAGTGTTAAAGCTCTTTTTGCAGCAATAAAGCATAAAGAAAGTGTCTATATAAGACTCACTGGAGGATCAAATAATCCTCAAATTTACAATACTAATTATAATTTCAATATTGGTAAAGCAATAAAGCTAAGGGAAGGCAAAGATGTTTTGCTTGTAGCATGTGGCACTATGGTAAAAACTGCTTTGGACTGCTCAGAAATTTTGGGGGATCAAGGAATAAATGCAGAAGTTTTAAATATGCATACAATTAAACCAATAGACAAAGAACAATTAAAAAAAAGTATTATCAAAAAAAAACTAATTGTAACCATTGAAGAACATAACGTTATTGGAGGTCTTGGTTCTGCAGTTTCAGAAATGATTTCAGGAGAAAATAACTCTCCAAAGAAAATTTCCTTTGGTATTAAAGATGAATATAGTAAGGGAGGAAGCTATGCTTTTCTAAAAAAAAAGTTTGGCTTGGAAGCTAAAGACATAAGCAAAACGATTATGAAAGAGATAAATAATAATGGATAAATATAAAAAAATTTTTCAGGACTCTTTAAACATAAGCCCTGAAAATTTTAGCGATAATTTAAAATATAATGACATTCCCGAATGGGATTCTATTGGCCATATGACTTTAATGGCGGCACTAGAAGAAAATTACAAAATTTCAATTGATACAGATGATATTGTAGATTTTAGTTCGTTTAAAAAAGGAATAGCAATCCTTAAAAAATATAATGTGAATATCTAATATAATTATTATTAATGAGTAAAAAAAATTTAGCAAAGAATTTTGAAAAAAGCGGATATTTAATAATAAAAAATTTTTTATCAAAAAAAGAGATGGATCATATTTTTTCTCAACTAGAAAATTTAATTGATGTTAGCTTAGAAGCATTAAATTTAAATGTTAAAAAAATAAAATCTCTCGATGAAAAATATTTATTGTTATTAAAAAAAAATAAAACACTAAAATCACATTATTATGATTATACAAGATTATTAGACTCAATAGTGCAAATAGGATCGTCTAAAAAATTTATCAAAATTTCAAAATTACTTTTAAAATCTAAAACAGTATTGATTGATAGTCCACAAATTAGAGTAGATCATTTCAAAGATCAGAGATATCTGTCAGAACATCAAGAACTTAATCAATTATCTAAAAATGTTATAAATTTTTGGATACCTTTAGTGAATGTTAATAAAAAAAGTGGAGGTATATTTTTTAGACCAAAAACTCATGAATTAGGACATTTAAAATATAAAAATTCAAATATGTCTGCAACCAAAGCTGGTTATAAAAGAAAAAAAATTGTAGAAAAATTGTTTTCAAAACCAGAATTAAAAAGATACAAATCAATTTATCCTAAACTAAAAAAAGGAGATGCTGTTATTTTTCATCCTTTTATATTTCATGGAACAACTCCTAATAAAAATAAAAAAATAAGATGGACCATTATATCAAGATTTAATTGCATAAATTCATCTCCTTACTTAAAGGACGCTAATTCAAAAATTAGAATACCTTATACTGCAGATTACAATCTTTTGGATGGTTAGATTTTTTATGAAAAATAAAAAAATTTTAAAAAACTTAAAATCTATTAGTAGTTT
>Ga0066836_10002379_pt1 | contig 10094 bp, 5 predicted proteins | sample ETNtaG_18_FD_71568 | JGI IMG/M metagenome (GOLD analysis project Ga0066836, IMG submission 71568) | Marine microbial and viral communities from oxygen minimum zone, Eastern Pacific Ocean - ETNP201302SV91 | ecosystem: Environmental > Aquatic > Marine > Oceanic | place: Pacific Ocean: Eastern...
AGAAATTATATAAAGAGTTTGCCGGGTGTTGCTAATTGTCGTACAAGAAATGATGATATTTTTCGAGCCAGTGAAGGCGAAATCAACATGGATTACTTTCCCGAAGAACAATGTGCAGTCGAACTTGCTGAATTTTTACATCGAAAGGACCAGTCTTCTACTATCAATAATAGACAGATTGTAAAAACACATACGATTGCTTTTGCCGAAGGCGTAGATTCTTTTGTAGATCAATATATGAAAGATATTGCGAATGTTGGCGGCGGTGAATTTCATAAAGCCAAGAATGCATCCGAACTTGTTGCTGTCTTTGAAAATATTTTATCTCAGGTTAAAAATGATCCAACCTCATTTGTTTCTCCGGCGCTCGCAACAAATGCGTTTAACCGATTATTAAGCCGCGATGAAGTTTACTTCGGACTTTTTACTCCTGATCTTGCAAGGGCATGGCATGGAAATGTTAAAAAATATAATATTTGTGTTGAATCGGGTGGTTGTTCACTGGGTAGCATCATTGATGCAAATGATTTAGAAGCAGTAGATTCATCAACTGATAAATTTAAAGATAGCGCGCAAAGTATTTGGTCATCTGTAGTTGACGGTCAGGCCACGACACAAGGCGGTACAGGTCACGAGATAACAAATTTTCAAAACCAAACAATTTACACCGATAGAAATAATTCCGCATTAGCATCTAACGGACAACTTCTTAGTGGCGCCGGATTTGAGTTAAAGTTTGATAATTGGCATAACACCGACTTTACAGCAATGAGGTCAGCGGTATGCCCGACTCCGAGTACCAGTGGCGGTAGTGACTGTGAAAAACGGATGCTTTTCTTGTTAGGTAAAAAGAACACCACAGACCCCGAGACAGATATCAGTGGTACTCAACGCTGGTCGGTCAATGATGTACTACATAGCTCACCTGTCGTTATTACGTATCGTGGTTTTGATACTAACGGTGATGGGCAGTTCGATAAGTTTTTCGATAAATTAATCTATGGAAGTAACGATGGTGCTGTACATATGGTTAATGGCGATTCGGGTGCTGAAGAATGGCGTTTCATCCCAAGTGATTTTTGGAGTACGCAACAAGATTTATTTACTAATGCAGAAGGCGAACATACTTACGGACTGGATGTAACTCCGACTATTCAGGTTATTGATATTGAAGATAACGGCAGTATCGAAGTCGGAGATGGCGATAAGGTCAGAGCATTTATTGCTTCAAGACGAGGCGGTAGCGGTATATATGCGTTAGATCTAACTCATGATATTCCTGTATCAAACGAAACTTTTGCCCCAAGATTTTTATGGCGTATTCGCGGAGGCAGCGGAGATTTTCCGCGTCTAGGCCAATCATGGTCAAAACCAGTGCTCGCGACAGTTGAAATTGATACGGGTACGGGAATTGAGAATAGAGAAGTACTTATATTTGGCGGCGGCTATGATGCAGCGCTTGATAATCCAGGAACCTATTCAGTAAGTGATCATGCCGGAGTCCCATTTTTGGGTAACGCAATATATATTATTGACCCAGCAAACGGCGATCTTCTTCTGGCAATAAGTGGTTCTCCGGGCGGAGCAGATATTGTTGTACCCGGCATGGATTATTCTATTCCCTCATCAGTTACCGCACTTGATACTGATATTGATGGCGCGGTAGACCGTATTTATGTTGGCGATACCGGCGGTCAAGTATGGCGGGTTGATTTAGCACCAATTGAAATCGGCGGAACATACTCATCTGCAGCAGGTAATACTGTAGTTGGGAAGCTTGCCGAGATTTCTACTGATGGTCTTCCTGTAAAACACCGACGTTTTTTTGAACCCCCTTCCGTGGTTCAGGTTCGCGACAATGTCTTTGCTAATGAAGAAAATTACGATTACGTATTAATGGGCACGGGTTATCGCGCTCATCCACTCGATAAACAAGTAGAAGATCGATTCTACGCATTTCGTGATTTTCAGACTGGTGCAAATGAAATGAGAGATGATAATGGCGATAATTTTTCCGGTTCGACGGAAGCTTATCCTCAGCCAAATGGTAATGCTTTTACTGATGCTGATATGATTGATGTGACAACAACAATACTAGATAGCAGTGTTGCTGAACATAGATCATCAGCTGGGTGGTTTTATGATTTTACGCAAGCCGGGACGGTTGCAGAGAAAGTTTTATCTCCGGCTATAACGACTGCAGGGATAGTTACCTTTACGACATTTGCGCCTGAGGAAACCTCAGCAAGCGATCCATGTGGCGCGTTACTTGGTCTCGGTAAGGCTTATAATTTTGATATCCTCTCGGGAGGCGCGGCATTAGATTGGGATAATGATGGTGCGATTACAAATAATGACCGGGTGTTTGATTTATCGAGTGGTATTCCATCCGGAGTGGTTCCTGTTTTTACGAACGAAGGTGTGATAGGAATTGTTGGTGTTGAAGGTGGAGCAAAACAGTTAGGAAAATTAAGTGAATTACCAACTGAACGTAGTTACTGGTATGAAGGCGTGGAATTTTAATGCGTAATAATATAACAAACTTTTTATTTTTAGTGCTTATAACCACTAGTTTTTCTGTTGTGGCAAAAGATGATGTCATAAAAATTTATGATAAAGGTCTTGATGGATCGGAACGTCACTATACTGTCGTTTGCCCAAACGGAACAAAAACAAATGTTACACATATGCTTGGAGAATATGGTAAAGCTAAAAGGAAACGTGGTTCCTCAAGAACTTCAGGTGAATCTCTTGAACTAGCTGAACTACCTGAACTACCAGAAGAACCGGTCATAAGTGAGACCGGTAAAGTTGATGATATGCCATCGGAAGGTACGAGTAGCGTCAAACAAACAGCACAAAATTTAAAACGAAGAGTTCTTAATTTAGTTGGGGCTAAAAACAGATTAGAGGTATGTCTTTTTCCAATCAATAAAGAGAAACAATGCGGAGTATATGAGAGCGTCGATACAGCCGCAAAAGCAGCATGTAATCTCTAAAACACCAGTAAATACCAGCATTTTTTTTAATTACCATCCCAATTGTTAGCTATTATTCGATTCAGATTTAGTATCTAAATCATAATTTAGGCTATACTGAAGCATAAAAACAACAATGCTTTTGATGTTTATGTCGAAATCTGCAACTAATAAAATTTTCTTATTGATAACGAGTTTATCACTTGTTTTTGCAACTGGTATCGGTCGTGCGGATGATACCGAAATTTACTTCAGCACAGGCAGCGCTACCGAGAGCGTGCTTCGTCCAAATGTACTTTTTATTCTCGATACCTCTGGCAGTATGATTTTCAACACCACAGACTCCGGTCAAACACGACTTGATGAGCTGAAAGATGCTATGGAATCAGTTCTTGATTCTTTGACTGAAGTAAATGTTGGCCTGATGCGTTTTAATGATGCTATAGGTCAAGATGGCGGACCAGTCATTTTTCCGATGAATTATATTGATGGCGATGTCGCTGAAGTGGTGGGTGATAGCGGTCAAAATACAGTTACTGAGATTGTGAATACCGCTTTTTTAGATAGTGATTTAGATGATGGCGAGGAAGTAATAACATCCGGGGAAGTTTCATTAACAGATCTGGTATTGGATGCCTTTGATTTTGGTGGCACGCAGTCTGTCGTCGGTAGTACCCAAACTTTTCCGATAACTATTAGTACAGATGATTCAGTGGAGGACTTGACGGGTTGTTTAGGTTGTGGCCCTGATTGTGTCGCGACAGTAGGTACAACTTATATTCATTCTTGTATAGCAGCTGGTCTTCGTTTTACAGGTATTACCGTCCCTCAAGGGTCAACTATTAGTGAGGCCTTTATCGATCTTACCGTTGAGCGACGTCAAACTACTGCAACGAACACCACGATAGTCGGCCAGGATGTGGGTGATGCAGCTGCTATTGCTGCACCAGCTAGTTTAGGTTTTGGAAACATTAACTCCGATATAACAAGTCGCGGCGCAACCAGTGCCTCGGTTAATTGGAACGGGGTCCCCGCCTCTAGCGCGGGACAGGTTATTACCAGCCCTGATATTGCAACCATTGTTCAGGAGATTGTTGACCGTGCTGATTGGGCATCCGGCCAGGATATGTTTTTTAGATTCGAAAGTAGCGCCGGCTTCAGAGAGTTAGAAGTGTTTGAGGATAGTGAGGCAGATGCACCTGATCTTCGTATCACAATTGCCGGTTCGGGCACTGCCACTGAAGGCGATGACCAGATGATTGCGCTTCGTTTTACCGATTTAAATATTCCGCAAGGGGCAACACTTACTGAGGCCACATTAACCTTAACTCCTTCTGCCGCACCAGCGACCGGATTAGAAAGTACCTGGGAGATAAGCGCCGAGCAAACTGATGATTCAGAAGCCCTGGAAGATAGTGTCAGCAATATTAGCAGTCGTTCAAGCGGTGGTACTTCAGTGAGCTGGACGCTCGGTGCGTCAGATTTAATTACCCAAGATGAACCTGAAGAGAGTATCGATATTAAAGCTGTAATTCAGGATGTAGTTGACCGTGCCGGCTGGTGCGGCGGTAATGCATTAACGCTGCTGCTTGATACCAGTAGCGCCGAGGCAAATCAGACACGTTTTCTTCATAGTCGTGATGGCGATTCATCAAAAGCACCAAGACTTAGTTATACCTATGGGGTTGGTGAGACGGGTTGTGTTAAAGCAACAGAGACGTCGCAAACCGCGTTAAGCGGCGATGATGCTGAACAAGTTGGAACCGATGTTAATATTATTGACGCCGATCTTGATATTGGTTTTGATAGCGAGGAATCATCTGACCAGACGATTGGCTTACGTTTTCAGGAAATCGATATCCCTAATGCAGCAACTATTCTTTCCGCGGAAATTGCGTTTACATCCAAGGGTATTTCTGATGGTGCTGCCGAATTTACTATTAAGGGAATAGATGAGGACGAGATAGTTCAATTTTCAAATACTCCAGATGATATTACCTCTCGTACAACAACAACTGCTTCAGTGGCATGGGTAGCCGAAGATTGGAGTACAGCTGATGCTAACTTTACCACCGATGATATTACCTCGATTGTTCAGGAGATTGTTGACCGTGCCGGTTGGACCAGTGGCAGTTCAATGGGTTTTATTATCGAGCAGGTAACAGGTACCCGTATTGCAGAGACGGCAGATGGGGATGCCTCTAAAAGTCCACGGTTAAATATTATTTATCAAACCATAGTTGAAACACCTTTTAAAACAAATCGTCAGCGTTTAGTTGAATTAGTAAATGAATTATCAGCATGCGACTCTTGTCTGACACCTATTGCCAGCACAATGTTAGAAGCGGCGAATTATTGGCGTGGTGAGGATATAGATTTCGGATTAGAACGAGGTGGTAATAGTGTTGCCCGCGTTAGTCATCCAGGTAGTTACTGTACCGCAGCAGACAGTTGCGGTGGCGCGACGATTAATTCAAGCACAGATTCATTTGGCGTTCTAAATCCAACGGATTGTGATGTCACTACGAATCCGGATAGTGGTGATTGTGCGAACCGACAAATTTTAGGCGCTCCTACTTACATTTCTCCTTTTAATACGGAATTAACATGCGCTGCTAATCATCAGGTTCTTCTGACTGATGGCGCTGCATTTCATGGAAATAGCAGCAGCGTGCAATCGAAGACAAAAAGCATGATTGGTAAGGGCTCCTGCTACACTGATAACAGTAGTTTCAAAACAACAGAAGATATTGATCATGCCTACGAACCTGATGATGATGGTTTTAATCACGAGATTTGTGCGGTTGATTTGATTGAGTTCATGCATGAAGAAGACCAATCAAGCAGTCTCGCGAATGACCAAATTGTTAAAACGCATACTATAGGTTTTGCACTTGATGATGCTGATGCAACACAATTTATTACAGATATGGCAAATGTTGGAGGTGGCGATGTCTATGCTGCAGCATCTGCAGGTGAATTGGTTAGTGTTTTTGAAAGCATTCTTACCGAGGTTAAAAATGATCCCACATCGTTTGTCTCCCCGGCATTAGCGACTAATGCATTTAATAGATTACTTAGTCGTGACGAGGTTTATTTTGGACTTTTTACACCACAACTTTCTGAGGCGTGGTTAGGAAATGTGAAAAAATACAATATTTGTATTGATGTAGATAGTTGCGCCCCCGGGACTATTCTTGATGCGGGTGGTGCTGAGGCAGTGGATACCACCGATGATAAGTTTAAAGATAGTGCACAAAGTATCTGGTCAAGCGTGGTTGATGGTAAGGCCACCACGCAAGGCGGCGCCGGCCATGAAATTGTCGATTTTACAGATCAGACCCTCTATACCGATACCAATAATTCAGGGATAGCATCGGGTGGACAATTGCTAAGTGGAACCGGTTTTGAATTAAATAGCGGTAACTGGCAAAGCTCTGATTTAAGTGCGCTGAGATCAGCGGTTTGTCCAACACCAAGCACCTCAGGCGGAAGCGAGTGTGAAACAAGAATGCTTTGGTTGCTTGGTCAGAAAAGCACTACCGATCCCGATACTGACATTAGCACTAATCAACGTTGGTCGGTGAATGATGTTCTTCATAGTTCACCTGCAGTAATTACTTATGGTGGTACCGATGCTGATGGCGATGGAATAGTTGAAACATTTTTTGACAAAATAATTTATGGTACTAATGATGGTGTTTTACATATGGTGAATGGCGAAACAGGTATTGAGGAGTGGCGTTATATGCCAGGTGACTTTTGGGGTCAACAACAGGATATGTTCTCTAATGGTCAAGGCGACCATATTTATGGATTAGACGTTTCCCCAACCGTTCAAACAATTGACAATGATTTAGATGGTAGTATTGAAACTGCTGATGGTGACCAGGTGATTGCTTTTGTCGCTGCAAGGCGTGGCGGGGATAATATTTACGCACTTGATTTGACCTCAGATGTTACATCTGCCAGCGATACATTTGTTCCAAGATTTTTATGGAGTATTGAGGGCGGAAGCGGTGATTTTTCTCGTCTTGGTCAAACCTGGTCACGACCGATTATAACCACAATTAACGTTGATTCCGGAAGTGGTACCGAAACTAAAGACGTCTTAATTTTCGGTGGCGGATATGATAGCGCACTTGATAATTCTGAGGTTTATTCACCAGCAGATAATGGTGACGATGATTTTCTTGGCAACGCAATTTATATCGTTGACCCCGAAGATGGCAGCCTTATTTTATCAATAAGCGGTTCAGGTTCTGGTGCTGATATTCAGGTGTCGGATATGAATTATTCAATTGCAGCTAGTATCCGTACGCTCGATGGCGACCTCAATGGTGTTACAGATAGACTCTACGCGGTAGACACAGGCGGTCAGATATGGCGGGTTGATTTAGCAGCACTAGAGATTGCCTCCGGCAATCCTGAAAGTACAACTGTTGTAGGAAAGCTTGCTGAGATTGCTGATAGTAGTAGCGATACTAAAAAACGACGTTTCTTTGATGCGCCTTCGGTTGTGCAAGTGACTGATACAATTTTCTCTAATGAAAGCAGTTATGATTATGTCATAGTTGGAACTGGTTACAGACCTCATCCATTAGATACGGAAGTTGAAGACCGGTTCTATGCTTTCCGTGATTTCTTTACTGGCGCAAACGAAATGGAAGATGCGGATGGCGATAATGTCTCGGAGTCAACAGATGGTTACCCTCAGGCAAGTGGAGTTGCTTATGATGATGACGATCTGATTGATGTGACTTCCACGATACTCGATAGCTCTGATTCAACACATAAAGACGCTGCTGGTTGGTTTTATGACTTTACTGATGCGGGCACAACCGGCGAGAAAGTTTTATCAGTACCAGTTACGACAGCCGGTATTGTTACTTTTACAACTTTTGCTCCTGAAGAGGTATCAGGCGATCTTTGTAGTGCATCGCTTGGGCTGGGAACAGCATATAATTTTGATATTCTCTCAGCAGGTGCAGCCCTAGATTGGGATGGAGATGGTGATATCGATATTAATGACCGGACATTTCAATTAAGTGGCGGTATTCCATCATCAGTCGTTCCAATTTTTACAACTGATGGAGTCTATGGTGTTGTTGGTGTTGAAGGAGGCTCGAAACAATTAGGAAAATTATCCGAGCTTGACCCTGCAAAAACTCATTGGCTTGAGGGTAAGGAGTTTTAATGTATCAATATACGATAAAAATATTTCTGATGTTTTTTCTGCTTATGTCTGTAAGTTTATCTGCTACCGCCAAAAAAGATGTTATAAAAGTGTATGATAAAGGTCAGGATGGAGGAAGTCGCATCTATACTATTGTCTGCCCGAATGGAAAAAAAACAACTATTACTCAAACAATTGATATATCTGCTGTATCTAGAGAACGAGGTGAAGTAAAAGAGTTAAATATTAATTCAGACGATGACTCATCATTTAAATCAACAGCACAAAATTTAAAGAAAAAGGCGCTTAAATTAATTGGCCAACAGAATCGTGCCGAAATATGTCTTTATCCTGCTAAGTCTGAAAAACAATGTAAAAGTTATAAAGATGTGGATACCGCTGCAAAGGCCGCTTGCGATCTAATACGCTAATATCATTTTTTTGCCACAATTTGTCACCTGATAACCCTTTTGTTTTTTTTCTTTTTTAGTACTTTAATGCCTCAGATTATTAAATTTTATGGGGGATTGATAGTGAAAGATAAAACGAAAATTAATTACTCTGTTGTTATTTCTTTAAATTTTCTACTGATCTTTATTATGTCCGTAATATGTCTTTCTTTTTTAATAAAAAGCGCCGATGCCAGCCAAATTGATTATACAAAACAACTAAAAGAACACAGAATTATGGATTGTTTCGGTTAGTATTTATCAATTTCTAAGTTTTTGGTATGTTAGAAGTTATGTCCAAAAAAAGACCTAACAAGAATCCTTCTTATGTTACCGTGAATGCTACCTTAGCGAGAGGATTGACTACACGGCATCTAAGGGAGATCAGTGAAGCAATTGAAGAAGGTGCCATTCGGGCGGAAAAAATCAAAGGCACTGGGTCGGGACTTAATCCGACTTACAACTATGAAGTGAAGAAATTACAGGAGAAATACAAAAAAGTAAGAATCAACGAACACTCAATAGGTGGAAAAAAAAGTGCGGAGAGAAAATATTTTATTCTTTTTTGGTATTCAGACGAAAAAGAACTTTCTATTAAATATGAGAGCTGGAAAAGAAAAAAGAAACGCATATTTTGTTCAGGACCTATAACATTATGTACTATTACACCTCACTTTTGTGCGAGAGTGTATGAGCGGCTAAATACCAATAAATTAAAGCGTGTTGAAGAAGAGTTAGCGGCATGTGCATATGTAATATTTCAACTTTATTTGAAAGACATCGAATTCCATTTGATAGTTGGTGGTTCGGTATGGGTTCCTACAGAAAACGGCTTATATATAATAGACCAAAGGAATGAGGAATTACCCCCAACAGTCCGCACCTTTATAAGTGAAGCAGAATTTAAAAAAAATCCGCAGTATATGGATTACTATGAGGAATGTTTAAGTAAAAATTGTCTTTCAATAAAATATAAAAGAAAAAATTCTAATAAGACTGAAATAAAAAAGATTCCTCTTGAAATTATCAGTAATGCTTGATTATCTCGTAATTATATTTACATTGTGCACAATTTTCATTCGGGTCTGGTATTTCATCCTGATTAAGACAAACAGCTATTTTTTCAATAGTGCTTTCTACCCAGTTATCATTTCCGTCATAAGGGAGTAAATCTACGTCGAATTCAACTTTAGCATTGAATGCATCGCGGTCACGCCTACCATTACAGTATACAAAATAACCTCTATTTGAGACTTGAAAACCATTTTTTCTTAAAAGCCACTGGTAAAATTCCATTTGTCTTTTATACCCTTGCTGCCAGGGCGCATTAATATTGACTTTATCTTTTTTACTGGTTGCTTTGTAATCAACTACGATGAGTTCGCCTTCGTCTGTTTTCCATACATCATCTATTGCTCCATGAAGCAGAAAGTTTGAAGTCTCGTGCAAATACTGAACACCGACAAAATTCTCTCGCCATTTATCTAATTT
>Ga0066836_10002382_pt1 | contig 10091 bp, 8 predicted proteins | sample ETNtaG_18_FD_71568 | JGI IMG/M metagenome (GOLD analysis project Ga0066836, IMG submission 71568) | Marine microbial and viral communities from oxygen minimum zone, Eastern Pacific Ocean - ETNP201302SV91 | ecosystem: Environmental > Aquatic > Marine > Oceanic | place: Pacific Ocean: Eastern...
GAGAGCCAGAAGTTGTGCTGTCCTTACTTCAAGTCAAACTGTTTTGATGGATGACCCATCAATGAATGTTAGGTTGCCAGGTTTTGATGATGATAATCAACCGTCAAGAATTATAGTGGATAGCCGCTTACGAACTAATGGTGAAGAAAAAATATTCACTTTAAGAGGGGAAAGTGTCGTTTACACATTAATGGAGTCTTTTGGAGAGGAGAGGGACAATCTAGTGATAGTTGATGCAGATAATGACCATGTGAGTTTAACCCAAGTTTTTAATGACATGGCAATCAAAGAATTTAATGAAATATTAATTGAGGCAGGATCACAACTTAACGGAGCATTGCTACAAGAAGATTTAGTTGATGAGATTATTATTTATATTGCCCCTTGTGTTCTGGGAAATGGCTCAAAAGGAATGTTTGATCTGCCTATTTTTTCTGATTTATCAGATAGATTTAATTTTCATTTCGACTCTATTAATCAAGTCGGAACGGATCTAAGGATAATATTGAAGAAATAGCAAACATATATTCTAATTATAGCTATTGACGACCTTATAGAATTTGATATGTTAGCCAGACATATCGAAGGAAACTTTAAAAAAATAAAAGAAAGATGAACAAAACAGATCAGGAAACCATTAATTTTGCATCCATTGAGCAGATTATCCACGATATACGCTCAGGTAAAATGGTCATTATTGTTGATGATGAGAACCGAGAAAATGAAGGTGATCTTATGATTGCTGCTGACAAAGTGAAGCCAGAAGATATAAATTTTATGACTCACAATGGCAGAGGACTCATTTGCCTTACTTTGACAAAAAGCAGATGCAATAAGCTGCACTTGCCTCTTATGGCTACTGAGAATTATGATCTAGAATCTACCAATTTTACAATTTCAATAGACGCCTCAGTAGGGATTACGACTGGTAGCTCAGTTCAAGATAGAACGAGAACAGTAAAGGCTGCCATTGCTCCAAACGCAAAACCTGAAGACATAAAACAACCTGGTCATCTTTTGCCATTGATGGCAGATCCGGGTGGAGTACTTATCAGAGCAGGACACACAGAAGCAGGATGTGATTTGACGAGGCTTGCTGGATTGACTTCAGCAGCAGTGATCGCAGAAATCTTAAATGAAGATGGCACCATGGCAAGAAGACCCGAACTCATCAATTTTGCTAGAAAACATCAAATCAAGATTGGCACTATAGCTGATTTAATTCAATATCGTATTGCAAACGAATAGACTATTACAAATTCATCACTCAATTAAAATATTAGTGGTTTAAAGTGTTGAGTTTTAGTTAAAAGAATGAAGATAATAAGAAGACCAAAAAATAATGATCCAATGTTCAAGAATGGGTCCGTTATTACTATTGGTATCTTTGATGGAGTTCATTTAGGCCACCAGTCCTTAATCAAAAAACTTAAGCAGAAATCAGTGCAGATGGGTCTGCCATCTATTGTATTTAGTTTTGAACCAACACCGAATGATTATTTTTCTAAGAAACAAAATAAAAGATTAACTTCATTAAGAGATAAACTCAGATTGATTGATGAATTTCAGATCGATTATCTGTACTGCCCACCCTTTGATTCAACAATGGAAAATCTATCACCGAATCAATTTATAACAAAGCATCTGATTAACTTGTTTAATCCTAGATACATGGTTATTGGCGATGATTTTAGGTTTGCAAAAGACAGAAAAGGCTCTATCAAAGATCTTGTAATTACAGGACAGTCTAATAATTTTGAAGTTGAGAAAATTACTAGCATCGTTGATAGTAATACCAGAATTTCGAGTAGTCTAATCAGAGATTCTCTATCAGATGCTAATCTCATGCTTGCAAAACAGATGTTGGGAAGAAATTATTCCTTAATTGGACGTGTTATTTATGGTCAACAACTCGGCTCTACATTAGGTTTCCCTACTGCAAATATTGATCTTTCAAAAACGAATAACCCCCTTCGAGGTGTCTTTTGTGTAAAAGTATCGTTACCTGATGCAACTAAGACAATTTTTGGTATCGCCAATATAGGATTCAAACCGACTATTGGAGGACAAAAACTTAATTTGGAAGTTCACTTACTAGATTTTGATAAAGATATCTATAAATCTTATATAAAGATTGAATTTTTAAGTTATCTTAGAAAAGAAAAAAAATTTAGTGGCTTAGACGCATTAAAAAGACAGATTGATCAAGATATAGAAGCAGCTAAACAATATTTCAGCACTCTTGATAGGCCTTAGTTATGAGTAAAAAAAGTGAAAAATATGAGCGATTTTCTGGCAAAGGCAGAACTGGTACTCGACAATTATTATTACAGACTTTATATCAGTATCAATTGAATCAAGATGATCTAGAGACTCTTATGAATCAGTCATTAAAGATCAAAGAATTTTCTAGAATAGATCAAGACTATTATCGGGTTCTATTAGCTGAGGTGCTTGAGAATCAGAGTCACATTGAAGAAATAATCTCAAAATATTTAGATCGACCAATTGAGCAGATTGACCCCATTGAGAAAGCCATTATGTGGATTGCAGTCTCAGAAATTTTATTTCATCCTGATGTTCCAGTTTCTGTGGTGATTAATGAAGCTGTTGAATTAGCTAAACTCTTTGGTGCAGAAGGAAGCTTTCAGTATGTTAATGCTGTTATTGATGCCTTCCAACATGCCCATTCTCAAAAAGGTAAATAGGTGAAAGAGGCAGATATTATAAATGCTTTGAAACTTTCAATCGACCAATCCCACCCTGATGTTTTATTACCCATTGGAGATGACGGATCAATAATTAACTTAGAAAATAATAAGCAAATGGTAACCGTTACTGATGCCATAACAGTTGACGTCCATTACCCAGCAGGAATAGAAGCAAAAGCAATAGGACACCGATGTTTAGCAGTTAATCTAAGCGACATGGCAGCTATGGGAGGAGTACCAAGGTGGGCAAATTTAGTTTTTAGTATGCCTAGTATAGATCCGAATTGGGTAAAGGATTTTATTGATGGATTTTCAGAAATTGCCAATCACAATGATATTAATTTAACTGGTGGAGACACTGTTCGAGGACCAGAATTTTTTACTGTTTCCCTGCAAGGATATGTTGAGAAGAATCAATATATAAGTCGAAACGGTGCAAAAGTTGGCGATTTGATTTATGTGTCTGGAAGTCTCGGATCAGCAGCTTACGGTTTGGAATTAATCAAACAGAATAATTCTGCTCTTAGAAATGATTTTACTGATGCCTTTCTATACCCTAAACCAAGAAGCAATGAAGGTTGTTTAATCGCTAAATATGCCTCCGCTATGATCGATATATCAGACGGATTTTTTATTGACCTACAGAAAATCTCAAGTCACATAGGTTTGGGGTTTACAGTCGATGTTTCAAAACTACCTATAGATGCTAATTTGATTAATGAATTGAGTGTAAATAGGGCTATTGAATACGCACTATCGGGTGGCGATGATTATGAATTATGTTTCACTATTCCAAATCAATTAGAACGTCAATTTTGTGATGAGTTATCTTCAGCATCTAATTTAGCCTTTACTTGTGTGGGCGAAATCACGGAATCACATCAGGTATTAACCAAAGGAAATGAAATATATGATTTACCTAAAGAGAACTTTGAACATTTTGAATGATGAGTATTAGTTTTAAAAGAGCAGTAAAGAGCCCATATTTACTTCTGTCAACAGGTTTTGGTGTTGGCTTAATCCCTTTTGCGCCAGGGACTTTTGGAAGTGGCTTAGGGTTGTGTTTATATATCTTTTTTGCTCATTTCTCATTCCCCAATGTAAACGTATTTTTTGTTTTTTTGTTGTTGTTAGCTGCCAGTCTTTTTGTTGTTGATCGCTCACTAAAGGAAATAGGCAATGAGGATCATAATGAGATTGTGATAGACGAAATGTTAGCAATGATGCTAGTCGCTCATTTTATACCTGCAGATCCCAAATGGGCAATAACAGCATTTTTAATTTTTAGGTTCTTTGATATTGCCAAACCCTTCCCAATCAAACTGATTGAGAGGAGCTATAACAATGCTCTTGGAATTATGATTGATGATGTGATTGCAGCAATTTATTCAATAATTTTGATTCTAATTTTGAAGTATTTATTGCTCTAAACTTTGGTCAGTATCTTTTAACTCGTTGTCCATTAGAATTTTTATTTTCATCTCAGCATCTTCTAAGGTTTTTTGACATTCCCGTGATAGTTTGACGCCTTGTTCGAATCTTTTTAGAGCCTGATCTAGCTCCAGATCTCCAGATTCAAGTTCTTCCAGAATAGCCTCAAGCTCACTTAATCTTGCTTCTATGCTTTTGTTGTTTTTCTTAGTTGGACTCATGAGTATTAATTATAGCGAAATAGCTTGATTTAATATTGTCCATTTTAGGATTTTTAGATAATATTAGAACCATTCTAAAAAAAATGGGTTAAGGAGAGAATCGTATATGTCTAATGATAGCGAAAGCAAATGTCCTGTAATGCACGGTGCACTTACTACAAATAGTTCTTCAGGAACTTCAAATCAAGATTGGTGGCCAAACCAGTTAAATTTAACAATTCTTCATCAGCATGATCAAAAAACTGATCCTATGAGTGAGGGATTTGATTATCGAGAAGAATTCAAGAAACTCGATTACGATGCTTTGAAAAAAGATCTCAATGATCTTATGACAGATTCTCAAGATTGGTGGCCTGCTGATTATGGTCATTATGGTCCTTTCTTTATCAGAATGACTTGGCATGCTGCAGGCACCTATAGAACTGGTGACGGCCGAGGTGGAGGTGGAACAGGAAATCAGCGCTTTGCACCACTTAACAGTTGGCCAGATAATGGTAACTTGGATAAAGCACGACGTCTTTTATGGCCGATTAAGCAAAAGTACGGTAATAAAATTAGTTGGGCAGATTTATTAATTCTTGCTGGTAATGTTGCCATCGAATCAATGGGAGGAAGAACTTTCGGTTTTGGCGGTGGTCGTCCAGATATTTGGGCCCCAGAAGAAGATATCGATTGGGGTGCAGAAAAGGAATGGCTTGCTAATGAACGATATTCTGGAGAAAGAGATCTAGCTAATCCTCTTGGAGCAGTTCAAATGGGATTAATTTATGTTAATCCACAGGGTCCTGATGGCGATCCAGATCCATTTGCGAGCGGTAAAGACGTTCGAGAAACATTTCGACGAATGGCGATGAACGATGAAGAAACAGTTGCTCTTGTTGCTGGTGGGCACACCTTCGGTAAGGGGCATGGCGCCGGAGCTGAGGAATATGTAGAGATCGAGCCGGAAGGAGCACCATTGGAAAACATGGGTTTTGGCTGGCAGAGCAGCCATGCATCAGGCATGGGCAGTGACACTATTACCAGCGGCTTTGAAGGCGCTTGGACTGCTAACCCTACACAATGGGACAACGGGTACTTCGACATTCTATTTGGTTATGAGTGGGAGAAGGTGGAAACACCTGCAGGCAAAATTGTTTGGCATGCGGTGGATCAGAAAGAAGAGGACAAGGCACCAGACGCAGAAAACCCTTCTGTTCGTGTACCAACCATGATGACAACAGCGGATATGTCAATGCGCGAAGATCCTGCCTATCGAGAGATCTCAAAACGTTTTCATGAAAACCCTGATGAATTTGCCGATGCATTTGCTAGAGCATGGTTTAAGCTCTTGCATCGTGATATGGGACCTCGTTCTCGTTATTTAGGTCCAGAGGTACCTGATGAAGAGCTAATTTGGCAAGACCCTGTTCCTAATGGTAACAGTGACTATGATGTGAGCGCGGTTAAATCAAAGATCTCAGAAAGCGGATTGAGCGTTCAAGAAATGGTAGAAACTGCTTGGGCCAGCGCATCAACATATAGAGGTTCTGATTTGCGAGGAGGTGCTAATGGTGCCCGTATTCGACTTGCTCCACAAAAAGATTGGGAAGCCAATAAACCAGAACAACTTTCTCATGTATTAGGAGTACTCGAGGCTATTGCATTAGACTCTGGTGCTTCAATAGCAGATGTTATTGTCCTTGCTGGAAATGTGGGTATTGAGCAAGCCTCAGGTGCTGAAGTTCCTTTTACTGCAGGCAGAGGTGATGCCAGTGAAGAGCAAACTGACGCTGAATCTTTTGAAGCTCTTGAGCCCATGGCAGATGGTTTTCGTAACTTTCAAAAAGAAGGGTCATCAGTTCCTGCTGAGGAAATGTTGCTTGATAAAGCTCAGTTACTTGGCTTGACAGCACCACAAATGACCGTGCTTGTAGGTGGCATGAGAGCTCTTGGAATAAGTTCTGATAATCATGGTGTCTTTACTGAAACACCGGGTAAGTTGACCAATGATTTCTTTGTCAACCTTCTTGACATGGGCGTGGAGTGGAATCCAACAGGAAGTAATTCATACGAGGCGACGGACCGTGCATCGGGTGAAAAAGTAAGAACCGCAACTCGTGTTGACTTAGCATTTGGGTCAAATTCTCAATTAAGAGCCATTGCTGAAGTCTATGGATCTGATGACTCAAAAGATAAGTTCGTGTCAGATTTTATAGTTGCGTGGACTAAAGTTATGAATTCAGATCTTATCTAATATAAGAGCTAAAAAAAATAAAGGGGCTTACAGCAATGTAGCCCCTTTGTCTTGTCATAAATAATACTCAATTCTAGGAGCTATGATAGAATGGCCGCTTAAACAGTGATCAATGACCTTGATTCAACCTGTCTTCTCAAGAATAATTAAGGACCATGACAAAAGAATATAACGCTTCAGATATTGAAGTTCTCAGTGGGTTAGAACCGGTACAGAAACGGCCGGGTATGTACACTGACACCGATTGTCCAAATCATCTAGCATATGAAGTAATCGATAACAGTGTTGATGAAGCAATTGTAGGATATTGCAAATCAATTCATGTCAATTTATTTAAAGACGGTTCAGTTCAGGTGAAAGATGATGGGCGCGGAATGCCGGTTGATGACCATCCTGAAGAAAAAGTTCCTGCTGTGGAACTTATTCTCACCCGACTTCATGCGGGAGCGAAATTTTCTAATAAGAGCTATAAATTTTCTGGGGGTCTCCACGGTGTTGGAGTCTCAGTTGTTAACGCTTTGTCAAAAAATTTAGAAGTTTGGATAAAACGTCAAGGTCATGAATACAACTTAAGCTTCAAGGACGGGGAGCGGTCTTCAGAACTTGAGGTAGTTGATACAGTTGGAAAAACCAACACCGGAACCACCATACGTTTTTGGCCCAATAAGAAATATTTTGATAGCTCACAAATAAAGATCAAAGATCTAAAACATAATCTCAGAGCCAAGGCTGTTTTATGTCCTGGTTTAAAAATTAAGTTTCACGATGAGGCGACTAACGATAAGCAAGAGTGGATTTATAAAGAGGGAGCAAATGAATATTTGTCAGAAGTTTTAGGAGATGCTCCTTGTGTGCCAATCAATCCATTTTTTGGAAAGAACCAAAATAATAAACAAGAAATTGAGTGGAGCCTCACTTGGCCTCAAGATGATCATGAGGGTATTCAGGAGTCATACGTAAACCTGATTCCAACAAAGGCAGGAGGAACTCATGTTACTGGCTTCAGATCCGGACTATCTGAGTCAGTTAAAGAGTTTGCTGATTATAGGAATTTGCTCCCTAGAGGAGTAAAACTGTCTCCTGAGGATGTTTGGTTGGGTTTGAGTTATATCTTGTCGATAAGACTTGAGGACCCACAATTTTCAGGTCAAACCAAAGAAAAATTGAGTTCTAGAGCCGTCTCAAGTTTAGTCTCAAATGTTATTAAAGATGCATTTACACTCTGGTTAAATCAACACCCTGAGGCAGGAGATCAGATTGTTGCTAGAGCAATTGAGAATGCCCAAAAACGAGCAAAAAAGAACGTCAAGGTCAAAAGAAAGAAAGTAACAGGCGGGCCAACATTGCCTGGGAAGCTAGCAGATTGTACCAGCGATGAACCTGACCTGTGTGAACTGTTTATTGTTGAGGGTGATTCTGCAGGAGGTTCAGCGAAGCAGGCAAGGGATCGTAAGTTTCAAGCTATTCTTCCTCTTAGAGGTAAAATTTTAAACAGTTGGGAGGTTGAAGAGTCTAACCTTTTAGCCTCTCAGGAGATCAGCAATATTTCTCAAGCGCTTGGAGTTGAACCGGCAACTGAAGATTTGGTTAATCTGAGATACCATAAAATTTGTATCCTAGCAGATGCTGATTCTGACGGTCTTCATATAGCCACGCTTATTTGTGCCTTATTTGTGAAGCACTTTAAAAAACTAGTAGAAGACGGTCACGTCTATGTCTCCATGCCGCCCTTATACAGAATCGATGTCGGTAAAGAAGTTTTTTATGCTTTGGATGAAGATGAAAAAGATCATCACCTTAAAGTGATTGAAAAAAAGAAAACTAAAGCCAAGGTCACAGTTACTAGATTTAAAGGTCTGGGTGAGATGAGCCCCATACAACTCAGAGAAACAACCATGTTAGAAAAATCCAGAAGGTTAGTTAGATTAACTATTGAAGATGAGCATGAGACGAATGAGCTGATGGATAAGTTAATGGCTAAAAAACGTTATACTGATCGTAGGGATTGGCTTCAAGAAAAAGGTAATTTGGCAGAAATACAATAATGGATAAGCAAGAAGAAATGGATTTCAAAAAGACAGTTGGCGGCAACGGGTCAGACGTTCAGCCGTTAAGTGAATTTGTAGAAAAGGCTTATCTTAACTATTCAATGTATGTGATTTTGGATAGAGCGCTTCCATTCATTGGAGACGGTCTAAAACCAGTTCAAAGAAGAATTATATATGCCATGTCTGAACTTGGTCTGTCAGCACAATCTAAACCCAAGAAATCAGCGAGGACCGTTGGAGATGTTCTAGGCAAGTATCATCCTCATGGGGATAGCGCTTGTTATGAAGCAATGGTTAATATGGCACAGGATTTTTCATATCGTTATCCACTGATTATTGGTCAGGGTAATTGGGGATCTTATGATGACCCAAAATCTTTTGCTGCGATGCGTTACACAGAGGCAAAACTCAGTGCTTACACAAAACTTATGTTAGCAGAGTTAGGTCAAGGCACAGTTGATTGGAAGTTAAATTTTGATGGGACACTTAATGAGCCTATCTTCCTTCCTGCTCGTTTACCAAATCTAATTCTAAATGGGGTGACAGGTATTGCCGTAGGAATGTCCACTGATATACCGCCACATAACATCAAAGAAATTGCTTATTTGCTAGATAAGATCTTAAAAAAACCTGAAATCTCTATAGGTCAATTAGTTCGATTAGGAAAAAACTTTCAGGGCCCTGATTTCCCATCTGGAGGAGAGATTATTACTGCCTCAGAAGAAATAAAAAATATTTATAAGACCGGCATTGGTTCTATAAAGATAAGAGCAACTTACAAAAAAGAGAAAAACCAAATTGTCATTAATCAACTGCCATATCAAGTCTCAGGTAATAAAATCATTGAACAGATTGCCACCCAGATGAAAGCTAAGAAATTACCTTTATTAACTGATATTAATGATGAATCAGATCATGAAACGCCCATTCGTATTGTTTTAACCCCTAAATCCTCCAGGGTGAATATTGATGAATTAATGAGTCATTTATTTGCCACAACAGATTTAGAGAAGAACATCAGAGTTAATATGAATGTCATAGGCCTAGATGGTAAGCCTAAAGTTTGTGATTTAAAGACATTACTTAGTGAATGGATTAAATTTAGAACCCAAACGGTTAAGAGACGACTTCAATACAGACTTGATGTAGTTGAATCCAGGCTGCACATACTAGAAGGTTTAATGCTGGTGTATCTGAATATTGATGAGGTCATACGCATCATCAGAGAGGAAGATAATCCAAAAGATAAGCTAATAAAAAAATTCAAATTAACTGAAATCCAAGCTGATTCAATATTAAATCTCCGATTAAAAAACTTAGCTAAGTTAGAGGAAGAAAAAATATTGATCGAAAAAACTGAACTGGAAAAAGAACAGGGAACACTAACCAAAGTTCTCAAAAGTAAACAAAAGATTAATGAATTAATTCAAAAAGAAATTTCTGC
>Ga0066836_10002384_pt1 | contig 10088 bp, 6 predicted proteins | sample ETNtaG_18_FD_71568 | JGI IMG/M metagenome (GOLD analysis project Ga0066836, IMG submission 71568) | Marine microbial and viral communities from oxygen minimum zone, Eastern Pacific Ocean - ETNP201302SV91 | ecosystem: Environmental > Aquatic > Marine > Oceanic | place: Pacific Ocean: Eastern...
GCCAGTTCTGCAGTAACCACAATTTCAGGCATGCCTTGTCCGAATGTCGATGATGCATCGACAGGTGCGGATGTTGGTGGTGTTGAGGCAGAAGCCTACGATTTGGGTGCTGGATTCACAGGCACAGTTACCGGTTGTGTATCAGGTGGGGACAAGGCTGACATGTACATGCTTTCAATGGGACGTGGGCAGAATATCTCCGCCGTTCTCTCTGCAGATAACTGGGATGCGGATCTGGATTTGAGAATATGGAATTCAACCTCAGGTACAACTTCAACAACGGCTGTCGATAATAGCGCTGGCTTCGATAGCAATGAGTCCGTATCAACATCTGGGACAGATGCAGATGGGGCCGCTGACACCTATTACATCAATGTCTCACAATTTTCTGGTTTGGCCAATTACACGCTCGAAATTTGGACCAATGGAACCATTTACGTGCCTCCATATGACTGCGGAATCCCTTCAGATTGGGGGCAAAACAATGCCGATGCTGGTGACAGTCGCGTGACATCAATGAGTATCGGAGAGAATCCTACAGCCAGTGGTATGGGTTGTGTAGATCCTGAAGACATGGCTGATGCTTACGGATTCTCACTTTCTGGTATGCAGGGCATGATAGTAGAATTAGAATCTCATGATAACACAAACATGCATTTGCAACTATTCGATGGTAGCGATGATTCTTTGATTAGTGAGATGTATACAACCAGTGGTTCCGCCATGGTTGACACCACTGGATTGGACTCAAGTGATTTGAATGGTGGCTACTATGTCATTGTCAACGCTTTCGAAACAGAAGGCTGGTACAATCTATCCTTTACAGCTACTGACGCACCACTGCCAAATCTTGTGGCTAGCGCTATGAACTGTCCAGTCAATGGGGAAAGCACTGGTACCAACGTATTCTTTGGAGCAGAAATCAGTAGCACTGGTGGTCCAATGGATGCGGCCTTCGCGTGGCAAATGGCTTTGTTTGACGAAAACGGAACAGAAGTCCTCGTCCTTCTTCAAGGCGCATATTCGGATGCACTGGAAGGCGATGATGGCGTCATTATTACAGATGGGAACCTTGTACTTCTCGATAGTGCCTCCCTTTCGTCAGGAAATTACACTTGCATCTTGACTGTTGATGGGGGTGACATTATTGCAGAATCAGATGAGATTGACAATACCAATACATCTGCGCCGTTTGAAATCATCAATTATGATGAGATGTTTGCTGATGACTTAGATCGCGATGGTGTACCCAATGATGAAGACGCCTGTCCAAATACGCCTGGTGATTCGACCATGGATCGTCTCGGTTGCCAAGATGCTGACCAAGATGGTTACTCCAATGGTGGTGACGTATTCATCTATGAGGCGACTCAGTGGAATGACACAGATGGGGACGGATTTGGGGACAACAGCGGTCCAGGTGACTACAATGGTGACGTTTGTCCAAATGAGCCCGGTGTAATGTCCGGCACAAATGGTACAGGTTGCCCACTTTGGGTGCCTGATGCTGATAACGACGGCGTATCCGATTCCAACGACATGTGTCAAGGAACACCAGCTGGTGCTGTGGTCGATGCATTCGGGTGTTCAGATACTGATGGGGATGGCGTTGATGATACGGTTGATGCCTGCCCAGGAACCACTAGTGGAACATCGGTTGATAACACCGGTTGTGCAGTGAATGATGGAACTGGTGATGGAACTGGTGATGGAACTGGTGATGGAACTGGTGATGATACTGATAATGATCAATCAGGAGATACAGAAAGTGCCACTGGTGATGATTCAGATGCAATGCTCTACATCATGATTGCAGCCGGTGTAGTTCTCCTTCTTGTGGTCGTCCTAGGTCTGACAGTTGTTATTCGCTCAAGAGGCGGGAGGAATGATCCAACTGAGCAAGCATGGGCAACAGCCATCAGTCCAGAGCAACAGGCCTACGAGCAGCAGTTGATTGGCATGGGGTACACAGCAGAACAAGCCCGTGCTTATGCTGGACAGTACTTCCAGAATTGATTGATTTCGTGGAAGATGGACGCCATGCGAGATACTTTTCTCGATGAACTTCGGGAATCAGTGAGAACCATTCCCAATTTCCCAATTGAAGGAATAATGTTCCGTGACATCACGCCAGTTTTGAGCAAACCCGGCCTTCTTGAGAAGGTCACAGATCAATTTGTCATGGACTTGGAAAAACTGGGATGGGTTCCGGATTTGATTGTCGGCCCCGAGGCTCGGGGTTTTATTTTCGGTCCATTATTGGCTGAACGTCTTGGAATTGGTTTTGTCCCCGTGCGAAAACCGGGTAAACTACCTGGCGAAACACGTCGAGTTGAATACACTCTCGAGTATGGAACCAATGTCCTTGAGATGCACATTGATGCAATCAATGCAGGACAAAAAGTTGTGATTATTGACGATTTATTGGCCACAGGTGGAACAATTGCCGCTTGTTCAGAACTTTGCCATTCAGCTGGTGCCGATGTACTTGGCTCACTATTTCTAATTGAATTGGATGGACTTGATGCTCGTTCTACAATTGCCCCATTGCATGCTCACGCCTTGCTTGAATTCTCAGCATAACCCCCCGAAGGGGGGAATTCGTATTCCGACTCGCAGCGGAGCGGTTATGAAGGGGAAGCAGGTCGGCGGGACGCTCAAGGTGCTCTATACATGGCTCGAATGCACAGTCCAGGTCGCGGTAAAAGCGGTTCAACCAAGCCTCTTGTCGATAAGGCACCTGAGTGGTCCAACACGGATGCAAAGGAAGTTACTGAGCTTATTCTCTCCCTAGCAGCAGATGGTAACAGTGCTGCTTCGATTGGCACCATATTGCGTGATCAGCACGCAGTCCCCGATGTTCGTCTTGTAGTTGGCAAGAGACTCGGCCAAATTTTGGCAGAAAATGATGTCACTCCAAAGTACCCTGAAGATATGATGAGCCTAATGCGTCGTGCTTTGCGCCTTATCGATCATATTGAATCGAATCGAAAGGATCGACACAACTCACGTCAACTTGAATTGACTGAGAGCAAAATCCGCCGTCTTTCTCGTTATTACAAGGGTCGCGGCCAACTCGACAGTGAGTGGGCATACAAGAGAGACCAACTCCGCCTTATGGTAGAGTAATGCCTCTTCCCTTTGTGGTCAGGTCTTTGAACCGCAAGTGCAACCACTCCTCTGTTGCACATGTCATTGCTTGATTTGCCCATCTTCTCAACCGCCGCGCCTATCTTGCGTGAAGCGGCCCTGAAATTACGAACTGCGCCGTCATCAGTGACCATTGCAGCCCCTCTCGATGAGAATGGCCTCTTTGCTTCGGCGCTGCTCGAAGCAGCTCTTTTGGATTCAGGAATACCATTCCAGCGCCGTCTTAGAGAAAATCCCGTACCTGCAAAGGGTCCAAGCATCGTAATCGGCACAGCGACGGTTTCACAATTGAAGGAGATAGAATCGGATCCGTTGTGCATCCATTTGGCACCCCTTGAAGTTGATGCGTTAATCGCCAGTGGAGGCGACACACGTCGTGGAGTTTTGTCACCGATTGCTCTGGCGGCTGCACTTGGGAGTTCAATTGCTCCATTAGGTTCGATTTCTCGTATGCTTATGCCATGGATTCTCACAGGAAATTGGTTGTCTGAAGGATTGGAACACACTTATGATCCAGTCTATACGGTACTTCGCGATTATTTGGCAAGTGAAGGGCACATCCGAGTCGTTCCGATGCCTGAAGTGCCCGAGATTGACCCGGCAAGTCTACCTGGCATCGATTCGGTAGCACTGGGCGCAGTTCGCAATCGTTGGGGTCAACTTGACCTAGAAGGTCGTGCCCAGTCTCTTTCGCATTTGCTTAAACCTCTGCTCGATTCAGAGTTACCTTCGACTGCCCGCCTTGAGGAATTAGGTTGGCATCGAGTCATGGTGTCAGGATGGGAAACTGATTTGGCGAGTCAATTGGTTGGGTTTTCGAAAACCTGGAGGGACTACCCGGATGGTCGTAGACGACAAGCGAGCGACACAATTGACAGTCTGTTACGAATTGGGAAAATATCCTAGCCTTCAATTCGTAAATTTCGACCACAACCTCCACAAGGGATGCGAACGGGTCGTTTCATTGTTTCAACTGGATTTGATGTGTTGCATGCAGGGCAATCTACGGTGGGAATTTCACGGGCCAGTGCCTTCTCATAATCGGCAGATAGTGAATCTCCACCAAGGGCCCAATCCGGATCATGGCGAGGGGAGATGAGAGCCAATGGCATCATTAGAACCGCACATGCAACTGCAATACCCATTACAAATGTTGGTGGAAGTGCCGACAAAACGTACACGTAACCCATCATTCCGGTGAATGCGATCGAAGAGATTGCGACAATCCCTCTTGATCGATTTTGTGTCAGGCGAAGGCCGACCACAATTCCTGTGACGAGAAGTAATACTGTTGCCAACAGGCTCACAAATGGCGAAAATAATGCAGAACCTGCAACTGCATATTCAACTTCGAACTTGTCGTTATCCGATAGACCATTCATTTCGACAGTGACCACTTCTGATAACCCGACTCTGTAATGTGACACGTGCATATCATCGGGCAAATCCTCTTTGATGACACTGTAAATTCCTGAAAATGCACTTGTCGTTAAAGTGGCTCTCAAATCCACAGAGGGGTTGCCATTCATTGTCCAAATCCCATTTCCAAGTTGGGGCCGAATAAAATCTGAAATGAGAAGGATACGCTCTTCACCCGTCAATTCTAGAACGACATCAATTCTAATTTTCAACGGGGCATCATCAATGCCTGAAACTCCCATTAGATCGATGGCAACCTCAGGATTCATGTCGAACAAATCGGCTTCAAACAAACCATCTGAATTGAGGGCAAGACCTGTATTGCCCAAGAACACCTCAAGATTGCGTGTACTTCCATCGACATGGTTTAGCAATGCTTCTCTTTCAGTGTCATCGACACGACCATTTTCCTTTAGGCTTGATGCAATAGACGAACCTTGGACTTGAGAAAACAGATGATCCGATGGTAATGAACCGTTCCCAATATTATCCATACCCCAGCGCAACCAAGATGCCATTGCCCCTTCTATTTCTAATTCTACAGTTCGGGTGATATGTGAGCCATCATATTTCACATCAATGTCGACATCCAATCGGCTGCTTGCAGCTCTTGCTGGCTCACCGAAGTGGTAATTCTGGGTACCTCCACCTTCTTCGAATGTGATGTCATGCGTCCTACCGGTTGTCAGGGGTATGTCACCTGAATTCAGCCAAATGGACAAATTGATCTGATAATTCCCATCGGTTGGGCTGGAACCAGGGTTCCAAACAAATGGGACCTCTACACCCCCTGAGATGATGCTGGGTGAACGAACATCGTTGATGACGACTCCTCCAACCTTGAATTCAAAATCTTCCAGCGATGACCACATTCGTTCTCCAAAACCAGATTTCAGTAAAACTGGGAAAAACACCTCTTCGCCAACGACCAATGCATTGGGCATATCGATGGTAATCAATGGCAAGTTTACCCTAAGCCAACTCCCCGTATCTTCCCCCCAAACAAATCGAATGGCGGATTCATCACCAGGTTGTGTGAAAATCATACTTCGAACTGAAAAGGTAACCTCAATTGGATCATTCATACTAACTGCGACCTGGGGAATTTCAATGTCAATGCCAATGACGTCCTCACCTGACATAAACGCCCCAGGTGCCCCACTTTCTGCGGTGTAGACGTTACTTCCAATCCGGACATCAACAGTCGCATTGGCATAGACTCCAGCTGCATTTTCCACTTCATAGGCAATATTGAATCTCCACGTTGATTCAGAAATTGTCGCACTCTGTTTCCAATCGATACTCCATGTTGCTATTTCTTCAGTACCTTGAACAGATTGGCTGACCCCTTTTTCATTAATTCCTACAAGTTCATTCTCAAAAGGAGTCATTGTAGCATCATTGTTTTCTCCAACAAGAAACAATTCGAATTCGCTGGGCTCACAGCACACAACCTCAGCACTAGCTGAAGGAGGCATACTGAGGGGGATAATCGAAGCCAAGAGGATGATGAGAATCGTGTAGGCTCGACGAGATAGGCGGGCCTGCATGCTTTGGCGACGAAGAGATTTGACTTAGAACCCTCGTGCGCGCGCGTGTGGGTAAATCTAACCATGCAATCGTACCAATCGACGTGCTCCATTGTCTTCGATGCCTTCGAGAATAGCGAATCCCATTCTCTCCAACTGGACCACCGTTCCGTCTGGGTAATCGTTGATTTCCAACAAACCTTCAGCTGCAATCAATTCGCCTTCTTCTTCAAGCAGCAATACTGCTGGTTGCGCCATATTACTGGTTAACCAATGAATAATCGGAGTGTTGCCAACGCGTTCGGTTCGAATGACTTCCCCTCTCCATCCACCCACCGTCTTTTCATCATGGATTCCAATGTCTGCAAAATCCTTCAAACGTTTTGCTCCGCGCACTTCAAAATCTTCTCTAGCAATCTTCACCGTGATGGCCCCTTCTCCAAGCGGCCATTCACGAACTCCCTTGTTTGGATGTTCGGGGTGGATTGGCAACGTCACTTTGGTCAGTTCAATATCAGAAATATCCAGATTTATGGAACGTGGATTACGCACAAATGAGAGCCGTGGTGCCTCTGCATCGACCGCCTTAGCATTGAGACTGTTCAGCGTGGACATCGGGACAGAGATGTCCTTCTGAGTCAGGCCGAGGTCAATCCAAAATTTCCGCATGGCCCCAGCGTCATATCCACGCCGCCGCATTGCTCTGAGCGTTGGCAATCGTGGATCATCCCAACCAGAATATTGACCTGCTGCAATATCTAACTTCATTTGCGATGTACTAAAACCTCCGAATTCGAAAATTTTGACACGACCCCAATACAATGTTTCTGGATACTCCCAACCAAATTTTTCGTATAGCAGAGTTTGTTTTCGAGTTGAATCCATCAAATCCTTTCCACGAACAATATGGGTTACACCTTGGAGGTGATCTTCGACAGCGCTTTGAAAATCAAGTAATGGCCATACTTTGTAGCGATCTGCAACCATTGGGTGATTTGCATGTTGAATTCGAAGTGCAGGCCAATCTCGGAGTGCTGGGTTGGCGAGTGTCATGTCCGTTTTGATTCGGACCACAGCTCCTCCAGGTAGGATTGACCCGTCATTCATTTTTGTCCAAAGGGACAAGTTATCTTCAGTCGAGCGGTTTCGGCATGGACATTCTGTCTTTGAAATTCTAAATTCCTTGAACGCATCTCCTGTACATTCACACACATAGGCGTGATTTCCTGCCAAAGTTTCCTCTGCATGTGCGAGGTATATCCCCATCCTATCGGAGGCTCTGATAATTCGGTTTGGTACTTGTCCAGCAAGCCAAGAAAAATCCTCCTCGATGAGTGCGTATGCCTTTGGGTCAGGGGGTTTAACAACAGCATCGGTGTCATCGTAGCGAAGAATCACTTCACCGTCATACATTCTGGCGAATTCAGCATTGATGACAACTCCGCGGGCATGGCCAAAAGAAAGAGGCCCATTCGGGTTGGGTGCAAATCTAAGAACCACCTTTCCTTGTTCGGCATTTGGCAATGGTGGCAATCCCTCTCTTCGCTCCTTGACTTTCTTTTCAAGCGCGTCTGGCGCCTCGCTTTCAAGAATAGAGCGGATGTGTTCCAATCCCTTTTCTGTCGCCAACGCATTTGCTTCAGCTACTTGGCTGGCAATTGCAGGAGTCAGATGTTTTGCTTGGCTTCGAAGGTCTGGATTTTCCCCCATTACTCTGCCCATGACCGAACCAACTTGACCCTGTCCATCATATTCCAGTGCATTTTGTAAGGCATACTTCCGCAACAGTGCAATGACTGCTGAATCTAGTTCGCCCATAGGGCGAAACCGTTGGCCTCTCGTTCTTGAACATGCAGGGCTCAGAATAGGGTTCTCTGCGCGTTGGGTGGTGCATTCGGGTCCAACGGTCTTTGTGGGGGGGGTGTCTCATGTATCTTCAGCCATGCGTTTCTGACTGTGGCCCAACCCCATCGCAAGCAGTCATGTGGTTCGGGGCCATCGATCAATAGGGGCAACGCCGCAATTGTTGTTGGGTCGGATGGATATCCCGATCCCAATTCGATTCCGATTTCAGCGGAAAGTGAATGAAGTGCTTGGTCCCTTGCCACTTTAGCCAATATCGAAGCACCAGCAACAGCTAAGCAGTGTAAATCAGCACCATGTCGACTGTCCATTGTCCAACCCTCCCATGGCCAATCTTGGATTAGGTTGGCGACATTATTTCCAAAACGTCCCGCATTGGAATCACATGCATCCAACTGTAGAATACCCCCCCCTCCATCAGTTTTCAATTTCCTCGCCAAAGAAGCGAATAAAGTCACTTCATGATCATTGAGATTGGTCATTGCCATAGCACAATCAATCTCAGATGGCTTTGAAATATGCAATTCAAATTTCCATCCTCTAAGTTTTGATTGTTCACGAATCCAAGTATCCAGTTCAATTCGTTTTGATTCGGACAGTAATTTTGAATCTGTAATGCCCACCTCGTGCAATAAGGGTAAATCCACTTCAGGAACACAGAGTGCCCCCACAACAAGAGGGCCAATGACCGGGCCCCTACCCGCTTCATCAATGCCAATACGCCACATATGATCACAAATCTAAATCGATATCGTTGTCATCAACTTTCGTTGTCGCCTTCTCTGACCTCTTTCGTGGATGACGTACCGTTCGCGTTTCAACGGATGCTGCCGGAGGAAGAACTTGATTCGCTTCATGTGGTTCAGAGACATTGAGCAAATCGTCTGCTAAATTTTCAATCGCAGCATAATCGGCCTTCTCATCATGATGCTCGAAAACAGTACCAGCTGCTTCAATCACTTCTTTGGATGGCGCGGCTTTCGTTGGTTTTGTCCCTGACCTCCTTTGGAATGCCATTTTGAACGCCTCAGCATCCATGGCGGGGCCTGGTTCTAGGATGACCTCTTCAGTACTGTTTCCACTGAATTTCCCCATCCAATCTTCTACTTTTTCAGGTTCTACATGTCTGGCAGCAATCATCTCATTCCACACGGCATCTTTGTTCTGGCGATATACAACGGCTCTATGTAACACGATAGCTCCAATAATCGTGACACCAATTGAAATCAAGATTTGTCCCCAATCGTTCCAGAATGACTGAACATTATCGATGAATTCATCCCATTCACTTTCCTCTTCGATGTTCTCGGCAGGCCAATATTCTGCGAGTATTTCGTATTCAGTACGATTCGTGAAAATGATGCTGGGTTCTAGCGTACTTCTCATTTCAACAGTAATTGCTGCCGTTTGATTCAATTCTTGATTGCGGGGCAATTGCATCCAAGCTGTGAAGGTCACATTTGTATTCGGCGCGATGTCGTGGAGGATGAAATGGTTGGGTTCCCATTCGCCAATTTCCCATTCTTCTGAAAGTGGGGGGATCAATCCATATTCTGTGAAAATATTCGTCGATAATGTGACGTCCAAACCATCGGCGATATTGCCGGTATTTCTGAATGTGTACGTCAGTGTGATATTGTCTAGGTCGTCCATCGTGATGTTGTTTGACCGGATTTCCCAATCGCAGAGAGTTGCGATCTCAATCGTCGAAGAGGTCGAACCCATCTCGATTCCATCGGTAGTCACCAATCGCAGTGTTGGAGATAATTCGAATCCAGCAGGCAATCCATCTTCGACGACGTAGATGATTCCGACATTTGTGGACACACCTTGCTCTAGGTTGAACACAGTTTGTGCCACTTGCAACTCAAGTGCCTCAGGTAATTCCCATTCGATTTCATAATCATCCTGATAATTACCAGTATTTTGTATTCTAAATTCACTGGTGCAGAGATCGCCAGCATCCATCAGTGCACAATTCTCATTCAAGAATTCAATCGTTGCACTTCGTTCGCGAACAATATTCACTTCGATTATTGCCGTGGAAATTTGCTGACTCGCCCCACTGCTCCATGTGCTGAATTCCACCCACATTGTGCCGGTGGGAAGGTTAGGTGCATGAAATTC
>Ga0066836_10002389_pt1 | contig 10079 bp, 8 predicted proteins | sample ETNtaG_18_FD_71568 | JGI IMG/M metagenome (GOLD analysis project Ga0066836, IMG submission 71568) | Marine microbial and viral communities from oxygen minimum zone, Eastern Pacific Ocean - ETNP201302SV91 | ecosystem: Environmental > Aquatic > Marine > Oceanic | place: Pacific Ocean: Eastern...
ATCGTGCATTCGCCTTTTTCTAAATCTTGAGGGCCAATTATTACCACACTGGTAAAACCTGTTTTGGAAGCCCAATCCAATGACTTGCCAATGTTTTTGCCACGTAGATCTAATTCGACATTATGCCCATTATCTCTCAATCCTTTGACCAAAGAAAACACTTCCTTAGCCTCAATTCTAAATGGTAATACCAGTGTTGAATTTCCTGCTGATTCCCCCGGTACAACTTCTGCTCTTCCGGTTTTTTCCGCTTGAGCTTCTAATGCTAAAAGCACTCTATCAAAGCCTAATCCAAACCCACAAGATGGGTCTAAATCCTCCATACCAAACAGATGAAGAAGACGGTATGACCCACCGCCAAGCACTTGTCCTTCGCCACCTAATTCTGCCACATTAACCTCGAAGACCATTCCGGTATAGTAGTCCAATCCACGAGCCACACAGAGATTTACTTTCAAAGAAGGAGGTGCGGGTGCTAAGGCTGAAATCGCATTGAGAAGTTGTTCTAATTCATCCAAGGAATCTTGAGAGACTTGCATTGAAGCAAGAATCTCACGAGCCACTGGTAATGTCTCAATGCCTCCTTGCAAATCAGAAAGTTTCCTCAGCCCATCACAGGCTGATGCATCAATTCCTTGCGTGGTGAAAAATTGTGCTAAACCATCCCAGTCTCCCTTATCCAAAAGACGCATTGCACTAGCAACTGGAGGTTCTCCTTCTCCATCGGATGCTAATCCAATAGTTGTCAAAATATCTTTGAGCACACCGACATGACCAATCCTAAGTTCCCAATCAGTAAGTCCACTAGTTGACAACATGTCGATTGCTAAAGCGACAACTTCAGCCTCTGCAATAGGGCCACTAGCACCGATTAGTTCAACGCCATATTGGAAAAATTCTCTATAACGCCCTTTCTTACTTTCCTCATACCTAAAGCACTGGCCAAAGTAAGAGAGACGAAGTGGCTTAGGTGAAGCACGCATCTCTTCACTAATCATCCGCATTACAGGTGCGGTCAATTCAGGGCGAAGGGTTAGGTCGCGCTCCGATTTATCTTTGAAGGCGTATAATTGCTTGACTACACCAGGACCACTCTTAGCTGTAAACAGATCAAGGCTCTCAAAGATTGGAGTTTGAACCCGCTTGAAACCGTGCAACCTTGAGACTTTTTCTAATAAATTCTCAAATGCTAATCGACGAGACATTACATCGGGAGTGAAGTCCCGAGTACCGCGAGGTCTTTGCACCATCGCCCCGAAGGGGCGAGCAACCCCTCTTGAAGACCACCGCCACTTAGAGGGCTGAAAATACGATTTCACTAGCCAATGAAATAATTCAAAAGGCAAGTAAAATATCAAAGGTTATGTCCGATGATGGAAAATATGTAACAAGTTGTCCCACTTGTCAACAAAAGGTTCGTATTCCAATGGGACATTCTGGCAAAGTAAAATGTCCAAACTGCTCATTTACTTGGCAGCCACAAACCAATGCCACTAATTTCTATGTTCAAAAGCCACAAAGAAAGTTCGCAATGACTCCAGGTGATACCATTGAATATGGATTTGCTATGTTGTCTACGGTTGTGTTGACAATTATAATTACTGGCGCTATTGGCTGGGGGGGGTTTGCAATAATCCAAGCATCTTCAGATTGGAATGAACCACGTTTGGGGATTTGTATTGGACTTTTCGCCATTGCTTTTTCTTCAATAGTTTTTACTGCATTATCTTATGGAATTGGGGTAAGAGTAGTTGCAGAAGGTGTGATGGTTGGAAACCTTGCAGCAGACGAATATAGGAATTCAGAGGAAAATTTGACAATTCCTAACCCTGTGGTTACTGATGACAATAAACAACTGGTTTCAATTCCACAAGAACCAATCACTGAGACTCTACCAGATGGCGCAGAAATTTATTTTGAGTCTTGAGATTTCTTAAGTTCCTCTAAATCAGGAGCACTAGGTACTCCTTGCACTGGGTCACCCAGATTTTCTAAGCGCTTGACCAACTCCCAGTCCGGCTCTTCTACACCTTCTTTGGTTCCCGAGTCCTCTTGAGGCATTTCTAATGCTGGTGCTACTTCTCTTTCTACCGGCTGAAGTGGGGCTTCGACTCCTAGCGAAGCCCATACCGTTTCTGATTCTGTTTCATCCAGTGATTTACCCGCCGATTCCTGTTTGGCTTTTTGCTTGTTGTCAAATTCGGTTTTAGCCTTAGTCTCGGCCTCAACCTTAGCCTCTATCATAGCCCACATTTCACGTTCTTTTTCATCTTCTTCTTGCCTTTGAAGTATCTTCAATGCACGCTTGCTAGGAAGGTCAAAGCGCTTCCAAAACCATCTAACTATTGGAATTAAAATCGCAGCCGTTACAAAGCCTATCACTAGATACTGGTAAAGGCTTAGAGCCATCTTTAGACCTCAAATTAATCTGGCACAAGTTCAGCATTTATCTCGGCTAAATGCTCCCATCCTTCTGGGAATTCTCCCACTGAACAAACCAATTCATCAGAACCGCCAGGTAACATACTGATGTCTACTTCTGCACCCTCTGGTACATTTCTGAATAATGGTCTCTTGATTAGGTGCTTGTTGAACATCATAAACCCGATAGCTACTACACCCCAGAATGCTAAAATAATTCCTAGACCGTTATAGTTGGTAGGATCCCATACATTTTCTGTATTCATAATCATATCACCAAAGTATGAAACCATCAACACTGTGAACAATATTGGGAATGCAAGATACATGATTACATCCCACCAACGTCCAATCCAAATATCATTGTCTCCGGTATTGATGAAATCGTCTCTAAATGCAGATACTCCAATACCGAGATATCCTCTAAATCCAGGCGCTGCTTGACCTTCATCAACCATTTTGCGCCACTTCTGGTAACCATATTTCCAGATTGTAAAAGCGATGAATAGACCGCTAAACATCAAACCATATCCCCAGATGTGGTCTTGAACTTCTAAGAACATCGGGAACGCGGTTCCATCTGCAGCAATCGTAATTCCAAGTAAGGCAGAAGGAAGTCCGAATATGAATATAGCAACCGAGGTAAGTAGTACTGAACGGTTTCTAGTATAGCCATGGTCAACGAAGTTTCTAACACAAAGTTCGACTGTCGAAATCATCGATGTTAATGCAGCGAAAGAGAGTGCTAGGAAGAAGCCTGTCATCATTACCCATGCACCAACTCCTCCTCCTGGTGCTTGTGCAAATACAGATGGTAATGCCAAGAAGGTAATCGCTGAAGAGCCAGCAGTAACCGTCTCAAGCGGGTCTGCTTCCACAGCAAATATCGCAGACAATACAGTCAAACCTGCAATTATTGAAATTGAGTTATTTGCTAATCCCATTGTGAAAGCATTGAGTGTTGTATCCTCGTCTTTACGCATGTAAACAGAGTAAGTGATCGCCATTCCCATACCAGCAGAACACGACCATGCTGATTGAGATAGACCGTTTATCCAGATTTCTGGGTCACCTAATTGGCTCCAATTTACGGTAAACATAAACAAGAATCCGTCAAGACTTCCATCGGCCATATCCATCCATAATGATAGACCAAGAGACATGAATAGTAAGGCAAACAAAGAACACATTAGGATAATGTTCACCTTTTCAATCGCCTTTGCTCCCTTCCATATTGCTAGTAAGGTAATCGCTATTACAAGGAATTGGAAGAATATTACATTCCCTCCAGATTGTAAAAACTCATTCCATACCAATTGTGTATCTACATTTTCACCAACAAGGTCGTTAGCAAATCCTAGTTGGAAATATTTCAAACACCAACCGGCGACAACCGCGTAGTAAAATCCGATAGCGGTTGAAATCCATGCGGTCCACAATCCCATCCAAGCGAAATTTTTACCTGCAAATATTCGAAAAGTACCAATTGTTCCAGTACGACTTCTCTTACCTAAAGCGAATTCTGCAATCACTAATGGAATTGACCATGCAAAGAGAAATATTAGCCAAGGGATTAGGAATGTCCCCCCCTCATTAGCTCCAACCATACGTGGGAATCGCCAAATATTACCGGTTCCAATTGCAGCACCAATAGCGGCAAAAATCAATCCGGCTCTACCAGAGAACTGGTCAGACTTGGTCATGAGGAATCCTCCAATTCTAATTCTGCATCAAGGACTTCGTCTGCTTGGTCAGCAGGATGAACCTCTTCATCTCCATCTAACATCATTCGCAAACATAGTCCGAGGCTTCCCCAAACAAGTACTGCTACGGTAGCAAATAGTGCAATCGAGCCAAATACTGTACCGAATGGAGCCCTATATTCAACATCTAGTGTGTAATAATTTCCTTTGCTTGGATATTCAATCAAATTGGAACCGTCAAGTGTAGACAACATTACCTTGTAATGAACACGTCCAGAAAAATCATCGCCAATCGGTACATGAGACCTCAATACTATACCTGATTCGTTTCCTACTGGGAGTGAACAATTTATTTCGGTCTTTTCAAAAGGACTTGCTTGCCAAGTTTCAGCAGACCATTCTCTTGGACCATAATCAGATTGACTGCGAGTTGGCTTTACAGTTCTATACATCACATGAGATGATTCGGTTTTCAGTGATACTGGGAAGTTTTCATCTATACACAAATCTATAGGGATATCACCTAATTCAGGTATTGAAACCTCTTCAGGTGTTTGTAATGTATTTATTGAAAGGTTGAATTCTGCCCTTTCTCTTGGATTATCAGCAATCTCAATCATGTAAAAAGGAACTCCTAAGTTAAGTTGTGAGATATGGTCGATATCTTCTGGACTTTCATGGAAAGCGTTTCCGATTTCCATAGTGTAACAGTAAGAACCGTGTACCCCATAATGCCAATCACAAAAATCACCTGTAGTTGGATAAAGGTCGGATGATTGCATGTTTTCATAGGTAGTTAACTGAGCCATCCAGTCACCATGATACCTAAGTTGCTCTTGGTCGGGATTATCACAATTGGTGCAATGACCCCACGGATACAAAACCAATTCAGAGAAGGAATGCCAGGTTAGAGTTGCCTTGAATTCAGATGCTCCATCCATATTGTCATCATTCATTTCAGTCATATCTTGGATGAATTTAGTTTCTGGTTCAGAGTTGCCTCCCATCCAATCTTCATCGATTAAACCGTCAGCGTCATCATCATTTCCATCTACATGATCTTCATTTAATCTACCATCGTTATCTTGGTCTACAGTATCTACCGGTCCATTGTAAACATCATTGTTAGCACCGGCATCACCTGCATAACACATTCCCGGGAACAAAGGCCCAGTTGCACCTAGAGGCGCTCCCCATTCAAACTGATAGTTTCGATTTAGGTCGACTCCATCACATGTTGGATCGACTTGTTCATCAGGGTCTGGTACCGGAGTAACTCCCGTTACGGTATTGTCACGTAGATTCTTTCTCCATCCACTTGTTCGACAATTCTCCCAAGCTTCACCGCCTCCACAATTGTCTCCAACCCAGACCTCGTGGTCGTAACGATTGCCATCTACATTTAGCATTGGTATCAGATATATTTCACGCTGGTTTACTAGATCAGTAATCCATTGCTCGGAATAATCCTCATCAACCCCTAAATCGCCAGGTCCGCAATTGATACCGTCATTATTTGTATCCTGGGATTCATTATCCTGAGAAAGACAGTCTCCATCATTGTCAACTCCATCCCAACCATCTTCGTCAACTAGACCATCTCCATCATTATCATAGCCGATATTATCGTATGAAAATACTAGAGTTTCTAAGAAAAACATCGGGACTTCATAACTCATCCACTCTCTTGCATGATGGTTTCCTACCAACATGATATCTTCTCTGTCGGCATAATTTCCATTATCTCCATTGAAATCATTATACTCGCCGCCTTGAACATTTCCTGTTATTTTCAGCCAAGGAGAAGAATGTCCATAGTACCAACCTTCGTAAGTATCGACTGAAGTTTGTTCTCCTCTAGCATTAATTCCACCATTCAGGCCTTCATGAAATTCAAGAATGTTAGGGTTTTGCTCAGCTAATTCTTGCATTCTTTCTCTCATTGAGAAATAGTCGTGATATGCTTTGAATTGAGTCCTTTCATTGCTTTCACTATCCCATGGATATATCATATTTCTATAATCATCAGACCACTTTTCATTACCAAATTTTGTATTGTCTGCTTGCAAAATATCCTCACCGAAACAACCTGCAAATGATGATGACAACATTACTAAGAACATGAATAATCCTGCTTTAGCTCTACTTGAATCCATGATGACCAAGCCTCGCGACTCGCTATTAGTTCTTGAAACCGTCGCGAGACTGAACAGCCCCCTATAGGGGGCTTGACGACTTAATTAAGGCGAAAACAACAAACCCCGAATAGAACACCACCGGTTTATGAAAGACTTCGTATCACTGTTTCCAAATCATGAAAAGATGGTTTTAGGATTTAATTATGGCACTTTGCTGACATTGATTTCAATGGCAATAGCCGTGGTAATAATCCGTTTCGCGGCATGTAAAATTCTTCCAAGGGTTTTCCAAAAAGTTAGCGAACATAGTCAGAAAGCATCAGATGCTTTAACCGGTTCAGGAAAGGCTCTAGGTGTCGCCATTGGTTCTGGTTTAATCTTGATGTTACTAGGAGATTTAGACCATTCATCTGTAGTGATGCCCGAATTCTTAGAGAGCACTTTGCCAGGACTTCTACAATTGATAATGGTGGTTTCAATAGTGATCTGTGCCTTCCGTTTCGTTGGTGTTGTAAATTCAATTGTAGTTTGGATGGACGACGATGGTGATTTAGATGGTTCACAAAAAACTGTGGTCTCTGCAGTGGAGAGCACTCTTAGATTCCTAATCATATTATTTGGAACTGTTTTCATCGCAGATGCTCTTGGATTTGATTTAACCACGATGGTTGCTGGTCTTGGAATTACAGGATTAGCACTTGCCCTAGCAGCTCAAGATACAATCTCAAATATTTTTGGAGCGACTACAGTACTTCTAGACCGCCCATTCAAGGTCGGAGACTGGGTGATAATAGGTGCAGTAGAAGGTGAGGTAATGGAAATTGGGCTTAGAACTACTTTGATTAGAACAAGTCTCGATACTGTGGTGACAATGCCAAATGCCAATCTAACCAATACCCCGGTTGAGAACTGGGGTAAGCGAAGATTCCGAAGATGGCAGCCTATTTTCAAACTTGATATCAATTCAAATCCAGATTCTGTAAAAGAATTCTGTGCAGGTATTGTCGACATGGTCGACAAGAATGGTAAGATGATGAAGCAAGAAGCATCTTTTGCAAGAGTTGCATCACTTGGACCAGATGCAATAGATGTTGGCTGCAATATCTATTGGGATATTGCAGGTGGCAAAGAAGAGCGTGAAGAGAGAGAAGCGTTCCTTCTATCTGTTATGCAATTAGGAAAAAGCCTCGAGCTAAGTTTCTACGACAATAGAAGAATGCATCAGGCTTGACGCCAATCTGGTTCAAACCAGCGATAAGCAATGTATGATAGCAATCCTAAGCCTAGAAAGATTAGGCCTGAACTTATGGCTGAACTTCTCGGTATTTCACCAATAGTGTATAACATTAAATCAGCGAATAAACAAATTAGAACGAAAGGAATTCCCATTTTCATTAACCTCATGATTCCTAATTTGGCTTGATATCTATCCACCTTGGAAAGATATTGACTAACCTCCTTATCTTCCAAACCAAATGCTACATTTTCAGCATGACGCATTAGCATGACATCATAGCGCATATGCGCAATTCCTCCTGTCGCAACTCTGAGAACCGCGTTTGAAGAATATTGATGGTCGATTGTATCTATCCACTCCGACAACACATCCAGATGTACTGCATCTCTGAGAGCTGGAAGATGTTCGCTTTCACACAATAATTTTTCAGATAAAGGAATTGGAGAAGGGCGTTTCCCATTTTCAATATTTATTCGAGGTACTCCAATCGTTCCTTTACTATGGGGTGCTCGCCATAATGTGTTGGTTTTTAGTCGGTCTTCTACAATTTTTAATCTCTCATTCCAACCCCTTTCATCATTGGGTGTTGAAAATCCTGAGTCGATCAATGAATGATGCATTCTTGCTAATTTAGCACCATTCATTGGAGCAGATTCTATTTCGTGTTTTGGAAAAATTAGTACTCTATCATCTGGATCAGAAATACCCCCTACTGGTAGAAGCAAAAATGCCTTGACAACCTTGTTTAATTTCTCATTCCTTACCAATCGCGAACAATGTTTACCAGTTGGTATTGGTATTACTTGGGCATATACATCTCCTAAGTCTAACCAAAAACCATGTTTATCTTCTGAAATTAAACTTACATTTTGAACATCCGGCCAAAATCCCCAATGTTTTGTTTTTTTGTGCCACCACTCAGTGGTAAAAATCTCTTCATCCCACCACGTAGACATCGTTCCCCAACTGGTGGTAATGGAAGTATTATCATGACTTTGGACAATACCTTTCGGCCACCAAGGCTTGTCCTCCATGTTAGGGCGTAGAAGCCATTGGGGATTAACTCAAACGGTAGAAGGGGATGGGAGGGGTCGTAGGCGGATTGATTTGGGTATCAGTGAACGCATGGGTAATGTTCTTGGCCAAGCGGTCGAGTCCAAACTCCTTCGTTCTATTCAAGAACACCCTGTCAAAGTTAACCATCTTGCAATTATTATGGATGGTAACCGACGATTCGCATGGTCAAAGGCTTTGGAAACCAATATCGGTCACAAGATGGGGAAGCAAAAATTAGAGCAAGTGCTTGATTGGGTTCTTGAATTAGAGATTGGCTATCTTACTGTTTACGCACTATCTACTGAAAACTTAACTCGTGAAAATCATGAATTGGATGGATTGTTTAATCTCTATATCGAAGGACTCAAAGATATCGCAGATGACCCTAGAATCCATGAAAATAAAGTGAAGGTACAGATTATTGGCCGGAGAGAATTATTGCCTGATTCTGTAAATGAGGCTATTGATTATGCAGAAGAAAAGACCGCAGAATACGACCAATATACATTCACTGTTTGCTTAGCATATGGAAGTAGAGAAGAGATGATTACAGCAATTAAATCAATCGCAGAAGATCATGGTTCTGGAAAAATTTCCATAGATGATATTGATGAAAAAGAGGTTTCTCGCCGTCTTTATACCGCTGAGATGCCAGACCCTGACCTTGTGATTCGCACATCGGGAGAGGAAAGAATTTCTAATTTCTTATTGTGGCAAATGGCATATTCTGAATTATATTTCACCGATGTTTATTGGCCTTCATTTTCGAAAAAGGAATTGCTAAAGGCGATTCAAACCTATCAAGCGCGTAAACGTAGGTTCGGTGAATAAAATGAGTTCTTGTGACGAATGTGGAAAATGGCCGCAACCACAGTTGGCTGTCGATGCTGTTACCGTAATGGGGACTCAAGTTCTATTGATCACTAGAGGAAAAGAGCCATGGAAAGGCGAGTTGGCATTTCCAGGTGGATTTGTAGAAGAAGGTGAAGACCCGGAAAACGCCGTGATTAGAGAGTTGAAAGAAGAAACAGGAATTGACGGAAGAGTGGTTAGAATCATCTGTGTAAAGGGTAATCCAGAAAGAGACCCTCGAGGTCATGTGGTTAGTTTAGCCTACTTGATAGATGGAAAAGGAGAGCCGAGGGCGGGTGATGACGCTGCTTCTGCTGCATGGTATCCAATTACAGAAGTTAAAAGTATGGCTGGAGACCACCTTGAGATTCTGAATGTGATTTCAAATATATTGATTAGATAGTTACTCAGGTGTCCAACTATGCAGCCGTATGACCCTAATGCACAAAATATGCAATATCAACAACCTATGCAGTATGTGCAGCCCCAACAAATGATTGTGGTTTCCCAAGGAGGAGGGGGCGCTGGATTAGCAATTACATCAATGGTAATGGGAATTACAGCACTCGTATTCACGTTCATTCCATATGCATCTTGCCTTACGCCAGTATTGGTATTGTTAGGAATAATTTTTGGCCATATCGGGCTTTCAAAGTCTAAGACTACCGGCTT
>Ga0066836_10002392_pt1 | contig 10076 bp, 6 predicted proteins | sample ETNtaG_18_FD_71568 | JGI IMG/M metagenome (GOLD analysis project Ga0066836, IMG submission 71568) | Marine microbial and viral communities from oxygen minimum zone, Eastern Pacific Ocean - ETNP201302SV91 | ecosystem: Environmental > Aquatic > Marine > Oceanic | place: Pacific Ocean: Eastern...
TTCTAGCATTTTAGCTTTACTCTTTCCAAAGCTCATGGGGCCAGATTTTCCCCCCATACCCCCTTGCATCTGTCTCATGAAGAAAATGAATACAGCCAATATGATTAAAATTGGAAAACTTGCTATAAGAAGTTGCTTGAAAATAGATTGCTCTTCAGGCTTTTCACCGATTACAGCAACTCTGTGGTCAGACAGTATTTCACTTAAGTCATCTTGCAAGAAAGGAGGTCTTACAGTTTCAAAGTCTTCACCATTGACAGTTTTTCCTTTAAGTGTGTAATTATCGGAAGAAAATTCTACACTCAAAACTTGATCGCTCTCTACTTGAGAGATGAACTCAGAATAAGAAAGTTCCTGAACTGAGGATTCTTTATTAAAGTTACTGAATACAGAGAACATGGTTATAGCAATGAATAACCACATCAATAAATTCTTCATTAATTCACTCATTATTTATTTAAACCCTTTTCCTATTAAGTAAGTTTCTTTGGAGCTTGATCTTGAAGCGCTTGGTTTACTAACCTTGCAAGTCTTAAATCTATAACTTAAAGCATTTCTAGTATAATCCAAACTCTCGCCTTGGAATACTTTTATCAGAGTTGAACCTCCTTTTTTTAAGAATTTATCAATAACTGATAAAACATTTTCTACAAGATAAATCATTTGAGCATCGTCAGTTTCTCTTATACCACTAATATTGGGGGACATATCAGATAAAACAAGGTCAAATGGCACTTTTTCTCTAAATTCTTGAAAATCATTATCTTCAAGCTCTGTTATAGACTTATTTAAAAAAAAAGCCCCTTTTATTTCTTTCATATCTTGGATATCAACTGCTACAACTGTTCCTTTATTTCCTACACTCTCTTTAATAACTTGGGTCCAACCGCCTGGAAAAGAGCCTAAATCAATAACTGACATGCCTTTATTGATTGAAATATCTTTTTTTAAGATTTCTTTTAATTTTAGTGAAGCTCTAGACCTGTAACCTGCTCTTTTTGACAGTCTTGTAAAGGCATCTCCATCTCGATAATCTGTTTTAGAATTTGGCAATTTTTATATGTATTCAACTTTTTGAATTTTATACTCAGTAGAACCACTTGGTGTTTCTACCTTGATAATATCACCTTCAAATTTTCCAATCATTTGTTTAGCTAAAGGGGCAGCGTAAGAAATCTTTCCTAAATTAGCATCTGCCTCATCTTCTCCAACAATTTTATATTGAGCTGACTGATCAGAATCAGAATTTATAACTGTAATAGTAGTGCCAAATATTATTTTATCAGAAGGGTCTATGCTAAGAACATCTATAACCTGAGAATTACTTAATTTAACCTCGATGTCCTTAATTCTTGCTTCAGCTAGGCCTTGTTGTTCTTTAGCCGCATGATATTCAGCGTTTTCTTTTAAGTCACCAAATTCTCTTGCTGTAGCTATTGCGTCAATTATCCTAGGCCTATCTTCGTTTTTTAACCTCTTTAATTCACCTCTTAAGAGAGATTCACCTTCTTTCGTCATCGGATTCATAACTAGGTAATTTTAGCATGAAGGTCTTGTAATCGCTCAACGGACCATTGATCTTTATTTCTTAGCACTGCGCAGATAGCCCTTCCTCCTTCAATAGTGGTAGTGCAGTAAATCCTTTCTTCTAAAGCAGTTCTTCTAATAGACGCTGAATCAAGAATAGATTGTCTACCTTCAGTTGTATTGACTATTAAATTTACTTCAGAATTCTTCATTGCATCAACTACATGAGGTCTGCCTTCAGCAACTTTTTTAATTACATCTACAGGTATATTTCTTTCTGATATTGATCTTGCGGTTCCTTTAGTGGCAACGATCTTAAATCCTAGATCATGAAATTCTTTAGCTAAGTCTCCTACAAACGGTCTATCTGAATCTCTAACGCTTAAGAAGACTGAGCCTGAATTAGGGATTTTTTCTCCTGCACCTAGTTGAGCCTTTGCATATGCTTCTGAGAAATTGCTACCAGTGCCCATTACTTCCCCAGTTGATTTCATTTCTGGACCTAAAATGGGGTCAACTCCCATGAACTTAGTAAAAGGAAAAACAGCTTCTTTAACTGAGTAATATGGAGGGATAATTTCTTCGAGGAAATTCTGATCTTCCAAAGAAATACCAGCCATACAAAGTGCGCCGATTTTAGCCAAAGATCTACCTATACATTTTGAAACGAAAGGTATAGTCCTTGAAGCTCTTGGGTTAACTTCTAATAAGAAAAGAGTATTCTCATGATAGGCAAGTTGCACATTTATTAGTCCTACAGCTTTAATTTCTAAAGCTATAGACTTCACCATAGTTGAAACTTCTTTAATTAAATCTTCAGAAAGGCTATATGGCGGTAAAGAGCAAGCTGAATCGCCTGAGTGTATTCCAGCTTGCTCAATATGCTGTAGTATTCCACCTATAACAACATTTTCTCCATCGCATACAGCTTCAATATCCATTTCTATAGCTTGATTTAGAAAACCATCTAATAAAACAGGACTTTTCTCACTTGCCTGAACCGCTTCAACTAAATAGTTTTCAAGATCAGATTTTTTATAGACTATATCCATTGCTCTTCCTCCCAAAACGTACGAAGGTCTGACAACTAAAGGAAAACCTACTTTATCCGAAACTAGTATTGCCTCTTCTAAATTAGTTGCTATACCATTTGGGGGTTGTTTTAAATCAAGTCTGTTTACAAATTTCTGGAACCTACCTCTATCTTCAGCCAAGTCTATAGAATCAGGTGAAGTACCTAATATAGGAACGCCGTTAGATTCAAGTTCTTCAGCTATCTTTAACGGTGTCTGTCCTCCATATTGGACTATTACCCCTAAAGGAGACTCAATGTCAGTAATAGCAAGGACATCTTCAACTGTTATGGGTTCAAAATATAATCTATCTGAGATATCGTAATCCGTTGAAACTGTTTCCGGATTACAATTCACCATAATAGTCTCATAACCTTTTTCTCTGAGACTTAAAGAAGCATGAACACAGCAATAATCAAATTCAATACCTTGACCAATCCTATTTGGGCCACCGCCTAAAACCATAATCTTCTTTGTGTTATTGGGTTTAGCTTCGCACTCTTCTTCATAAGTTGAATACATGTATGCAGTAGATGATTCAAATTCTGCTGCACAAGTATCAACTCTCTTAAATACAGGCAGAATATTTAAACTTTTTCTAAGATCTCTAACTTTATTTTCTTCTACTTTTACAAGGCAAGCTATTCTTGAATCTGAAAATCCTTTTGATTTAAGTTTATAAAGAGTTTCAGCATCAAGATCTTTTAAATCCATGTCTAATAATTTGCTCTCTTCTGCAATCAAGTCATTTATTTGGGCTAAAAACCAAGGGTCAATCTTCGAATGAAAGAAAACTTCTTCTACTGATAAGCCTGCTCTAAATGCATCTCCAACATACCAAAGTCTATCAGGGCTAGGAGTGCTAACTTTCTGCTTCAAGATTTCTATTTCATCTTGATCTTCAAAAATCTCATTTAAACCATCTCGACCAGTCTCTAATCCTCTGATCGCTTTTTGCAACGATTCCTGAAAAGTTCTTCCTATTGCCATCACTTCACCTACCGATTTCATTTGAGTAGAAAGAACTGGCTCTGTTTGAATAAATTTTTCAAAATTAAATCTAGGAATCTTAGTTACAACATAATCAATTGATGGTTCAAAAGATGCTGGAATAACACCACCAGTTATATCATTACTTAACTCATCTAATGTATAGCCCACAGCAAGTTTTGCAGCTACTTTCGCAATAGGAAATCCTGTAGCCTTAGAAGCTAGGGCAGAAGATCTTGAAACTCTTGGGTTCATTTCAATTACTAACATCTCGCCATCTTCAGGATTAACAGTAAATTGCACATTAGAACCACCAGTTTCAACCCCTATCTCTCTTAAGATATCTAAAGAAGCATTTCTCATTATTTGAAATTCTTTATCAGTTAAAGTTTGTGCAGGGGCTACCGTAATTGAATCCCCTGTATGAACACCCATGGGATCTAAATTTTCTATACTACAAACAATGATGCAGTTATCATTTTTATCTCTAACCACTTCCATCTCATATTCTTTCCAGCCACCAAGAAATTTATCAATAAAGATTTCAGAAGTGGGAGATAACTCTAATCCCCTATTACAAATTTCTTCAAATTCCTCATTGTTATAAGCAATACCTCCTCCGGATCCTCCCATAGTGAAATTAGGTCTTAATACACAAGGAAAACCTATCCTTACTAAAAGAGCATTCGCTTCTTCTAAGTTATGGGCAAGTCCTGATTCAGGAACTTGTAATCCTATTCTTTCCATAGACTGGGCGAATAATTCTCTGTCTTCAGCTTTATCTATAGCTTCCTTTGTTGCCCCTATCATTTCTACATTATGCTTCTTGAGAATACCCCTGCTATCAAGATCAAGTGCAGCGTTAAGAGCAGTTTGTCCTCCCATGGTTGGTAATAAAGCATCCGGTTTTTCTTTTTCTATAATTTTTTCAATAGTCTCCCAGTGGATTGGCTCTATATAAGTTGCATCAGACATGCTGGGATCGGTCATTATGGTTGCAGGATTTGAGTTTATTAAGATAACCCTATAGCCATCTTCCTTTAACGCCTTGCAAGCCTGTGCTCCAGAGTAATCGAATTCACATGCCTGCCCTATAACAATGGGACCTGCTCCAATGATTAAAATTGAATCAATGTCTTTTCGTTTAGGCATTCTTTTTCATGTTGTCTTCAAACTTCTGAAATAATTCTTTTAAATCATGAGGACCAGGACTTGCTTCTGGATGACCTTGGAAACTAAATACAGGTAGAGTTTTATGCTCTATTCCTTGAACCGTTCCATCAAATAAAGATTTATGTGTAACCTCTAATTCTTCTGGTAAAGAGTCTTCTTCAACTGTAAAACCATGATTTTGAGAAGTTACAGAGACTTTCATTGTTTCAAGGTCTTGGACAGGGTGATTTGCTCCATGATGACCAAATTTCATCTTCGAAGTCTTACCTCCAAATGAAAGTGCTAAAAGTTGATGTCCTAAGCAAATACCAAATAAAGGAACCTCTTTTGAAGAAAGTTCTTGTATAGTTTGTATCGCGTAATCACATGGTTCAGGGTCTCCAGGCCCGTTAGATAAAAATACTCCGTGAGGCTTCAAATCCAAAATTTCTTCCGAAGTGGTTTTTGCTGGAACAACAGTTAAATCAAAGCCTCGATTAGCTAGAATCCTTAAAATATTGTGCTTTATGCCAAAGTCTATAGCTACAACTTTTAATTTAGATTTTCTATTAGCCTCTCTCCAAGTTCCTTTATCCCAATTGTAAGCCCTAGTTGTAGTTACCTTTTGAGCTAAATCCACTCCAGTCAAACCTTTGAATTTTCTTGCTTCTTCAATAGCCTCATCTTTATTGGGATTGTCTGATACCAAAATTGCAGCTGACTGAGCTCCCTTAGTTCTTATTAATCTAGTTAATTTCCTTGTATCTATATCAGAAATCCCTAGAACATTATTAGCTTTTAAATAACTTGATAAAGAATCTTCACTTCTCCAACTGCTTTCTAATGATGAATTAGATCTGATAATTAATCCTGAGCACCAAACCTTTTCTGACTCAATATCTTCAAGGTTAATTCCAGTATTTCCTATATGAGGGTATGTTAAAGTCACCATTTGACTTGTATAAGAAGGGTCTGTCAGGATTTCTTGATAGCCTGTCATAGAGGTATTAAAAACTATCTCGCCATTAGCCTTTCCAGAAGCACCGAAGCTTTTCCCAGCAAATATAGTTCCGTCTTCAAGAGCTAATATAGCTTTTAATTCAGACATGAATTACGTTGAATATTAAAAATATTGGACGAAAAAAAAGCGAACCAGTAATACTTCTGAAGTTCGCAATTTTGTTTTTTAAGGCCTATTGGCATTAAAACCACACTATAATAAATCCTTTAGAATGTGTCTATTAAAAGATTAAGAAATACTAAAATTAACCAATGATAAAAAGCATAGAAGAAATAAACGGTATGAGAGAAGCTGGAAAATTAGCTGGCGAAGTCCTTGATATGATTACTAATTTTGTTAAACCAGGTATTTCTACAGGTGAGCTCGATAAGATTTGCCATGATTACATTGTAGAAGAACAAAAAGCCATACCGGCCAATGTTGGTTACAGAGGATTTGAAAAAACTTTATGCACCAGTCTGAATCAGGTCATTTGCCATGGTATACCTGACGATAAAAGGTTCTTAAAAAATGGAGATATATTAAACATTGACGTGACTGTTATTAAGGATGGTTGGCATGGTGATACATCTAAAATGTTTCTGGTAGGCAAAACAGAAGCCCATAACGAAAGACTTGTTAACATTACTCAAGAGTGCCTCTATAAAGGAATCAAAGCTGTTATGCCTGGAGCTAAATTGGGAGATATAGGTCATGCTATTCAAGAACATGCAGAAAAGAATCATTACTCAGTAGTTGAAGAGTATTGCGGGCATGGCATCGGAAAGGTTTATCATGATGAGCCTCAAATCTTACATTACGGTATCCCGAATACTGGATTAGAAATCAAAGAAGGTATGTGCTTTACCATAGAACCTATGATTAATTTAGGAACTAAATTTACTAAAACATTGTCAGATGGATGGACTGTTGAAACTAAAGATGGAAGAAACTCTGCCCAATGGGAACACACTATATTAGTAACTAAAGAAGGGCCAGAAATCTTAACTAAACGTAGTGATGAGAATTTCTAAATTCAATTCTTAATGTCTAGTCAACTCTCTGCATTAAAGAATAAGAATGAAGACAATTTGTCTGTTCAATTTAATTCCTGGCTTATCAAAGAAAGAGGAAGGCAAGTAAAAGGAATTGAATATTTTATAAATAAAAGATCTCAGAATACAGATTATTTAATAGTTGAAACTGCCAAAGATCATAAATTAAATCAAATATCTGATTTAGGTGTGTTCACCGTTGGTGGTTATGGAAGAGCAGAGTTACACCCTTATTCTGATATAGATCTTCTTTTGTTATCTGATAAGACCCTACCAAGATCAGACCAAAAAAGAATAGAAAAATTTATTGGTAATCTCTGGGATCTTGGATTAGACATTGGTCATAGCGTCAGAACCACTAAGGAAAGTATTAATCAAGCGAGGAAAGATATTAAAACTATGACTAATATGTTGGAGCACAGGAAGTTGCTGGGAAGTGAAGAAATACTCAATAAATATCTTGCGTTATTAGGAACAAAAAACTTATGGCGTAATAAAAATTTTTTTGAAGCCAAATTAGAAGAGCAAATTGATAGACATAATCGCTTTAACAATACTGAATACAATCTTGAGCCAAATGTTAAATCTTCACCTGGAGGTTTGAGAGACATACATACTATTGACTGGATGTTAAAGAACTTTCAAAGAAACTTTTCTCAAGACAAGATAGAACTAGAAAATATATTAACAAGCGATGAAAAGAGAAGTCTTGATAAATCAAAGTACTGGCTGTGGACTATAAGATATCTACTCCATGAGGAAGCAAAAAGAGAAGAAGACAGATTACTATTTGAGCATCAAATATCTATAGCTAATAAATTATTTCCCTCTGTTACTAACCCAAGTGCTGCAGCTGAAAAATTAATGCACAGATATTACAGATCTGCCCTAAGTATTTCTGAAATAAACTCAACAGCCCTTCAAGCATGCAAAGAAATAACATCTAAAAATAAGCTATCTCGCAGGAAGGCAATAGATAAAAACTTTTACGAAAGAAATAGACTCATCAATCTAAGCAACCCAAATGGCTTTAGAAAAAATCCTTCGTTATTGTTGGAGTTGTTCATAAGACTTACTGAAAACCCTCATTTAAAAGGTATTTCTTCTCAAACACTAAGATTGCTAAAAAGAGACAGAGAATTAATTGATTCAAGCTTCCGATCTAAGAATAAAAACATAAATTTATTTCTACAATTACTGCAATCTAATAGATTAATTGTTACTCAATTAGAAAATATGAAGAATCTTGGTATTTTAGGAAGGTATTTACCTGAATTTGGAAGGATTACTGGGCAAATGCAATATGATCTTTTTCATATTTACACAGTTGATGCCCATACTTTGCAGGTCTTAAGAAACATGAGAAGGATGATTCTAAAAAAGTCAGCGACCATATACCCTTTAGCAACAAAATTAATTCAAAATATTCCTAAAATTGAAATCTTGTATATTGCTGGACTTTACCACGATATTGGTAAAGGGAGAGGATCAGACCACTCTGATTTAGGTAAATCTATAGCTGGGAAATTTTGTTCAAAGCATAAATTTAAACAGGAAGATAAAGAAATTGTTGAATGGTTAGTTGTTAATCATCTACTAATGTCAGTTAAATCTCAAAAAGAAGATTTATCAGATCCTAATGTTATAAGTCAATTTGCAAAAAAAGTTAAAACGAAAGATCGATTAGATTACTTGTATTGCCTGACAGTAGCAGATGTTAGTGCCACTAACCCTAACTTGTGGAATTCATGGAATTCTTCTTTGTTAAGCGAGCTATATAACAAGACGCTTGAATATTTAAACAATAGGGATTCTGTAATACTGTCTCCAAAAGAGAATAAAGCTATGGCCTTAAATTTTTTAGCCAAGAATAAGAAAATTGATATTAGTGAGGTAAGGAATGCTTGGAAAAATTTTTATTCTGACTATTTTGAAAGTTTTAATTCTAGAGACCTTGCTTTACACGCTAAAGACTTAAAAAATCTTAATTATGAGAGCTTGGTTAAGATAATTGAGAAAGATCCTGATACTTTGTCCACTATTATGGTCTGCACTAAAGATAGAGCTAATGTTTTTGCAACTATCATTGGGATATTAGACTCTGAAAATATAAATTTCTTAGATGCTAAATTATTTGGAATGAAGAATGGTTTTTGCCTTGATTTTATAACTATTAGTAACTCAGCAGGAGAAGTAATTTCGAAAAATTCCAGTGTTGCTAAATCTTTAACAATAAGACTTAAAGAGGCACTTGATCAAGAAGTTCTATCCCCAAAGATTGTTAAAAGAAGACAGCCCAAACATCTAAAGCATTTCAATACAGATACAATAATTGAGTATAAACACAATATGACTCACAGATGGACAGAGATTGATATCAAAACTTCAGATAGACCTGGTTTATTAGCTTCTATTTGTCAGGTTTTTCTTGACCATGGTGCTTTAATTAGAAAAGCTAGAATAGCAACTTATGGAGAACGTGCTGAGGACAAGTTCTGCATTACCTCTAAGGAAAATACCCCTTATTTAAAGAAGAAGGACCTTGAAAGATTAATTTATGACATGAGTGATTCTTTGAGTGGCGCAAACAGATGAATAAAAATCTAGATTCTTTGACCGAGTACCCTTTTTATTTCTTAAAAGAACTGTTATCTACTGTCGAAAATAACCCTGAAGAGACTTTAGGTCTTCACATTGGAGAACCAAAGAATACTCCTCCTAAAGAAGCACTAAATCTCTTAAATAAGCATTCTGATTTATATTCGAAATACCCAACTTCTAAAGGAGAATATTTTCTAAGAGAATCTTATTGCAACTGGTTAAAAGGTAGATTTGGTATTCAGTCTATAGATTCAGATAAAAACGTTTTACCTATATCTGGATCAAGAGAGGGTCTTTTTTCTTTTATTCAAGCCACGGTAGACACTTCGAAGAAGAATCCTACTGTGATTATTCCTAATCCCTTTTACAAAATTTACGAAGGTGCGGCAACCATGGCAGGTGCTTCAACCTATTATGTAAATTCTTTAGAGGAAAATAATTTCAAACCTAATTTTACAGATATACCAGAAAATGTATGGAAGGATTGCCAGCTACTTATCCTTTGTTCCCCTTCAAATCCAACAGGATATTGCTTTTCTAAAGATGAATATTTATATCTTCTAAATCTAGCAGAAAAATATGATTTTCTTGTTTGCTCCGATGAGTGCTATACGGATATTTATGAAAGTTCGCAAGCATCGCCTCCAGGGTTGCTTGAATCTTGTGACATAACTGAGA
>Ga0066836_10002396_pt1 | contig 10064 bp, 6 predicted proteins | sample ETNtaG_18_FD_71568 | JGI IMG/M metagenome (GOLD analysis project Ga0066836, IMG submission 71568) | Marine microbial and viral communities from oxygen minimum zone, Eastern Pacific Ocean - ETNP201302SV91 | ecosystem: Environmental > Aquatic > Marine > Oceanic | place: Pacific Ocean: Eastern...
GTAAATGCGGCGAAGGTAAATGCGGCGAAGGTAAATGCGGCGAAGGTAAATGCGGCGAAGGTAAATGCGGCGAAGGTAAATGCGGGAGCAAAGAAACCTAGATTTTAGGGCTTGAAATCCACATAATTTAAATGTCAAAGAACTATTCTGTTGTTGGCACAGGTCTTGGTCTGCGACGGACTTTTTTAAAATTAATTGCCGATGATTTTCCAGATGAAATTGATTTTATGGAGGTCGCTCCTGAGAATTGGATTAATATAGGAGGACGTTGCGGATATTACTTTCGTGCATTAACCGAGAAGATTCCTTTCGTTTGTCATGGACTTTCTCTAAATCTTGGCGGCACAGCTCCATTAGATATTAAATTTTTAGAATCCGTTAAGCATTTTATCAATATGCATAACATAAGGGTGTACAGCGAACACCTTAGTTATTGTGCTGACGAGGGCCACCTTTATGATTTAATGCCAATACCATTTACTGAGGAAGCTATTAACCACGTCTCTTCTAGAATTAAACAGGTACAAGAAATTACTGGTAAACGAATTGCTATCGAAAATGTTTCTTATTACGCTGCACCTTTTAAAGAAATAAATGAGATAGAATTTATTAATGCAATTCTTAACGAAGCTGATTGCGATTTATTGATTGATATTAATAATATATATGTAAATAGTATTAACCATCAATACAATGCAGAAGGTTTTTTAAAATCATTGCCAAAAGAACGCATTGTCTATGCACATATCGCTGGTCATTATAATGAAGCTGAAGATTTGTTAGTCGATACGCACGGTTCTGATGTTATTGACCCGGTTTGGACACTACTAAAGAAATCTTATGAATATTTTGGGGTATTTCCAACATTGCTTGAAAGAGATTTTAATATACCAAAGTTTGATAATTTATTAAAAGAGGTAGGTAAAATAAGAAAAATACAGTCAGCCCATATAAAAGAGGGTAGCAACAATGTCTGAAAAGAAAGTTTTAGAGGGAATTTTTAAACAACAGCATGTTTTTACTCAGTATGTGCGTGATCCTAAAAATTCAGCAATACCTGATAATATTGAACCAAGACGTATGTCTGTTTATGCGGATCTTATTTATCGTAATATCGAAAGTTTTGTTGCCAATAGTTTTCCTGTTTTGCGACAAGTCATTCATGATGATGAATGGCGCATAATATTACGCGGGTTTGTCAAAAAACATAGTTCAAAAACACCGTATTTTCCAAAACTGCCTTTGGAATTTTTAAATTATCTAGAACAAGAACAAGTTGAAATAGAGTTACCCTCATTTAGTTTTGAACTAGCGCATTATGAGTGGATTGAAATATCTCTTTCCTTTGATCCAAGAGAAATCTCTTTTGAAAATGTGGATTGTAACGGAGATTTGCTAAAAGGTATTCCAGTGCTCAGTTTATTAATTGAGCCACTAGTTTATCAGTGGCCTGTTCATAAAATTAGTTCAAATTTCATCCCAAAGGAGGAGCCTTCTCAGCCTGTATATTTGCTTGTTTATCGTGATCAGCATTATGAGATAGGTTTTATTGAACTTAATCAAATTGCTGCAAAATTAATAGAAGCGTTACAAAAAAACTCTGATAAAACTGGAGAGGAGATTCTTTTACAAATAGCAGAACAACTAAAACATCCAGATCCGAAAATAGTTATTGAAGGTGGATTTGAAGTTATACAGGATTTTAAAAATAGAGATATTATATTAGGTGTAAAGGAAAACTAATTATTTCTTTTTAGCTTGTAATTTCAGGCGAAGTGCATTTAGTTTAATAAACCCATCAGCATCTTTCTGGTTGTAAGTACCAGAATCATCTTCAAAAGTTGCGATAGTCTCATCAAAGAGACTATCAGAATCAGATTTTCTTCCAGTTACAGACACACCGCCCTTAAATAGTTTCAATCTTACTGTCCCATTAACTGTTGTTTGTGTTTTATCGATTAAGGTTTGCAGCGTTTCTCTTTCCGGACTCCACCAATAACCATTGTAAATAAGTTTTGCATAACGAGGCATTAAATCATCTTTGAGGTGCATAACTTCACGGTCCAGCGTTAATGATTCCATTGCTCTATGCGCCATAAGCAATATTGTACCGCCTGGTGTTTCATAACAGCCACGTGATTTCATTCCAACATAACGATTTTCAACAATATCACTTCGTCCAATCCCATGCTTACCACCTAGTTCATTAAGACTCAAAAGTAGTTTTGCTGGTGGTAATTGCTTACCATTTAATGCAATTGGATCACCCTGTTTAAATTCAAGTTTAATGGATTCTCCGGAGTCAGGTGCATCTTCAGGTGCGACTGTCCAACGCCACATAGATTCTTCGGGTGCACACCAAGGGTCTTCAAGCTGACCACCTTCATAAGAAATGTGTAATAGATTTGCATCCATTGAATATGGCGAACCAGTTTTCTTTTTTCCTTCTATTGGTATTTTTTTATTTTCTGCGTAAGCTAATAATTTTTCACGTGAGTTAAGATTCCATTCCCGCCATGGCGCGATGACCTTTATGTTCGGGTCTAATGCATAGGCGCCCAGCTCAAATCGGACTTGGTCATTACCTTTACCGGTTGCCCCATGAGAAATTGCATCAGCACCCGTCTGCTTTGCAATTTCAACTAAACGTTTTGCGATTAAAGGTCTAGCAATTGAGGTGCCTAATAAATAACTGCCCTCGTAAACAGTATTTCCACGAAACATAGGAAAGACAAAATCTCGCACATATTCTTCGGTAAGATCTTCAATAAAAATTTCCTTAACTCCCATCTGTTCGGCTTTTGCCCGCGCTGTTTCAACTTCTTCACCCTGACCAATATCAGCAGTAAAGGTTACAATTTCACAATCGTAAGTGTCTTTTAACCAGGCAAGAATGACCGAAGTATCCAGTCCGCCAGAATAGGCCAGAACTACTTTGTTAATATTTTTTTCACTCATTCAAAATTACTCACGTTAAAAAAGCGCTTATTCTAGCGACTGTCATGCAACTATCAATAAATATAATGCGATTACTTTGTTTTTGTCTATTTAGCCGAGATTAAGTTCTATGTTTTCTTACAAATATTAGCGTTTCGGTATGTAGAGGTCTGTTATTGTACCGCTAAATGCTTCGGCTGCCATTGCAACCGTTTCAGATAGAGTGGGGTGGGGATGTATGGTAAGACCAATATCTTCTGCATCACTTCCCATTTCAATTGCCAGTGCACATTCGGCAATTAAATCTCCTGCATTTGGTCCAACAATGGCAGCACCAATAATTCGATTTGATACTTTATCAAATAAAATTTTTGTTACTCCCTCATCTCTACCGAGTGCCAATGAACGTCCACTTGCAGCCCAGGGGAAAACGCCCTTACCATATTCAATATTTTGCGCTTTTGCTTCAATTTCTGATAATCCCACCCAAGCAATCTCGGGGTCGGTGTAGGCAACAGATGGGATGACCCGATCATCAAACCCCACCTTGTGGCCTGCTATTACTTCTGCTGCAAGCTTACCTTCATGTGTTGCCTTGTGTGCCAGCATAGGTTGACCAACAATATCCCCGATAGCAAAGATATGTGGAATATTTGTTCTTTGTTGATTGTCTACCGGAATAAAACCCTGCTCATTGACATTGATGCCGGCTTTATCTGCCCCAATTTTTTCCCCATTAGGGGACCGTCCCACAGCAACAAGAATTGCATCGAACTTATCTGTCTTGGGTGCATCTTTACCTTCAAAATTCACTTCCAATCCTTCTTTTTTTGCCGTAACTGATGTTACGCCTGTTTTTAAATAAATATTTTCGTAAATTTTATTAATTCTTTTTTGAAGTGGTCGAACAATATCTTTGTCGCAACCTACAATTAGAGAATCCAGCATTTCAACAATTGTTATTTTTGATCCCATAGATGCATAAACAGTGGCCATTTCCAAACCAATAATTCCACCACCAATAACAAGCATCCTTTCCGGAATACTTTTAAGTAGTAATGCATCAGTTGAATCCATAATGCGTGGGTCATCAGGAAGAAAAGGTAATTTTGATGCTTGAGAGCCTGCTGCAACTATGGCTGAGTCGAATGTTATAGTTTTAATATCTCCGTTATTATTTACTTCAATTGAGTTAGGGGAATTAAAAGACCCACAACCTTCCACTACTTCAATCTTCCTTTTTGTCGCCATACCTTTTAATCCGGATGTTAGTTTATTAATGATTGATTCAGTCCAGTGACGAACAGATTTTGAGTCAGGATTACCTGAACCTAATTCGATACCTTGCTCTTTTAGCTCCTCAATTTCTGATTTTACTTTGCTTACATGAAGTAGTGCTTTAGATGGAATACAGCCGACATTAAGACACACTCCACCTAAAGAGGGATAGCGCTCAATTAAGATTGTTTTTAGACCGAGATCAGCAGCACGAAAGGCAGCCGTATATCCACCTGGCCCTGCCCCTAATACAACAACTTCTGCATCTACATCTGTTTTGGTATTTTTATTTTTTATTTCTTTTTCTTGTTTTGGTTTTTCTTTTGATTTATTTGTTTTTGACAAATCTTCAGTTTCAAGTTTGAGTATTAAATCTCCCTGAGAAACATTTTGTCCCGTTTTAATATTAATTTCTTTGACGATACCTGCATGAGGCGAGGGAATTTCCATTGTAGCTTTATCGCTTTCCAATGTGATTAATGATTGTTCGACTTCAACCTTTTCACCTGGCGACACATGTATTTCAATAATCTCGACTTCGTCGAAATCACCAATATCAGGAACGTTAATATCTTTAATCAATTTGAAATACCTAAGATAATTTTTTTTACAATAAAATGTGACGTATATCTGTCAAAATAGTGTTTAGAAATTGTGTAAATTGAGCGCCAGCCACGCCATCAATTACGCGATGATCATAAGATAATGCAAATGGCAGAATGAGTCGTGGCTCAAATGTTCCATTCTCATAGACAGGTTTCATTGTTGCGCGAGATACACCTAAAATTGCAACCTCTGGCGCATTAATGATGGGTGTAAAATGCAGCCCCCCGATACCTCCCAGACTTGATATAGTAAAGCACCCACCTTGTAAATCTTTTGGAGAAATTTTCCCTTCTCTTGCCTTATTACCCAATTCCGTTATTTCCGCTGCGATATCAAACAATCCTTTTTTATCAACATCTTTTAGAACAGGAACTAATAGTCCATTTTTTGTATTAACTGCAACACCAATATGAAAATATTTTTTAATAATTAAGTTTTCTCCACTTGACTCAATTGAAGAATTAAATTCTGGGAATTTTTGTAGGGCAACAACCACTGCTTTAATTAAGAAAGTTACTAGTGTTAGTTTCACACCTTCTTTTTTTGCTGATTCAAGTTTAGATTTTCTAAATTCTTCAAGTTCAGTGATATCAGCTTCATCGAACTGCGTGACATGAGGTATTGTTATCCAGCTTCGATGCAGGCTCTGTCCTGCAATTCGACGGATACGAGTGAGTGGTTTTTGTTCAACTTCACCAAATTTCGAAAAATCAACCGGCGGTATTTCCGGTGTAGAGAAAGCGCCTTTGTTTGCGAGTTTTTCACCAGACATAATACTTTTGGTAAACGCCTTAACATCTTCTTTTAAAATTCTGTTTTTTGGTCCTGTTCCATACACCAAACCAAGGTCAACACCCAGTTCTCTTGCAAATCGTCTTACTGAAGGACTTGCATGAGCTTTTGCCGATTTACTTTGTCCGGCTAATTGACTTGATTCCGGAGTTTTTGGCGGAGCAGGCGGCTCAATTTTATTTTCAACTTTTGGTGTTTCTTTTTCTTCTACCTCTTTTTTATTTATTTCCTTTGATGCCTTATCCTCTTTTTTTGCGCCTTCTTCGTTAATTAAAAGGTTAATGATTGGCGTGCCTTCAGAAACTTTATCACCGATATTTACTTTTATTTCTTTTATCTCACCTGCATTTGGCGAAGGAATGTCCATTGAAGCTTTATCACTTTCAACGGTAATTAGTGTATCTTCAGGTTGGACGCTATCGCCAACACTAACAGCAATTTCGATTACTTCGACTGCATCAAAATCTCCAATATCGGGTATTTTTATTTCTGCTATTTTTGACAAGAATATTTCTCTTTAAAAATTTTTAGATACTTGTTGGTTCAGGTTTATTCGGATCAATTTTATATTTTTTTATTGCTTCATTAATTTTACCTACTTCTATTTTTCCTTCATCGGCTAATGCTTTTAACGCAGAGACAACTATGTAATGTCGATTTACTTCAAAGAATTTTCTTAATTGCTTTCTTGTATCACTTCTTCCAAACCCATCAGTACCTAATACAATATATTTATTAGGGATGAACTCACGTATTTGATCAGCATAAATTTTCATATAATCAGTTGCAGCAACAACAGGCGTATTTTCATCTTCAAGTAAAGATTCGACGTATGTGATTTTCTGTTTCTTATCGGGGTGTAATAAATTTTGTCGTTTTATCGATAATCCTTCTCGTCGTAGTTCATTAAAACTCGTCACACTCCATGTATTTGATGTAATACCGAAGTCTTCTTCTAGTAAATCAGCTGCTGCAATGACTTCGCGTAAAATTGTACCCGAGCCAAGTAATTGTATTTGCGCTTTTGATTTATCTGGTTTTTTCAAAAGGTACATTCCTTTAATGATGCCTTCTTCAGAATTTCTCGGCATTTTCGGATGCTGGTAGTTTTCGTTCATAACCGTGATGTAATAGAACAAATCTTCGTCTTGGTTATACATGCGATGCATACCATTTTGTATGATTACTGCAAGTTCATATGCAAACGCAGGGTCATAGGAAATACAGTTTGGTATTGTTGATGAAAGCAGATGACTGTGACCATCTTGATGCTGTAAGCCTTCGCCTGCTAGTGTTGTTCTTCCCGCTGTTCCACCGATTAGAAAACCACGAGAGCGCATATCCCCTGATGCCCAAGCCAAATCACCAATTCTTTGAAAACCAAACATTGAGTAATATACAAAGAAGGGGATCATGTGAATATTGTGGTTACGCCATGCAGTGGCTGCAGCAATCCATGATGAATATCCGCCTGCCTCATTAATACCTTCTTCGAGTATTTGACCTTTTATATCTTCTCGATAATACATGACCTGTTCAGAATCTACAGGCTCATACAATTGACCTACTGCTGAATAAATTCCGTATTGCCGGAACATTCCTTCCATTCCAAATGTTCGTGCTTCATCGGGCACAATCGGTACAATATGTTTTCCAATCTTTTTATCTTTTAATAATCCGTTAAGAATGCGAACAAAAGCCATGGTTGTCGATATTTCTCTATCACCAGTTCCTTCCAATAATTTTTTATGAATATCAATATTAGGTATTTCAAGTTTAGGCGGTGATTTTCTTTTACTAAAGAAATATCCACCAAGTTCTTCACGTCTTGCTTTTAAATATTTTATTTCTTCGCTATCTTTATCCGGTTTGTAGAAAGGCGCATCTTTTATTTCTTCATCTGTTATTGGGATACTGAAACGGTCGCGGAAATGTTTGAGCGCATCTTCCCCCATCTTTTTTTGTTGGTGTGTAAAATTTTGCCCTTCTCCCGCTTCACCCATGCCGTAACCTTTTACAGTTTTTGCGAGGATCACAGTTGGCTGGTCACTGTGATTAACTGCAGCGTGATAAGCTGCATAAACTTTATGTGGATCATGTCCACCACGATTCAAACGCCAAATATCTTCATCAGACATACTGGCGACCATTTCTTTTAACTCAGGATATTTACCGAAGAATTCCTCACGCACATAAGCCCCATCTTTTGCTTTATATGCCTGATACTCACCATCTACACATTCTTCCATTCGTTTGGACAAGTGGCCGGATGTATCTCGAGCAATTAGAGGGTCCCAATAAGAACCCCAAATAACTTTAATCACATTCCAGCCAGCACCACGAAAGGTTCCTTCAAGTTCCTGAATAATTTTACTGTTACCTCGGACAGGACCATCCAATCTTTGTAAATTACAATTAATTACAAAGACTAAATTATCCAACTTTTCTCTTGCTGCGAGACCAATTGCACCAAGCGATTCTGGCTCATCCATTTCACCGTCACCCATAAAAGCCCAAACCTTTCGGTTTGTATCTTTTATTAGTTCTCTATTTTCTAAGTAACGCATGAATCTTGCTTGATAAATAGCCATCAATGGACCAAGCCCCATCGAAACAGTTGGAAATTGCCAGTAATCTGGCATTAACCATGGATGAGGATAGGAAGACAGCCCATTACCATCAACTTCTTGCCTGAAGTTCATCATTTGTTCTTCACTAATACGATCAGTTAAGAATCCACGAGCATAAATTCCAGGCGCTGAGTGTCCTTGAACAAAAACTAGATCACCACCATGATTTTTATCAGGCGCATGAAAGAAATGATTGAAACCGACATCGTACAATGTGGCTGAGGATGCAAAGCTTGCAATATGTCCTCCAAGCTCCCCACTTTTTTGATTTGCACGAACAACCATCGCCATTGCATTCCAACGTACTAGAGAACGAATACGCCATTCGAGCCCCGCATCACCCGGTGACTTTTCTTCTCGTGAGGGCGGAATGGTGTTTAAGTATGCCGTGGTTGCAGAATACGGGAGATAGGCCCCGGATTTACGAGCTTTAGCAATGAGTTTCTCAAGAATGAAATGACCGCGCTCAATACCTTCATGCATTAGCATAGAATCTAAGGCTTCCAGCCATTCCTGCGTTTCCTGTGGGTCAGTATCGTTTATTTGCTTTGGCATAAAAACCAGTATCCTTGTGTTATTTTTCTAAGAAAAGACTTATTGTACAAACTGGTATTGTTTTCATTTAGATGTTAGTTCAGTTTCATAGCAAATAAAAGCATCCTTTGGCGAGATATATTGAATTCATTAGTATATTTGGTATCAGATATATTATGATTTATCTCTTTTTGCAGGAAAAATAAGCATCATGACAGTAACACTAGAGCAACATAATTCAATTCCGTCAATTCAGGATATTGATAGTATTGATAACTGGATAATGGTTTTTTCCAGCCCAATAAAAAGAAGAAAATTTCCATATCAAGAACAAATATTAAATCGTTACAATAAACTTAGTCAAAAAGATAAAAATGGATTTCCGGTAGCTATAGATTTACCAAATAAAAATTTAAGCCATGTTAGTTTTGCTATAATTGATTCAAATATTGGTAGTTTTGATTTACTAACACTTGCCAGAAAATTAGTTTCAATTCATTCATCAACAAATCCAAAAAGATTAGGTCTTTTTGTTTTTGGGTTCAGCAAAAAAGAATCCGAGCGAGTTGCAGAAGCACTTATTTCAGCTGCATTAGCAGCGTCAGCAACCATGCCAGTATTTAAGAGTAAAAAGAAGACGGCATCATCATTGGAAAAAATAATTCTTTTCGGTTTTCATGCTAGACATGGCTTCAAACAGAGTTTTGCTATTGCAAAGGGTAATGCGCTAACACGCAGTTTAAGTATATTGCCGTCAAACAAACTTACACCCACTGATTATCTTAAAAAGATTAAAGAAGTCGCAAAAGAAAATAAATGGAAAGTAGAATTTTATAGTGAAGCGATACTGAAAAAGAAAAAGGCTGGCGCTTTTCTTGCTGTATCACAAGGTAGCCCGAAAGCTGATGCTGGAATTGTAAGATTACGCTACACACCAAAACGGGCAGCAAAAACGAAGAAAGTGTTTTTAGTTGGCAAAGGTATTTGTTATGACACCGGTGGTACTAATCTTAAACCAGCAAATTATATGTTTGGTATGCATGAGGATATGCAGGGTAGCGCAGTGGCTTTAGGTACGCTACTGGCTTTATCCAAGCTTAATTTCAATAGACCGGTTGAATGTTGGATGGCTTTAGCCATGAATCATATTGGACCTAAGGCCTATAAACCTAATGATGTCGTTAGCGCATCAGATGGCACAACAATTGAGGTCGTACACACCGATGCAGAAGGTCGAATGGTACTCGCAGATACATTAGCGTTAGCTTCAAAAGAAAAACCCTCTTT
>Ga0066836_10002397_pt1 | contig 10063 bp, 10 predicted proteins | sample ETNtaG_18_FD_71568 | JGI IMG/M metagenome (GOLD analysis project Ga0066836, IMG submission 71568) | Marine microbial and viral communities from oxygen minimum zone, Eastern Pacific Ocean - ETNP201302SV91 | ecosystem: Environmental > Aquatic > Marine > Oceanic | place: Pacific Ocean: Eastern...
GTCGTGCATGGCATGGCCAATTTTGTTTATCGATTTAGATTTTGCCTGACGCAACTCACCATTTTCTCCAAATGCCTCTTCCTCAAAAAAACACCGTATTTTATCTCCGGATTCCAGAAAATAACTGTCCGAGTGACGGATTTGCTCATTTGTGGTAAAGATTGAAACTGATTCGGAAGGATTGAAAGCTTCTACAATTTCATTTGCACGGTTTCTCAATGCTTCGCATGCATCTTTCGAAACAAAGTCTTCCAAGATTAAATATCCGTCCTTTTCAAACAGTTCAATTTCTACTTGACTTAAAAGCATAATTCCCTTTATATTTCCTATGAAATGTGAGTATTATAAGTATTGAAATTAGACAAAATTTTTTTCTCCAAAATTGATTTGTTTTTTATTGAAAACTAGTAATTACATAAAAACTTAACCATTGTGACATATGTTGTGGGAAGGACTCAAGCTGATGGGAGTAGGTATGGCGACTGTCATGCTTTTCCTGATGGGTGTGGTTGCGTGCATTGAGTGTGTAAAATACTTTACTCGAAAACACACCATACTTGAGCAACAAGCATTTCTAGCTCGTCAAATATCCAATCTAAATTCTCCTGAAAAAGAATCATCATCTGAAGTCCCAGTTGAAGTATTTTCAGCAGCAATTACAACATTTGAGTCAGAAAAATAATGTCAGTAAACCCTTTTTACTTCATAAGCTAAAACTATAACTAAAGAGAATAATCATGGCTAAAAAACGTATTGAGTTTATGGACACATCATTTAGAGACGGCTTTCAGTCTGTTTTTGGGGCGAGAGTCGCGACTAAAGATTTTCTACCACCTCTTGAAGCCGCTTTTGATGCTGGAATAACCCACTTTGAAGCAGGTGGCGGAGCACGGTTTCAAAGTTTGTTTTTCTATTGTAACGAATCGGCCTTTGATATGATGGATGCCTTTCGAAAAACGGTTGGGCCAGAAGCAAATCTGCAAACACTGGCACGTGGAATCAGTGTGGTGGCACTCAGTCAACAGCCACGTGACATTATTGACCTGCACGCAAAAATGTTCAAAAAACATGGCATAACTACTATTCGGAACTTTGACGCGTTAAACGATTTGCGAAATCTTAAATATTCCGGAGAATGCATCTCAAACCATGGTTTGCACCACCAGATCGTAATTGCCTTGATGGATTTACCACCAGGATGCGAGGGCGCGCATGATACTGAATATTACTTGAATACATTGCAAAATATTCTGGATTCGGATGTCCCTTTTGACTCAATTTGTTTCAAAGACGCCAGCGGAACATCGAATCCCAGGAAAGTTCATGATACGATCAAAGGTGCGAGAAAAATGGTTCCAGAAGGTATGATACTGCACATGCATACCCATGATACTGCAGGAGCATCTGTGAGCCAATACATGGGTGCGATAGAGGCTGGAATCGACAGGATTGATTTGGCGATGAGTCCGGTGAGTGGAGGAACTTCACAACCAGATATCCTAACCATGTGGCACGCTCTCAAAGGAACCGGTTATACTCTGGACATTGATCCAGACAAAATCATTAAGGCGGAAGAAGTGTTCGCAGAAAGTTTTGAGGATTATTTTTTCCCCCTGGAATCAAGAATGGTTTCACCTCTGATTCCTTTTTCTCCGATGCCTGGTGGGGCATTGACGTCCAACACTATGATGATGCGTGATACCGGAACCTTGCACCTTTTTCCTCAAGTTATTAAGGAAATGTCTGAAGTTGTTAGGCTCGGCGGTTTTGGAACGGCTGTCACTCCAGTTTCACAGTTTTATTTTCAACAGGCGTATCTCAACGTGACTCTTGGCAAATGGGAAAAAATAAATCCGGGATATGGGAATATGGTACTGGGATATTTCGGCCGGACTCCTGTAAAGCCCGATCCGAAAATTGTCCAGCTGGCTTCAGAGCAACTCGGCAAACCCATTTTCAAAGACGATCCGCTTGAAGTGCTGGAGCCAGGAATACCAAAAGCAGCCGAGGCCCTCAAAAAAAACAATCTCCCTGATACCGAAGAAAACCTTTTTATTGTTTCCAGTTGTGAGGACAAAGGGATTGATTTTCTACTGGGCAAAGCAAAAATTTCAATACGTAAAAAATCAGATGAACCAGAAAAAAAAGAACAGGCTTCTACAAAATCTGCATCTCCTTCTGTTTCCGGACAAAGAGATTACACAATCACCGTCGACGGCCGAGCATATCAGGTTCAAGTCAATGCTGGTGGTACGGTGTTAGCTGGAGCTAGTGATACGGGGAATGCATCACTCTCTACTCCGACCACCTCACAAACTTCTGGAATCGATATCCCAGCACCCACTCCTGGAAACATCGTGCGAGTGGAAGTAGAGGTTGGAGACACCATTTCAAAAGAGCAAACGTTGTTGGTGATGGAAGCCATGAAAATGGAATCTGAAGTTAAATCTCCACAAGCGGGAATCATACAAGCTTTGCATGTACACGCCGGGAATACGGTTCAAACTGGAGATGCTTTACTCACATTGAGAGGGTGAGACTATGCGAGATAGTTTGAAGGAGGATCTACTCCTTTTATTCCACCGGAGTGTTTTTCGAAAAATATATAAAAAATTGGTATATGTTTTTGTGCTATTGTTCTGTTTGGGACTGTCAGGAACTTTGCTTGCTCAGTCTGGTGAAGAGAAAATCAAAATCGTGATGCCCACTGATGCACGAGTCATTAGGGTTGACGCGAAAATCGATCAATGGGTCTATGCCGGAGATACTTTGGCAGTACTCAAAGATTCAAAAGGCACAAAATTTAAGTTTCGAGCGGGAGTTTCCGGACAACTGGTGTTTTGGCGGTTGCGAAATCTGAAATATTACGGAGCTGGAGAAACAGTGGGAATTCTAAGGATTGCTCCGGTAATTATTGAGGAAGTGGGGGGTAGTACATCTGTCGTGGCTTTGCCAGCTTTGAAAGAAATGTTGCTAAACCTTTACAATTCTACCGGACTGGCGTCACTTTATCGTGGACAGGGATTGGATTGGACCGAAGGTGTTGGACGGCTGATCATGATCGGTGTGGGGCTCGTCTTGCTTTATTTGGGTATTCGCAGGCAATTTGAACCGTTGCTGCTGGTGCCTATTGGCTTTGGGGCCATGTTGTCCAATATTCCTATAGCCGGCCTTTCGGAACCTGGGGGACTCTTGTATTATGTTTACGAGTTTGGTATAACCACCGGAATATTTCCTTTGATAATTTTTATGGGTGTAGGAGCGATGACGGATTTTGGCCCGATGCTGGCCAATCCAAAAACGGCTTTGTTGGGTGGCGCAGCGCAGTTTGGAATTTTTGGAACTCTCTTGGGCGCACTAGCCTTGAACGGAATACCAGGCATTGATTTTTCTCTTCGAGATGCAGCATCGATTGGCATTATTGGTGGTGCAGACGGTCCAACGGCGATTTTTCTTGCCAGCCAGCTTTCACCAAGGTTGCTTGGATCAATCGCTATTGCTGCTTATTCGTATATGGCTCTAGTTCCCATCATCCAGCCTCCAATAATGCGTTTGCTAACATCACAGCAAGAGCGGGAAATTAAGATGACTCAGTTGCGATATGTTTCAACGAGGGAGAAAATTTTTTTCCCGCTGGTTGTTCTAAGTTTGTGTGCACTGTTGTTACCTTCAGCAGCACCACTGATAGGTATGTTCATGTTTGGAAATTTAGCGAAAGAATGCGGTGTGATCAATCGCCTTTCGGACACTATTCAAAAATCATTGATCAATACTGTGACTATTTTTCTTGGACTTAGTATAGGAAGCAAATTAGCTGCAGCAGAATTTCTCAATCTCGAAACGGTGGGGATTCTCATTCTTGGTATAATTGCGTTTTCAGTGGGAACAGCAACCGGGGTGTTGATGGCCAAACTTATGAATAATTTGTCATCTTCGTCAATTAATCCCTTGATCGGAGCTGCAGGAGTTTCTGCAGTTCCCATGGCAGCACGTGTTGTGAATCAGGTTGGGCTCGAAGCCAATTCACAAAACCACCTACTTATGCACGCTATGGGGCCAAATGTTTCCGGGGTGATAGGCTCCGCTGTAGCGGCGGGAGCTTTGTTGGCAATGTTATGATTTGCATGCGGATTCATTGTCTTTTGGTTTTCTAGTTTCTCTCGGTTTTGGAAATTAGGTCGCGTCTGAATAATTTTGAGAGTTTGCAAAATAAGAGAGCATAATGTACATTCCAACATTCGATGAAGTTAAAGAAGCACAAAAAAGAATCTCGCCTTACATTCACAAAACTCCAGTTTTGACCAGTTCATTTATGAATGAATTGAGCGGTGCTGAATTGTTTTTCAAATGTGAAAATTTCCAGAAAGCAGGAGTCTTCAAAGTGCGAGGAGCTTCGAATGCAGTTTTCGGATTGAGTAAGGAAAAGGCAACGAAAGGGGTTGCCACTCACTCTTCAGGGAATCACGCCTTGTCGTTGGCTTATGCAGCAGGTTGTCGGGGAATTCCATCAACAGTAGTCATGCCACATACTGCTCTAGAAGCAAAAAAAGCTGCGGTCTTCAAATACGGGGGAAACATCGTGGAGTGTGAATCCAGTACCTCATCGCGAGAAGAAACATTAGCGAAAGTTGTCGCAGAGTCGGGAGCGGATTTTGTACATCCGTACAATGACCCACGCGTAATTTCCGGACAAGCGACTTGTTCGCTCGAATTGTTGGAACAAGTTGGTAAATTGGATGCAGTGGTCGTCCCGATTGGCGGAGGAGGAATGGTTTCAGGAACTTGTCTGGCCTTATCGAGTGTTGCTCCGGGAACAAAGATTTTTGCTGCCGAACCGAAAAATGCAGATGATGCTTTCCGCTCTTTTAGAGAAGGACACATTATTGCTGATGATGCACCAGTGACGGTGGCAGATGGCCTGAAAGTTCCATTGAAAGATTTGACATGGTATTTTGTTTCAATTCATGTTGAAGACATTCTGCTTGCGAGTGAAGAGGATATCGTAGATTCAATGAAGATGATTTGGCAAAGAATGAAAATCGTTATAGAACCTTCCAGCGCAGTGCCGTTAGCTACCATCCTCAAAAACAAAAATACTTTTGCCGAAAAGCGTGTCGGTGTAATCATTACCGGAGGCAATGTTGATATGAACAAACTACCCTGGATGAAATCTTAAACATCTTGAAGGAAAATTTGATGACGGAGGTCAAGTTACGCTTTCTATGATTTTAAAAATGATTCCTGAATAACTCACAAAATTAAAGGAAGTCTATAGTCAGCCCTTCGACGAAGAAAAAATAAATCAGTGAACGGATTTATTTCTTGTACTAGTTTCAGAAAAAAAATTTGAGGAGTTTCTAGCCATACTGGGCTACGATAAGTTGGACGGACTTTTCTGGTTTATACGTCTTGGAAGTCCATCCTCATTTGTCTTTAGCCAGTCTTCTAGAAGCATCTGGATGCTAACACCGGTTTTCGGATGCACCCAATCCTGATTTAGTTCCTTTAGTGGTAGCAAAACAAAGCTGCGCTTTTCCAGTTCAGGGTGAGGAATTTTTAATTTTTCCACGTCTATGATGTCCTCACCATAGGCTAAAATATCAAGGTCTATCGTCCTGGAACCCCAGTGAGTTTGGCGTATACGTCCCAGTCTGGTTTCAATTTGCAGACACTTTTGAAGCAGTTTAAGAGGACTGAGCACAGTAAAACCACAAACTATCATGTTTAAATATTTAGGTTGTTGCATCTTCAAAAGTGGCTCGCTTTCATAAATCGATGAAACTCGAAACTGTTGCAAGGGCAAAGACTCTAATTCAGCACAGGCCTGATTAAGGTTGTCAAGTCGATTTCCCAAGTTGCTCCCCAATCCTAAATACACTAAAATAGTTTTTGTCATTTTTTTCAGGTAATTATATTTTGAAGATTGAGCTTATCACATTCACAGCTTCAGTCACAAACTGTAGCAAGACGGTTTCAATGAGATGATTCGAGTTATTGCAGGAAAATTTCGAGGCAGAAAATTAAAAGTTCCAAGAGGAATCGATATCCGCCCCACTGCGAATCGAGTCCGAGAGGCATTGTTTAATCTTCTTTCTTCAATGCTTAACTGGAACGACATGTTGGTTCTTGATCTTTTTGCCGGAAGCGGAGCGTTGGGCTTGGAAGCCTTGAGCCGTGGAGCAAAAAAAACGATCTTTGTTGAGTCTTCAAAAAAACATGCGAAAATTCTTATGGAAAATATTGAGATGCTTTCTTTGAAAAAAACAAAGTATGAACTGATACGAAGCCGGTCGGAACTCTGGATCACTAATTTTGCAGATCCCAAACAACCCTGCCTATGTTTCCTTGATCCACCTTATTTGAGCGATGAATATAATCATATTCTAGAAAAATTGGCATCACTCTCTGTTATCCGGTCGGGCTCATTAATTGTAGTTGAATCATCAGTCACAAGAGAAATTATGTTTACAGAAAAAATGGAACTACTTAAACATCGACGTTACGGATCTATAACGCTTGATATTTTGCTTAAAAGATGAAGCAAGAATCAACACAATAATCTTGCCTTGAGGTTGGCACTGTCTTACCCTTAGTGGGAAAATATTTGGAGATTATTATAATTAAATTTTTTCGGCATGAGTTATTTAGATAAAATCGACAGAGTGGCGCTACCAAAACATGTTGGCATAATCATGGACGGTAACGGACGTTGGGCCATAAAGAGACGTATGCCGAGACTACAGGGGCATCGTAATGCTGTTAAAGCGGTAAGAGCCTGTGTAGAAGCTTCAGCAGAGTTGGGTTTGCAGGTATTGACTTTATATGCTTTCTCAACAGAAAATTGGAAGCGTCCGAGGAAGGAAGTTTCGGCTCTGATGGATCTTTTTTTTGAATTCTTAGAAAAGGAGCTTCACACAATGCTAGATAATAATGTGCGATTTCAGCTGATTGGGAATAGGGAAGGATTACCGAATTTTCTACAAAATCGGTTAAGTCATGCTCTTGATTCTACGGCAGAAAATACTGGTTTATTACTGAACCTGGCACTAAACTATGGAGGTAGAGACGAAATGGTACGTGCAATAAGAAAGATTGCAGAATCTGTTAAAGAAAGTGAAATACTTCCGGAAATGATTGATGAATCTTTAGTTTCAGCAAATACTTACACAGCTGGTCTTCCGGATCCTGATTTGATTATTCGCACAAGCGGAGAGATGCGGCTATCCAACTTTTTGATTTGGCAGGCAGCTTATGCAGAATTTTTTTTTACTGAAGTTTTGTGGCCCGATTTTACTAAGGAAGATTTGTACAAGGCACTTATAGAGTTTCAACGTAGAAAGCGAAGAATGGGAAGGACAACTGATTCTAGTTCAATGAATGAAGTTGAAAATATACCACTTTCGGTATCTAAGACCAAATTTCCCTCCATTCAAAAAACTTCTGGCTGAATATTAATATGAATAATGCCTCATCCACTTCTGACTTGCCTGCAAGAGTCAAGACCGGATTCCCGCTTGCTGCAGGAATTGCTATCCTGCTCTTTACTCCACCTTTAGTAATCGGACTGATTGTTATGGCTGTTGCATTCATTGGTGCGCAAGAGCTTACTTCTATGCTTTCAGCCAAAGATTCCAACTCAGATTCAACAGATCTACTTCCTGAGTGGTTGCTACCAGCCACCGCAGTAATAATGGGGATGGGGGCAATATCTGGAGAATCAGGTCTTCATGGTGCATTGTTGGTCAGTGCTTTGGGTTGGATTTTTTTTGAATTAGTATTCACACCAAAAAGTGAACTGGCTAAACTTTCATCACTTGGTTTCGGGTTGTTTGGAATGGTTTGGGTCGTTTGGAGTGTTTTACACATCGTACTTATCAAGACTCTTACAGAAGGGACAGCTTTACTTTTTTACCTTTTACTTGTAATCAGTTTTAGTGATATATTTGCCTATTTTGGTGGAAAGTATTTTGGTAAATCCTTACTCGCTCCAAGTATTAGTCCGAAGAAAACTTGGGAAGGAAGCTTTTTTGGTGTTTTGGGAGGGGGAATTGTTGGTGCAGTTTTTGGAGAACTTACAATGTCAATGTTCTGGTTATATGGATTGGTACTTGCCATGCTGCTGGCAGTTGTAGGTCAACTGGGTGATTTGGTAGAATCTAAAATTAAAAGGCTCTGTGATGTAAAAGATTCCGGGACGATACTGCCAGGACATGGGGGGATCCTAGATAGGATTGATGGGCACATGCTCGCAGCACCCGTATTTTATTATTTATTACAACTCGGATGAAATCTACTTCAACGATAACAAAGGAGCAGGAATCTCCATGTTCAGCTTTTACTAAAATATCAGTTCTTGGATCAACTGGTTCGATTGGTCTCAATACTCTTGAAATAGTTCGTCAATTTCCCAAAAAGTTTAAAATTCAAGCCCTTTCTTGCAAGAGTTCTATTGTATGTCTAGTTGAACAAATAAAGGAATTTAAACCCCGGTTGGTATGCGTGGATAATGTTGAGCAAGCACGAGAACTACGGGAAACGTTTCGTACAGACAGTTCTGTTCCGGAAACAGAATTTGTATGGGGTGAGGAAGGATTAATTAGGATTTCAAGCGATTCGGAAGTTGATTTAGTGCTGACTGGAATAGTTGGTGCTGCGGGATTGCAGCCCACATTTTCCGCTGTAAATGCTGGAAAAATAGTTGCAGTAGCCAACAAAGAGCCACTCGTGATGGCTGGAGAACTGTTTGTACGATTAGCTAAAAAAACAGGTGCGAAATTGTTGCCTGCAGACAGTGAGCATAATGCGATTTTTCAGGTACTCAACGACGAGACTCCAGATCGTATCTCCAGAATAATTCTAACTGCTTCAGGAGGCCCATTTCGTGATCTTCCGTTGAAAGAGTTCGAAAAGATTACTCTTGCCGAAGCACTTAATCATCCCAATTGGGAAATGGGCCGAAAAATTTCCATCGACTCAGCGACGATGATGAACAAAGGTCTAGAAATAATTGAGGCTCACTGGCTGTTTAATACACCAGTAGAAAAGATAGATGTGTTGATGCAAAGGGAAAGTGTCATTCATTCGATGGTAGAATTTATTGATGGTTCTTATTTGGCGCAAATGGGCCTTCCTGATATGAGAGTCCCGATTGCCTACTGCTTAAGCTGGCCCGAACGTTTACCTTTGGAAATTCCAAGATTGGATCTGGTTTCTCTAAAGGCCCTTCATTTTGAAGAAATTGATTCACTACGTTTCCCATGCCTACCTCTTTCCATCAAAGTCGCTAAACAAGGGGGAGGTTCCCCGGCTGTTTTGAACGGAGCAAATGAAGAGGCGGTGAATTATTTTCTACAGGAAAGAATCAGTTTTGTTGAAATCGCAAAAACTTTGGTTTTAGTAATACAATTGCTGGATGAAACATTGCAAAAATTGGAGTTAGGTATTGAAGGGGTTGGTTTGGATTTTCTTCAGGAAATTCGAACTCTGGATGACGCAATAAAGGCTGATAGATGGGGTCGTGAACAGGCTAATAAATTGATGAATCAAGTGAGTTAGGTGACTGACCATAGACAAAAGGAATCGGAACTCCCAAATTTAACACTGACTGTACTCGAGGAAACTTTTACGATTCATAAATATGCTTCCTCCGAAAATCTTCCTGAAAAAGTAAGTAACTGTAGTTTTTACAGTGTTATCAAAACTCGGGAAGAGTTGTCGTTGATTTATCCAGGAAAGCTTTCAGTTCAAAGTGAAAAAAGTAGTCCGAATTGGAAGTGCTTGAAAGTGGTAGGACCTCTGGACCTAAATAAGACTGGAATACTTGCTGGACTTTCTGATACACTGAACAAAGCAAAGATCAGTATCTTTGCAATTTCTACATTTGAGACGGACTACTTTTTGATTCAAAAAAAAGTATTAGAAATAGCCAAATCTGCACTTAAAAGTGCTGGATATAAATTTGAATAACTAAATTTGAATAACAACTAAAAAGTTCCATTATTTTTTTATGCTGACAACTATTTTTTCTTTTATAGCAGTTCTTGGAGTTTTGATTTTCATTCAT
>Ga0066836_10002398_pt1 | contig 10062 bp, 8 predicted proteins | sample ETNtaG_18_FD_71568 | JGI IMG/M metagenome (GOLD analysis project Ga0066836, IMG submission 71568) | Marine microbial and viral communities from oxygen minimum zone, Eastern Pacific Ocean - ETNP201302SV91 | ecosystem: Environmental > Aquatic > Marine > Oceanic | place: Pacific Ocean: Eastern...
ATTAAGTCATCCATATCTTTTGTTCCAGATTTTGCAAGATCTACTATTACATTCCTGGTCTCGATTTTATCTAGCAAATTATCTGCAACTAAGTCTTCTATGAATCTTGTACTACTATGACCTATATTGCCTCCCATAATAGTAGTGAAATTAAAAGATTTAGCTTCTTTAAAGGTACTTTCTACAATTTCACAAATCTCTTTAGAATTTACGTCTTGCTTACCATAGCCAAAAGATTTAGTTAAATCTGAACGGCCCACAACTATACCTGTAAGCAATTTAGAAGAAGGTGAACTAAGTATTTTATCTAAATTTTGAATCGCGCTTTTACTTTCTATATTAATAAAAAAATCAATTACAGATCGATCTTGATCATTTGTATTTGAAATAATTGATTCTACAAATTTTTCTAGAGCAAACTCAGATTCTATCATTGGAGCTACGATCCCTGAAGCTTCTAAAGAAAGACAATTGTTTATATCGGAGATGGCCTCACAGCCCCCTATTTTTACATTAAGTTTCAACTCTAATTTGTCACAAAGTCTTTTAATCTTTAAAACATCTTCAAGAATAACGCCTTCATCTTCAAAAGATTGTTTTATGCCGACAACACCGCTTTCTTTAAGTGACATAAGTTGATCAGTTATTTCTGTAATTGAGATTTTATTTTTATCCATAATTTTCTTTATTTTTTAAGTATTTTAAATTTTATGATGGCAACTAGATTAATTAAAAGCTTGCTAAACAGGCCTCGCCTTTTAATCTCAAAATTTAAAGTTATTCTAGGTTTTAAAGAGTTATGACGACCTTTTCTGTGATAGCCAGAGGTATTTGCAAGAACAAATAAACCCTTTTTTCCTGTAAAAGATATCAGCGGATATTGATTTATCGCGTCATCTAAATCCTTTCCTCTAAGTCTAGTAGATGTAGTTGAGTCAGGATCACCATTGATTACAGCATTATTTGTTTGTGATGACCTAAAAGCTGCATCAATATAGGATCCCTCAAGATATTCAAAGGGGGCATCTTTCTCTGTTATATCCTGAAGATAAATAAAACCTTTTGCAATGCTTGCATACGTATCTTGATGCATTTCAGAATTTGAATTTTCTCCATAGACTATTGCTAAAGAAAATGAGATTTCGTCTAGCTTACATCTATAACCAGCCAAAGATGAAAGATGATAATTAAAACCTTTATCTAATTTGTTAAGGATAAAAGTAGTCATCCTTTGGTTGTCTTCATTTGAGAAATCATAATATGCAGAAAAAGAGCCCTCTATTTTTTCATTTCTTCCGTCTTTAAAATAGGGCCTAGCACCTGCATGACTTGGATTTGAGTAATTCACCACGTCTCCAAATAAAGTATCCAAATCTGATAAGTTCAATAAATTGAAAGTGTAAAAACCAGACCTAAATGTATTATTAACTTCTTCTTTCAAATTATTTGGGACGCCTAAAAGGGTCAATGAAGATACCTTGATATCTAATATTGACCTCAATTCGTCGTATTTTGTCTTAGCAAAAAACTTTGAAGAAGGTGATTTATGTATCACTGATGACCAAAAAAGAATGTCTTTGAGTATCCCTGGAAGAATCTTATAAAACCTCTTTATAATAAAAGATGGAATAAGCTTTATTTTTTTGTAACTAAACTTAGATAAAAACTCTTTTTCCTGAATAAGATTATTATTGGTTAATGAATCAATGTTATCTGGAAACATCAATTCAATTTTCTCTATGCTATTTAAATTATATGAACTTTTCATTTATATAAACTTTAGACCAAGATTAGGAGCAACTTTTAATAGATTTCTAATCAATTCGATTATCAAGTTTTACAGATGTATAAATACATAAGTAATTAGGTCTTTTATGGAATAAATCCGAGCCTAAAAGATTTTCTGATTTAGGCACATGATTATCTGTTAAATCAAAATCTATAATTTTTTGCATTTCTATTTTTCTTTAATTATTTAATAAGGTTGCTCTTTAAAGTTAATAGAACATTTTAGAGGCATCTGTTTCTGGTATGAAGAAACCAATTATTTGATTTGTAATCCTTGACAAACGGTCAGCAAAATTAAGTCTTCTTCTCATTAATTTACTTATTTTTAAAAACTTTGAATAGGCTTTAGAATTTTCAAGTTTAAAAAGATTTATGGTTTTGAGTATCAAGTCGAATCTTTTATAGATCAAGCATATGGATAAATAGGCACCTAATTTCTCACTATCATTCTCATAGTTCCGATAAATATACTCAGGGGTTCTCAAAAAAAGAGCATCTCCACCCATACAAATTCCTAAGTTATTCATTGGAGTATCTCTTTCCCATCTACAAATAGTTGTAAAGTCAACAAACTCTAGATCATGTTGATGTAAAAAATCTTTGATTTTGCCAAAACTACATTGATTTTTATACATTTCAATAAATTCTATTTCTACTTCAAGTCCAAGCATATCTTTTAAAGAAGATTTGGAGCCCTCTAAGACCTTTAGTTCATAACCTTGGACATCAATTTTCATGAAATCCTTAGCTTCAAATTCCAATGAATCTAAATCAGATGCATCTACAGTTACTTTATAATCTAATTCAAAATGTTCTAAATGCCTTTCAGGAAATCGATTAAGCATTTTGTAGTTCGGCTCTAGAACAGAAGAGTGGGATGGTTTACTCAATATATTTATCTCAAGCTTTTCTTTTTTGTCAGACAGGGCAAAAGGAGAATCTAAATTTCCGCCCCCAATAAATTTTGCTTTTTGCTGTAACTTCTTTCTTGCACCATCGTCTGGTTCAAAACCATAGGCATATACTTCCTCTCTTATTTTGCTCCATCTATTCGGCATGCCCTTAGCAGATCCAACGTCAATAAGACATAAAGGTCTTTTTAAACCTAACGATCTTATAGCTTCAGCCAAGAGCTTTTCACGTGACGTAATGCTTTTTATGAAAGAAGCAATTGCAAGTATTTTTTTTACCATATAATTTTTTTATTTAAATTCGATATTTATAAAATTTATACCAGATAACTTTTACTGGATAAGATTAGCATTTCATAAACTTTAGAATATTTCCCCAAAATATTTATTCTACAAAAAAGATTGTATCCAGAGCAAATATCATTTGAATTTGTTCTGTTCCAATTTAATTAAACTACTCATTTCTAATTTTTATGATTTATAAGATTACTAGATAGAAGTATTTCATCTATTTTTACATGCCATTGATTTGAGCTAGCTATTAATTCAGTGTAGAAAGAGTGAGGTGTATCAGAAGGAATCGTATAATTCTCATTTACTACTCTTGATACTGCTACATCTAGCTCTTCCTCATTACTAGCAGACAATACAACTCCAAGCTTACGATAAATTGTTGTGTATGAATTCCCCTCAGGTACTTGCTGTTTAGGATGCTTATTTGGATCGAAATACTCTATAACTGGAACACCAAGGGTACGACAGTCCATTGCGCCTGAAGTCCAATATGTGATGGCAATATCGGCTTTGGTAGCTATATTTAATATATGATCATTCACGATTTTGATAGAAGGGTCATCTATGAAATGATCCCAATGCGAATTAAGCTCTCTAGGATGTTTTTTTACCAATAAGTTATAGTTTGGTATTTGGTTACGGATGACTTTAATTGTATTTTCTACTAAATTCTTATGGGACTCATCATCTAAATAACTGCCTGCACCCCTACTAAGAATCAGAATATTAATTTTCTCTCTGGTTTTGGCTGTAACTCTGAAATTCTTTGATGTCTCTTGTAAGTTATGAAGCCACTTATTTGAATATTTAGGATGACCTATAAATACCTTTTCTAAGTCAGGTGAGGCCAGCTCTCTATCATCGTTTATCACAAAATAATCTTCCGGATGGCCCAATAAAAGAAAGTTTTTCTTGTTTAAATCTAAGGAGTTGGATTCTGGGTATTCTCGATCCAAGTCTTCTGCGTAAATATGAGGAGAGTGAGGGCAATAGAAGAAGAGGGATTGATTGAATTTTTGCTTGACCCAATTATCCCTTGGTCTTCTTAAGCTTGGATATTCATTAAAGAATATGTTTTTTTCATTTCTTAAATTTAAAATACTTGTAGGAAGACGTGAAATAAAAACACCCTCAAAAACCTTGTCATATAGCTTATAAAGCTTACAAAAAAAAGACTTTTCATTGAGTTTTAATTTGAGAAAAAGTCTATATGAAAGGTAGCTGATGCGTTCAATTTTCTCCCAGAGATATCCGCCAAGCAAAATAACTTCGATTTTATTATTTTCTTGAAAAATATAATTCTTTAACATGCTATTTGTTTCTACACTTTTTAAAACATGCCTTGATAGAAATATAATCTTTAGATTGAAATCCTTTTTTAATAGATAATCTAGAATAGGTAGAATCCAATCTAGCTCTCCAGCAGATCCAGATAAAAATGCTATTGCAGTTTGACTTTTATTAGATTTGTCCAATTCTTTCTTCATATACTTTTAATAAGAATTTAAGTTTTATATCTTTCCAATATTTTTACGATTTTTCTTAATCCAATCTTTAAGAGTTTTTATATCCATCCATTCTGTATTACTATCTGAGCAATAAGTAAAGTCAGGTTCAACTTTCACACCCTCACCAATCCTTTCTGGATCCTTATTCCAGTCATTGATTGAAGGCAAAATTTTATAATGATCTGGATACTCATACGTATAAGGTGCATCCTCGAAACCTATCATTTGCTCGTGTAATTTTTCGCCTGGACGTATACCTACAATTTCTTGTGTTGTATCTGCAGAAATAGCTTTTGCAATGTCTGTTACTTTCATTGAGGGGATTTTTTTAATATAGATTTCACCACCTTTCATGTCATTCAGGGCATGCCAAACTAATTCCACCCCCTCTTCTAAAGAAATCATAAAACGTGTCATTCGATCATCAGTAATCGGGAATACGCCATCTTTTGCTATAGACAAGAAAAAAGGAATTACTGAGCCACGTGAACCCATTACATTTCCGTAACGTACAACTGAGAAGCTAGTGTCATGGCTACCAGAATATGAATTTCCTGAAACAAATAGCCTATCTGAAGTTAGTTTAGTGGCGCCATATAAATTTGCTGGGCTACTGGCCTTATCAGTTGAAAGACTTACTATTCTTTTAACCTTCTTATCAATGCAGGCGTCTATTAAATTCATGGCTCCAATTACATTAGTTTTTACACATTCAAATGGATCGTATTCAGCAGTCGGAACGATTTTAGTCGCTGCTGCATGGACTACATAATCTATACCATCCAATGCACGACACAATCTATCCTTATCACGAACATCGCCTATAAAAAAACGAATTCGCGGATCATCTTTAAACAATTTTGCCATATCCCATTGTTTCATCTCGTCTCTCGAAAAAACGACTATTCTTCTAGGGTTATATTTTTCCAAAGTCATGGGTATAAATGCATTACCAAATGAACCCGTTCCACCTGTAATTAAAATTGAAGAGTTATTTAACATCGATATCTCCTTTATTTTTATTTAAACTCGTAACTTCTTCATAAGTTAATATTTGAGTTGAATGATTTTTTTCGAATTTGACTATCTTGTCACAGCTTTTTAATGTCGTTAATCTATGGGCAATGATGATGACAGTTACATCTTCGTCAATATTCTCTATTGCTTCCATGACTGCTGACTCTGTTTCATCATCAAGCGCACTAGTTGCTTCATCAAGAATTAGTACATCTGAGTGCTTATAGAAGGCCCTAGCAACACCTACTCTTTGTCGTTGGCCGCCTGATAATCTCATTCCTCGTTCACCTACCAAAGCCTGATAACTGTTTTCCCAGCCTTCTACTAATTCAGCTATTTGAGCTTGTTTAGCAGCTTTTTCTACTCTTAGGTGATCAATTTGTTCTCTAGGTATACCGAAAGCTATATTTTCTTCGATTGTTCCATCAGTTAAATAAATTTGTTGTGGAACATTAGAAATGTGTGTTTGCCACGCCCTTTTGTTTTCACTATCAATAAGCAGGTTATCCACTTTCAATTCGCCACTGGTCGGCGAAAGTAGTCCCATGACAACATCAAGGAGTGTGCTTTTACCACAACCTGTGGTTCCTACGATTCCAATAACTGAACCTTTAGGTATTTTAAGATTAATATTCTTAAGCACCCAGGGCGTCTCTTTTGAATATCGAAAAGATAAATCTTTTAATTCTATTGAGTCGCAAAAAGAATTAGGAATTGGTGGTGGAAGATTCGCATGATCCGGTATTGGCTGGTCTAAAAGATTTATTACATCTATTAAAGAATACCTTCCTCCCTTGATCCTACTGTATGAAGCATAACCTTTTTGGATTGCTGGCAATAACTTTTGGGCACCAAGAACAAAAGCACCTAGTACTGGTAAAAACTGATCAATTCCGCCTAGGTTAAGAGTGGCTGAATATGCAAATAGTGCAACTATTCCTATTCCAATAGCTTCCATTCCAAACCGAGGACTAGAATAAATAACTTCATTTCTCCAAGTGGCCCTCCTCATTTGAAGATCTGAGTTTCGATATAATTCAGTATAGAAATGTTGATTATTATTAATAAGAACCTCTCTTATTCCCTCCAGTCCTTCTTGCAAGGATTTAACCATTAAGTCAGATTTTTCAGCTATGCTCTGGCTATTCTGTTTGAGGTCTCTACGAGTTAGGTAAATTACTATTAAATAGGCCCCTCCAAACCCTATAAATCCAATTAAGGTAACTGAAACATTGATCAAAAGAAGGACTGCGATTATTCCAACAATTGTTACGCATGTACTAATTAGATTCAATACAGGAGCTATTACACCTTTAGTCACAGTTGTTGTTTTAGTAATTATTCCATTAATAACTTCACTGCTATTGCGTGCCACATGGATTGAATAATCCTGAAAAAGAGTATGACGATAGATATCTATACTAAGATCTGCTCCAGCCATTTGCGATAATCTAACCAGTGTCCAAAGCAAAACTAAACGAACTATCGCAGACAAAAGAATAAGAGCAATGAATGTTAAAGTTATGGGCAGTGCAAGCTGACTTGCTTCGTTAATGCCAAAAAATTGAATAAAAGGCCTCAGATACTCATATTCATAAACAAGTTCTGGTTCAGACAAAACAGTTAAAAATGGAATTACAGCGCCTAAACTAGCCATCTCAAAGAAAGACGCTACAACTATTAAAATTTGCATATAAACAAATTGCCTTTGCCGGCGCTTAGACAAGTGATGCCAAAGTTTTATTAACATTTTTTTATTAAAGTCTTATAAAGAAAATCAAGTAATTCTCAGCTTCAAAAGGAGATATTTAATAAGATAATAGATATTTTATAAGTTTGATTTCGAAGACAAAAAAACTTAGCCTGCAATTCGGATATGTTTTATAACGCGGTTTTCTTGAAGAATACTATTGTTTTTTATAATCTTCCATCTACTTCGGATTTACTGAGTATGCACTTAACATCATAGAGTACATGATTGCTAGCACCGTAAGCTTTTATTTCATCTAAAGATAGTTCTTTAAATTCATCATGAGCAACAGAAATAATAATTGCATCATATTTTTTGCTCTCAGGTTTGTTTAACATTTTAATATTAAATTCTTTTTGCGCATCAAGCTCATTAACCCATGGATCATAAACGTCTACATTACAATTAAAGCTCTCTAATGTTGTAACTAATCTTGCTACACCAGAATTTCTAATATCAGGGCTATTCTCTTTAAAAGCCAAGCCCAAAATTAATACATTTGCATCAACTAAATTAATACTCTTTTTTGTCATTAACCTAGTTACCTCGTTAGCAATATAATTTCCCATACCATCATTTATGCTGCGACCAGAAAGTATCATTTCTGGATCGAACCCTACCTCACTAGCCTTATGGGTTAGATAATATGGATCAACTCCTATGCAATGACCACCTACTAAACCTGGCACAAACGGTAGGAAATTCCATTTTGTTCCAGCTGCTTCAAGCACTGATTCAGTATCAATTTCTAATTTATTAAAGAATTTAGCCAACTCATTTATGAGAGCTATATTTACGTCCCTTTGTGTATTTTCAATTACTTTAGCAGCTTCAGCTATTTTCATGCTTTCTGCTTTGTGAGTGCCCGCAGTTATTATGCTTTGATATAGCAGATCCACTTTATCTGCTGTTTCTTCTGTAGAGCCTGAAGTCACTTTTTTTATCATTGTGAGTCGGTGTGTTTTGTCACCGGGATTAATTCTTTCAGGTGAATAGCCACAGTAAAAGTCTTGGTTATATTCTAAACCCGAATGTTCACTAAGGATTGGCACGCAGACCTCTTCCGTTGCTCCTGGATAAACAGTAGATTCATAGATAACAATATCATCCTTTTTTAAATGCTTTCCAACAGTTTCACTAGCTCTTTTAAGTGGCTCTAAATTAGGATTATTATATTTATCGATTGGAGTAGGTACTGTGATAATAAAAATATTACAACTTTTAATGTCTTCAGGATCAGTCGTGTAACTTAGCATTGGCGATTCTTGTAATTCTTTCGAAGACACTTCTAATGTTGAATCTTTACCCAATAATAATTCTTTAATTCTAGATTTATTAGTATCAAAACCAACCGTCTTAAATACTTTTCCAAATTCAATTGCTAAAGGTAAGCCAACATAGCCAAGACCTATAATAGCTATTTTTTTATCAGTCATAGATTGTTATATTCTTTATACCAGTCAATGAAATTCTTAACACCAAGCTTAACACTCATTGAAGGCTTGTAGTCAAATTCTCTAACTAGGTCTTCTACATCAGCGTAAGTGTCTGGAACATCTCCAGGCTGTAATGGTAAGAGTTCTTTCTCGGCATTAATTTCTAGAGCACCCTCTATAGCTTTAATGTAGTCCATTAAATCAACTGGAGAGTTATTTCCAATATTATAAAGCCGCCAGGGTGCTTGTGAGGTTCCAGAATCTGGATTTTTTCCAGTCCAATTAGTATTTGTCTGGGCGGGCTTATCAAGAACTCGAATAACTCCTTCAACAATATCATCAATATAGGTAAAGTCTCTGCGATGCTTTCCGTAGTTAAATACTTGTATTTTTTCGCCTGCCAATATGGCTTTCGTAAATTTAAAAAGTGCCATATCAGGTCTACCCCAAGGTCCATACACTGTAAAAAAACGTAATCCCGTTGTAGGCAAGTTATATAGATGGCTATAAGTGTGAGCCATAAGCTCATTCGCTTTTTTACTTGCTGCGTAAAGACTTAATGGATGATCAACATTGTCATGGATTGAAAAAGGCATTTTTGTATTAGAACCATATACTGAACTGCTAGATGCGTAGACTAAGTGTTCAATATTATTATGCCGACAACCTTCCAATACATGACCAAAACCAACCAAATTAGTATTAATATAAGCGAGAGGATTTTCAATAGAATAACGTACACCAGCCTGTGCAGCTAGATTGACCACACCTTCAAATTGATGTTCTTCGAAGACATTTGCCATCGCCTCACCGTCTTCAATATTCATTCTAATATGCACATAATTTGGATGATCAGAGTGACGAGATAGTCGTGCTTCTTTAAGCGTTGGATCATAATAGTCATTGTGGTTATCAATACCTACGACTTTATCTCCTCTATCCAATAACCTTATTGCGAGTGCTGAACCAATAAATCCTGCCGAACCTGTTACTAATACTTTCATAAAATAGTTCTTGTTTTCTTAATTTATAAAACGATCTTAGCTATATAGGCACTTAATTGTCACCAAAGAGGTCTCTAGAAAAACATTTCTCTTCAACGTCTCTCAAACAATCTGCTTTTCTGTTAGCAACAATCACATCGCTCATTTCTTTAAATTGATCAAGATCAGTTATGACTCTAGAACCAAAGAATTCCACTTCATCAAGTTCTGGTTCATAAACAACTACCTCGACACCTTTTGCTTTAATTCGCTTCATTATTCCTTGAACAGCAGAAGACCGGAAGTTATCGCTGTCTGCCTTCATCACTAACCTATAGAACCCTACGACATTTGGATTGAGATTTTTAATTTTAT
>Ga0066836_10002399_pt1 | contig 10058 bp, 11 predicted proteins | sample ETNtaG_18_FD_71568 | JGI IMG/M metagenome (GOLD analysis project Ga0066836, IMG submission 71568) | Marine microbial and viral communities from oxygen minimum zone, Eastern Pacific Ocean - ETNP201302SV91 | ecosystem: Environmental > Aquatic > Marine > Oceanic | place: Pacific Ocean: Eastern...
TTGGGCTAGATTCTCATGAAGTAGATGGAGATAATTTTTTTGAAGTTTACGAAACTGCAAAACATGTAATTGAAAATGCAAGAAACGGTAAAGGTCCTGCCTTACTTCATGTTAAAACAAGTAAAGTTTATGGTCATTTTGAAGGTGATGCTATTTCATATAGAACTAAAGAGGAAAATGAGAGAATTAAAAATGAAGAAGATCCATTAAAGATTTTTAAAATGAAAGTAACTGAAGCAGGATTATTAGAATTAGATCAATTAGAAAAAATTCAAGCTGAAGCAAAAGCCAAAATAAAAACTGCAATTGATGAATCAAAAAAAGCTGAATTTCCAACATCAAAAGATTTGTTAACAGATGTTTATATTAAATATTAAAAGGTAGAAAAAAATATGTCTTTAAAAACCTATAGAGAAGCAATCAACGAAGCACTACTTCAAGAAATGCAAAAAGATGAAAATGTAGTTATTATTGGTGAAGATGTTGCAGGAGGTGCTGGCACAAATGGAGAGCAAGATGCATGGGGCGGAGTTTTAGGTGTAACTAAAGGTTTGCTGAAACATTTTGGTAGAGAAAGAATTATCGACACTCCCATTACTGAAACAGCTATAATGGGAATGGCATCTGGTGCAGCTTTAACGGGACTAAGACCAGTAGCAGAATTAATGTTTGTAGATTTCATGGGAGTTTGTTTTGATCAAATACTAAATCAAACAGCTAAATTTAGATATATGTTTGGCGGTAAAGCTGTGACACCATTAACAATTAGAACAATGTATGGAGGTGGTTTACGAGCTGCTAGTCAACATAGTCAATGTTTGTATCCAATGTTTACTCATGTCCCTGGTATTAAAGTTGTTTTACCTTCTAATCCTTACGATGCTAAAGGTTTATTAATTCAATCAATCAGAGATAATGATCCAGTAATTTTTATGGAGCATAAAAATCTATATGATACTTCAGGAGAAGTACCTGATGAATCATATTCAATTCCTTTTGGTGAAGCTAATTTTACGCGTGAAGGAAAAGATATAACTTTCATTGCTATGGGACAAACTGTTGAAATTTGCAATAAAGTTGCAGACACACTTAAAAAAGAAGGTAATTCAGCAACTGTACTTGATCTGCGTACTTTGTCACCACTTGATGAAGATTCAATTTTAGAGGCAGCTGAAGAAACAGGAAAAATTGTTATTGTTGATGAGTCATACCCAAGATGCAACATTGCTACAGATATATCTGCTTTAATTTGTCAGAAATCATTTGATAGTCTTAAAGCCGGAATAAAGATGGTATCTCCACCTCATACTCCTGTTCCTTTTTCACCTCCTTTAGAGGATTTATACCTTCCTAGTGAAGAGAAAGTTATGAGCACAGCTAAAGAAATACTTTAAAGGATTTTATGAGCTCGAATTTAAAACCAATTACTATGCCCAAATGGGGTTTATCAATGAAAGAAGGAACTATTTTAAAATGGTTTAAATCTAATGGTGAAAATATATCAAAAGGTGAAATACTATTAGAAATTGAAACAGAAAAAGTTGTAAATGAAATGGAGTCTCCAGAAGATGGAAAGATTTTAAAAATTTGTACTAATGAAGGTGATGCAGCTCCTGTAGGTTCTCTGATAGCTGTATGTGGAATAAATGATAATTCTGAAAAAGAAATTGATGAATTTATAAATGAATTTAATTTGAATTTTGTTTCTGATGCAAAAACCCAAGAAAATGATCAGGATAACAATGAAAAAATTACAATATCAGATATTGAAATAAATTTTGTAAAAAATGTTAATACTAATATACATAATTTATTATTTATACATGGGTTTGGTGGAGACTTAAATAATTGGATGTTTAATGAAAATGAACTCTCAAAAAATTATAATACTTATGCATTAGACTTACCTGGACATGGATTATCTGAAAAGATAATTCATAAGCCTTCATTAGAAGATATATCATATTTAATTAATAAATTTTGTGAAAAAAATAATTTAGATACTATTAATATTGTTGGTCATTCTTTTGGTGCGGGCATAGCAATTAAAACAGCTTTTTTGAATAAAGAACTAGTTAAAACATTAACACTAATTAGTCCAATTGGATTGGGAAAAGAAATAGACTCAAATTATTTAAGTAATTTTATTAATTCAGATTCAAGAAAAGATTTAAAAAAAGAAATTGAAAAACTTTATTTCAATACAGATATAATTACACGCGACATGGTAAATGAAGTTCTTAAATATTTAAGAATTGATAATGTTAAAGAAACATTAGAAATAATTAAAAATGAAATCATTAATCAAGAAGAGCAAAAGAATAATTTAATTGAGGAAATAAATTCCTTAAATATTCCCATTTCAGTAATTTGGGGTGAAGATGATAAAATTATTCCATCAAATCAATCAAAAGTTTTAGTTGAGAATATTAATACTGTTATAGAAAAAGAATGTGGACATATGGCTCATATTGAAAAACCATCTACTGTTAATGAGGTTATTACATCAACAATTATTGGATAATATTAAATTATCAATAAAATTATAAAATAATCAATCGAATCTATTATTATATAAATAATGTTTATAGATTAATTGATTTAGTATTTTATAAATTAAAATATGAAAATTGGTTTTAATATGCTGTTATGGACAACAAACTTAGTGGAAGATCAGTTTGATTTGTTAGAAAAAATAAAATCTGCTGGTTATGATGGTGCGGAGATACCAATATTTGGGGGAGAAGAAAAAGTTTCGCATTTTGAAAATATTGGAAAAGCATTAAAAGACAATGGATTAGAGTGCACTAGTGTAACGGTTATTCCTGATGAAGATAGAAGTCCAATTAGTGATAACGAAAATTCACGAAACAATGCCTTTGATTATTTGAAATGGGCAATCGATTGCAGTGCTGCTTTGGGCAGTGAAACATTAGCGGGTCCATATTATCAACCATTAGGAGTTTTTTCTGGAGACCCTCCATCTCAAAAAGAAAAGGAATACGCAGCTAAAGTTCATCAAGATGCAGCAGACTATGCAAAACAATCATCTCTAAAATTATCTATAGAGCCGCTTAATAGGTTTGAATGTTATTTTTTAAATATTGCTCAAGATGCATCAGATTATGTTGATTTAGTTGATCGAGATAATTTTGGATATTTATATGATACATTTCATGCCAATATTGAAGAGAAAGATCCAGTTGGAATAATAGGTAAAACAGTTAAAAATATAAATCATATTCATATATCTGAGAATGATCGCGGAACACCTGGCAAAGGAAATATCCCATGGAACGAAACTTTTGAGGCAATAAAAAACTCTGGATATGATAGCTGGTTAACTATCGAAGCTTTTGGAAGAGCTTTACCAGATCTAGCTGCTGCCACAAGAGTGTGGAGAGATTTTTTTCCCTCAAAAGAAGAAGTTTACGAAGAAGGTTATAAATTTATCAAAAAAAATATTAACTAAACTTTGTTTGATTTTTGATTACAAATATTCCTGAACAAGCAATAATTAAAGCTCCTATAAATGTTGGGAGGTCAGGAACATCACCGTAAAATATATATCCAAATATAATAGCCCAAAAAATTAAAGTAAAATGAAATGGTTGTATTTTGCTCGCTGGTGCTCTAGCAAGAGCAATTATTAGAGAATAATGTGCTAAAGTCATCATAACACCAATTAAAGGTAAAATAAGGAAAGAAATGAAAGTTAATGGATGCCAAAAATAAATGGCTAATCCAGAAATAATTATTAATCCGAATATTGATGTGAAAAATAAAGATGTTTCATCAGAATCATGCTCTGAAACCTTTTTAGTAATAACTTGATATAAGCCAAAGAAAAAACCAGCACCTAAAGGAAGAAGAGATTTGATATCAAAAATATCAAAACCAGGTCTCAGTATAATTATAACGCCAATAAATCCAAAAAAGATTATTGCCCAAAGAGTTTTTTCAATTTTTTCTTTTAAAATTAGCATCGACAAAATTACAACAAAAACGGGAGCTAATGAAGCAACACTATGAACTGTTGCTAAAGATAAATATTTAAAAGATGAAACAAAAAAGACAGTTTCAATGACAGAAATTAATGATCTCGTTAATTGAAGTTTAATATTTTTAGTTTTATAAAAATTTTTATTATTTTTTCTTTTAGACTCAGTAAATGAAACAATAAGTAAAAAGAGATACCTAAAAAAAATTATTTGAAAAATTGTATGATTAATTGTTGCATATTTTTGTAATACATCTGAAGTTGCAAATATAAAAAAGGCTAGTGCGCCAAATATTATTCCTAAGTTTTCTTTTGATTTAATCAAAAATTTTACAAATTTTTACAAGTTGCATAAAATGTCCTAAATATTAATTCGCTAGAAGCTGCCCCTGGGTCGATATGACCTTTACTTCTCTCTCCCAACTTACTAGATCTACCTTTTTTTGATAACATATCTTTTGTTAATAACATTGATTCATGTGCAACAATTGATCCTTGATTCAGAGTTTCAATTATATCCTCTGTTTGTGTGGACGTTTCTTTTATTCTTTTAGCTGCTGGCAACCATACATCTAACATAGTTTTATCATAAAGATTTGCCTTACCTCTCTCTTGTATTCCATTAGCTGCTGCATCAAAAAAATCCGCTAGTTGAGAACAATTTATATCAGAACAGTCTTTTAACTTAGCCCCCCCTCTCATCAATGCTGTAGCATAAAGTGGGCCCGCAGATGCTCCCACAGCACTCAAAAAGCTCGATGCAACTTGAATACAAATTTTATCAAAAGTAAGATTATCTTCAATTAGTGATATTTTTTCCTTCACAGCAATCCATCCTATACTCATTGTGACGCCATGATCACCGTCCCCTATTGCCCTATCTAATTCTGATAAATAATCTTTACTATTTTCAATTTCATTACTAATCTCTAAAAGGATTTTTAGAAATTCTTTTGTGTTTAAATTTTTTTTCATTTTTCAACTAACTTACATATATTAATAAAATTATTAGCATTTATTGCAGATCTTCCAATAAAAATTCCATCAAGTTGGTCAATATATAAAAAATCTTTAGCATTAATCAAATTGACACTTCCACCATAAACAATAAATATTTGTTTTTGAGAAAATTTTAATTTTTCAATAAAATATTGGCGGATAATTTTAACGGTTTCAGACACATATGTAAAATTTGCAGATTTTTCTTTACCTATAGCCCATATAGGTTCGTAGGCTAAAATTATTTTTTTATTTTTATCTAAACTAATGTTTTTAAACATAGTTTTAATTTTTTTAATTAATTCTTTTTTTCTTATAAAAATATTTGTTATTTTTTTTTCTTCACCAAAACAAACTAGAGGTATTAAATTATATTTGATTGCTTGAATTATTTTTTTATTTACTAAAGTATCAGTTTCATTAAAATATTTATATCTTTCGGCATGACCGAGCTCAACAATTTTACAACCACAGGATCTAATCATTGGTGCTGAAATCTCTCCAGTAAAGGCGCCACTATCTTTGTGATGTATATTTTGTGCTCCCAAAGTTATTGGTAAATCATTTTTATATTTTTGAAAAGTAGTGAGAGAAGTATATGGAGGAATTACGAAAAATTTACAGTTTTTTTTTTAAGAAATTTTTTATTTTTTAATAAAGTATCAATATATTTTTGTGTTTTTATAATGTCGTTGTTCATTTTCCAACTTGTACCTACCCACTTCATATATCTTCCTAAACTCTAAACATAGAACATAAAGTTTCACGTTCTAATAATGGTTGCAATTCTTCATCTAATTTTATTATTGTTATTGATGCGCCATTCATTTCTAAAGATGTAACATACTCACCAACAAATGAAGAATGTATTTCAATTTGATTCTTATTTAAAATCTCATGAGTTTTTTTATACATAATATAAAGTTCCATAAGTGGTGTAGAGCCTAAACCATTAATCAAGACACTAACTTTTTTGGATCCATTCATCTCATTAAGTATTTTTTCCATTAATTCGGTAGTAATTTCATCAGCAGTTTGAAGATTGCCCTTTCTCACTCCTGCTTCTCCATGAATACCGAGGCCAATTTCCATTTCATTATCTTCTAAAACAAAACTAGGTTCCAAAGTATGGGGTAAAGAGCATGGACCTAAAGCAACACCCATAGAGATAGTCATGTCATTTGCTTTTTCTGCCAATCTACATACTTCATCTAATTCCATTCCCACATCAGCTGCTGCTCCTGCAATTTTAAACACATAAAAATCACCAGCTACTCCTCTTCTTTCAGATTTATTTTCAATTGGTGCTGAAGCTATATCATCAGTCACTAAAACAGTTTTGACAGGTATGTCTTCCATCTGACACATTTCTGCAGCCATATCAAAATTCATTATATCTCCAGCATAATTACCATACATGTAAACCACGCCTTTGCCGCCATTTATTTCTTTAGTTGCATCAACAATAGGATCTGGGGAAGGAGATGCAAAAACATTTCCAATTGCTGCTCCATCAGCCAAACCTTTACCTACATAACCAAGAAAAGCAGGTTCATGTCCTGAACCTCCTCCAATTAAGACGCCAACCTTATCTTTTATAGGTGCATCTTTTCTCACAACTGCTCTTTTATTATTATTTGCAAATTTTAATAGATCACCGTGAGCAAGAACTATTCCCTCAACCATTTCATCAACAACTTGATATGGATCATTAATAATTTTTTTGAAAACCATTTCTTTATTAAACATTTTTTTATTACAAAGATCAATAATAATGTATAATATTTTATAATGAAAAAAATAAAAATAATTTTAGGAGCAGATCATTTAGGACTTCCATTAAAAAATTCAATTAAAGAACATTTAATTTCTAAGAGTTATGAAGTTGAAGATATTGGTGTAAACGAAACTAATCCAATTGATTATCCAGATATTGGTGAGAAATTAGCAAAGGAAATCGCTTCTTTAAATTATGAAAGAGGAATGCTATTTTGTGGAACTGGTGCTGGTATGGCAATTGTAGCTAATAAAGTTAAGGGGGTTCGCGCAGTTTGTATTAATGATCCATATACTGCAGAAAGAGCTATAGCATCTAATAATGCACAAGTTGTTACTATGGGAACTCTTATCACTGGCCCAGAAGTAGCAAAAAAACTTGTTGATATTTGGCTTTCTAATGAATTTCAGGGTGGTGGATCAGCTAAAAAAGTTGAAAAGATAAATAATTTAGATCAATTATAAAACTCACAAATAAATATATAAAAAAACTTTATTGGTTTTTATTTTCAATCAAATAATCCTATAATTCAAGTTAATTTAAACTTGGAGGAAATTTTGAGTAAACTAAAACTAGGAATGGTAGGTGGTGGGCAAGGCGCATTCATTGGCTCAGTTCATCGAATAGCATCACGTATTGACGATCATTATGAATTAGTTGCAGGTTCTTTAGCAAGCAATCCAGAAGTAGCTCATGCTTCAGCAAAAGAATTAGGAATTTCAGAAAATAGATCATATTCAACATATAATGAAATGGCTGAAAAGGAGTCAAGTTTAGAAAACGGAATAGATGTTGTTGCCATAGTAACACCAAACCATCTTCACTATCCTGTTGCAGAAGTTTTTTTGAATAAAAATATACATGTAATTTGTGATAAACCTCTTACTCATAATTTAGAAGATGCTGAAAAATTTTATCAATGTGTAAAAAATTCTAATGCATTGTTTGCTTTAACTCATAACTACACAGGGTATCCAATGGTCAGACAAGCAAGAGAGATATGTCAAAATGGATCAATCGGTAAATTACGAGTTGTTCAAGTTGAATACGCTCAAGATTGGTTGACTTTACCAATTGAAAACGACGGTCAGAAGCAAGCATCATGGAGAACAGACCCATCAAAAGCTGGTATGGGCGGCTCAATAGGTGATATCGGAAGTCACGCATTTAATTTAGCTGACTTTATAACTGGAGCAAAACTTACAGAGTTATGTGCAGATATAAGCAGTTTTGTAGATGGTAGAAAAAATGATGATAACGCTCACGTATTACTTCGATATGAAAATGGTGTTAAAGGAATGTTATGGTCATCACAAGTTGCGCCAGGCAATGAAAATGCATTAAAAATAAGAATTTACGGAGATAAAGGTGGAATAGAATGGGAACAAGAAAATCCAAATTATCTAAAGGTTGATATATTTGGTGAAGCTAAAAAAATAATAAGACGTGCTGGTAATGAAACTACAGATGTGGCTGGAAGAGTTACAAGAATACCACCTGGGCATCCTGAAGGTTATTTAGAAGGTTTTGCAAATATATATGCAGATTTTGCAAAACAAATCATTGCTCATAAAAATAATCAAAAAATAGATGAGGAGTTATTATTGGTTCCATCTATTGAAGATGGTTTGAAAGGTGTAAAGTTTATCTCTTCTGTTGTTGAGTCTGGATTAAATGGAAGTAAATGGTTAAAATTTTAATATAGGAGATCAGAATGAAAAAGAAACTAAGAATTGGTATGATAGGATATGGCTTTATGGGAAAAGCTCATACAAATGCATTTCGTCAGGCTGCAAAATTTTTTCCGGATCTACCTTACGAACCCGAATTAAAGATGTTTTGTGCAAGAAATGAAGAAAGAGCAAAAAGTTTTGCATCAAATTGGGGATATGAAAAAGTTGTAACTGATTGGAAAGAAGTTGTTGAAAGTAAAGAGATTGATGTAATTGATATTTGTGCACCTAATAATATGCACCATGATATAGCAATTGCAGCAGCTGAAAATGGTAAATGGGTTTTAACTGAAAAACCTCTATCCCTAAATGTTGCAGAGGGAGAAGAAATGGTTGCAGCTGTTGAAAAAGCAGGAGTTCCTAATATGGTTTGGTATAACTATAGAAGAATTCCTTCTGTAACTTTAGCAAAAAATATAATCGATAGAGGTTCGTTGGGAAGAATATTTCATTACCGTGCAAATTTCCTTCAAGACTGGACAATTTCATCTGATTTACCACAAGGGGGAGAAGGTTTGTGGAGGTTAGATGTGGATGTGGCTGGAAGTGGAGTTACTGGCGATCTATTAGCACACTGTATTGATACAGCGATGTGGTTGAACGGTCCTATTACTGAGGTTAGTGCAATGACTGAAACTTTTATTAAAGAAAGAACGCATAGTATAACTGGAAAGGTTCAAAAGGTTGGAATAGATGATGCTTGCGCATTTCTTGCGAAATTTGAAAATGGTTCTCTTGCAATATTTGAGTCTACTAGGTATGCGAGAGGACATAAAGCTCTGTACACATTTGAAATTAATGGTGAAAATTCATCAATTGCATGGGACTTACATGATCTTCATCGTTTAAAATATTTTGATCATAATGATGAGTCTATTGTGAGAGGTTGGAGAGATATTCATGTAACGGATGGTGATCAACCCTATATGGATAAATGGTGGGTTCCTGGTCTTAATATCGGATTTGAACATTCCTTTACGCATGGTGTAGCTGATTTTTTAGCTTCAGTAGATACTGATAAGAAAGCACAACCAGACTTTAGAAATGCTTTACAAACACAAAAAGTTTGTGAAGCTGTAATCAACTCTGGTAATTCTAAACAATGGTTAAAAACAAATGTTGAATTGTAAGGCGAAATTATATGTCTTTTAAATATTCATATAATGCAATTGTTTATTCAGGTGAGGATTATGTCACTCAAGTTAAAAGATTAAATAAATTTGGGTATGATGGAATAGAGTTAGTTGGTGAACCTAGTTGGTATAACTTCAATGAAGTAAATAAACTTAATGATGAATATAACATTAAAGTGAATTCTATATGTTCAATTTTTACTAGTGAGAGAGATTTAATTCATCCTGAAAACTCAATGCGTGAAAAGGCTATAGATTATTGTAAACAAATTGCTGACATGGGAGCAGAAATAAATTCAACTACGATGATTGTAGCGCCCTCCCCTGTTGGAAAAATTGAGTCATTAAAATCTCATGATGAAGAAATGAAGTATGCAATAGAATCAATTCAGAAAGTTGGTGAGTATGCACAAAAA
>Ga0066836_10002401_pt1 | contig 10055 bp, 7 predicted proteins | sample ETNtaG_18_FD_71568 | JGI IMG/M metagenome (GOLD analysis project Ga0066836, IMG submission 71568) | Marine microbial and viral communities from oxygen minimum zone, Eastern Pacific Ocean - ETNP201302SV91 | ecosystem: Environmental > Aquatic > Marine > Oceanic | place: Pacific Ocean: Eastern...
TTGGCCACTGCGCCTAGGCTCTTCTCAAAAATCGTGGTGAGACCCCCATCCTTGTTTCCTGGCGAGGGATTGTTGTCAATAGTTGAGCCGAACATGGCTGTATGCTGTTCCCACCAGCGAGTCTGCGAGACGAGTTTCTCGCCAACTTCGCGTGTCACCGCACGGCGGGTGAGTAGATGTTCCGCTCCGTAAATCTCGGTGGTCTCACCAAAGACGGACGCAGCACCCTGACGCACGAGTTGGTCGGAGGCGACACCCAGCGCAGGGTTTGCCGAGATGCCGCTGTTAGCATCCGAGCCGCCGCAGTTCATCGCCAAGGCAAGTTTGGAAACCGGTTGTGTCGTCCGCTTCAGTATGTTGACATCAGGCAGCATTTTCTGAACCGCCTTGACAGCTGACTCGACGGTTTTCCGGACGCCACCGGTCTGTTGTATGGTCAGGAAGGTGGGAGCCTGCTCGCCATCCTGCAACCGGTCGAGATGATATTTATCGATCAAACCGGGAACCTGATTGACCTCGCAGCCCAACCCAACCAACACATAACCGCCGATGTTTGGATGACGTGCCATTCCCGCTATAACTCGCTGCAAGATCTCGTGGCCATGGTTCGGATCGTAACTGCACCCTCCCTTGTGCGTAAAGGCAACCACGCCATCAACATTGCGGAAATCGCTCTTGAAGTCACTGGATCGGAAGCGGTCAGCCACATACCTAGAAACTGATGCGGAGCAGTTCACACTCGAGATAACGCCGATATAATTGCGAGTTCCAGCTTTGCCGCCGGGCCGGGCGATGCCAAGAAAAGTATCCTCATCTCCATCCAGCGCAGGTAGTTCAGTTATCTCATCGCAAAAACGATAGTCCCTGCCAACCGTCCTCAGTTCGACATTGTGGGTGTGTACCCAGTCCCCAGGCTCGATACCAGTCTTCGCAAAGCCGATAATCTGGCCATACTTCACCAACTCATGCCCGGCACTGATCGACACCAAGGCAACCTTGTGCCCCCCCGGGATGGTTTGCCTCAACTCAATACGACTATCACCCACAGCCACTGAAGTGCCGCCTTTCAACGTACGCCGTGCTGTGGCGACATTGTCGCGTTGATTCAGAACAATGAAATCGGTTGCATAATCGGCCATGAACACGACGAAGAGTTAACAAAAAAAAGCCCGCCGTTAAGCGGGCTTTCTTGAAAAATTATCAGAAGCTCAATCAGGGAGCTCAATCAGGGAGCATTGTAACGCGCTGGATCCAGTCCCGCCGAAGCGGTAACCGGTGTCGGCGCAGTAGTAGGGAATGCATCTGTGCCAACCACAGACCCATCAGCACCCAGCGCCGAAATTGGGGAACCCACCGTAGTGATAACGCCCTTTGAATCAGAACCACCACCGGCAAGCACCGCCTGGTTTACTGTCCTGAACAGGGATGGCACTGCCGCCACAACTGTATTGTAAACCATCTGATGCTTCTTAACATTGGTGGCCTTCAGAACCGCGATCGTGATCTCACCGATCTTCGCAGGAGCAGCCTTCGCGGCAGCTCTGGCAATGTCCTTCGTGTACTGCGGGGTCAGCTTGACTGCCTCCGCTGCGATGTCTGCAGCCGCATCAGGCACCAGACTGCAGATGAAACTTACAACCGAAACGCAAACGGCCGGTTTCTTGGCGATAGCAACGCGCAACACCTCCATCGCTGTCTCAGCCTTATCGGCCTTCTTTGCCTTGGCCACCAACGAATTGGCGATGTAAGGCATCTCAGCGCCGGGTGCCTTTGCGAACGCATCCTTGATAGCGTTCTTGTCTACAGCCGCATTGGCGCTAACGAAGGTTCCACCAATAGCAACTGCCATTGCTACGCCGACAAATAACCGTGTGTTCTTTTTCATGATTGAGTTGTTAACTTCTTTTTTCCGCTAACGGGTGGAGGAGTTTCTGCAGCGATTGAGCTGGTGTCAACACGAAAAAACAAACTTTTTTACTTTTATTCCTAACGCAAAAAGAGCTGATTTTCCTTTGTTTTCAACTGAAAACGCCCCATATTGGTCGTCACGTAACCTTATAAATGCTATGCAAACTTTATTTTTTTTACGGAAAACTGCCATATTATGCTTCTTTGCCGCCGTTCAAGTCGCACAGGCTCAAACACTTCCTGAAGTCAGCGATGTGGATCTTCAGCCGCTCAAGGCGCAAATCCAACGACTCATTCAGGCCACGGATTACCTAGGCGAACCGCTCTCTGCCAGAACCAAGCTAAGACTCAGCCGAGCGCTTGGCCAAGCGGACGCCGCGAAAGCCGTCGCCGCGGTTCAGCAAATTCTTGATGCCCAATGCCTTGTCGGTATCAACATCAACCCGGAGTCACGAGTCAAGGTGAACGCCGGCCCGGCCAAGCACGAGTTGGTCGAGCAGGGCTGGCGCAGCTTTCTGGTCAAGGTCAATAACCAAGCCGGTGTTACTGCGGAACTCATCGCCAGCAGCCCAAACTCCCAACCCCACGCCGGTTCGCCACAGAGCCAAATCGTAGATCGTTGGCTTGGCTTGGCGATGCACAATGCCCAGCCGCTCACCAAGACGCTCAGCGGCTTGGCCTTGGAGTATCGCATCGTCCAGCTTTACAGCCGCGACGCTGGCAAGCGCGACGCCAAGCTCAGCTTCGACGTTGGCCAAGGAACGCAGGATCTCGGCTTCCGCAGCGAGATTAATCTGCTCTTTGACTGCAAGCCAGCCCGCAAGCTCAAGCTCAAGGTGCTCGATGAGAACGGCAAACCGACCACCGCCGGTTTTGAATTTCGCGACAAGCTTGGCCGCGTGTATCCGTCACAGGCCAAGCGGCTTGCACCGGACTTTCATTTTCATCCGCAAATCTATCGCGCCGACGGCGAACACGTAAAACTGCCGAGCGGCTCCTACACTGTTCTGAGTTATCGCGGCCCTGAGTCGATCCCGCAAACCCGCACCATCACCGTCGGCGACGCGGACATCACCGAGTCGTTCAAGATGCGGCGCTGGATTGATCCATCGCTGATGGGTTGGTGGTCGGGCGATCACCACATCCACGCCGCCGGTTGCGCCCATTACAAAAACCCCACCGAGGGCGTCCACGCACCGGACATGATGAGACACTGCCTCGGCGAGGATCTCAAGGTCGGCGCAAACCTTACTTGGGGGCCGTGTTTCGACTATCAAAAACAGTTTTTCACCGGCAAAGACGACGACGTTTCCCAGTTTCCCTATTTGCTCCGCTACGACGTCGAGGTTTCAGGGTTTGGCTCCCATCAATCCGGCCATTTGTGCCTCTTGCGCCTAAATAACCAGATGTATCCCGGCGGCGAATCCAAGCACCACTGGCCCAAGCTCTGCCTCAACACCCTCCGCTGGGCAAAAAGTCAGGGCGCGCTCGTCGGCCCGGCACATTCCGGCTGGGGGCTCAACCAAACCGGCTCGGCCCTGCCGACCTACGAGGTGCCGCCGTTCAACGGCATCGGCGCCAACGAATACATCGCCGACGTTACCCACATGGTTCCCGGCCCCGACGGCAAACTGGTCCCTGCAGTGGACTTCCTCTCGATGGTCGATACGCCGTCGGTTTGGGAACTGAACATATGGTATCACACGCTCAACTGCGGTTTCCGCACACGCATCAGCGGCGAGACCGACTTCCCCTGCATCTACGGCGAACGCGTCGGACTTGGCCGCTCGTACGTCAAACTCGACGGCCGACTGACTTACAACGACTGGTGCGAAGGCATCCGCGCCGGGCGCAACTACGTCGGCGACGGCCGCAGCCACTTGATCGACTTCAAAGTCGACAACGTGCAGATGGGAGTGGACGGCAGCGAGCTGCGCCTGGCCAAGGCGGACACTGTGCTCGTCACGGCCAAGGTCGCCGCGCGCCTCAACGACGAACCGATCCCGGGCTTGGCCAACCGCAGCTACGCCCAAAAGCCGTACTGGCACATTGAGCGCGCCCGGCTCGAGGGCACGCGCAAGGTGCCGGTCGAGGTGCTCGTCAACGGCTACGCAATCGCGAAACAAGACATCGTCGCCGACGGCGAGTTGCGCGACATCGCCTTTGAGGTGCCAATCGAGTTCAGCAGTTGGGTGGCGCTACGCATCCTCCCCTCGTCACACACCAATCCTGTTTTCGTACTCGTCGATGGCAAGCCGATCCGCTCCTCCAAACGCAGTGCCGAATGGTGCCTTGCCGGAGTGAAAAAATGTCGCTCGCAAAAACGCCGCTTCATGGGCGAAGACGAGATCACCGACTTCAACGCCGCCTACGATCACGCCGAGAAAGCCTACCGCCGCATCATCGGCGAAAGCGTCACCGACTAGCCGAGGAACAGGTTCGTCGCCGGGCCGCTGACACCCGGCTTGCAGCGGAACACTCCGCCGGCGAGTGGCTGATCCACCCTGCCCGCCTCGTCGAGGTCGCGGCTGGAGGTGGTGATGTAAAGTTCGTCCCAGTTTTCGCCGCCGAAACAGCACGACGTCACGCACTCGACCGGCACTTCCACCTTGGCCAAGAGCGCCCCGCCCGGCGCGAACCGCCCCACGCCCCAGCCCTCCCACAGCGCCACCCAAAGCATCCCCTCGTCGTCGATGCACATGCCATCCGGATAGCCCATCCCCTCCGGCAACTCGAACGCCGTTCGGCGATTCGACAACGTGCCGCCGGCCATGTCGCAGTCGAACACATCCACGCGGCGTGTCGGCGAGTCGATGTAGTAAAATGTCTTTTGATCGGATGTCCACACCATGCCGTTGGAGACGCTGACTTGGTCGAACAACTTGTCGGCGGAAAGATTGCGGTTGAGCCGGTAAAGGCTGCCGACGTTCGGCGCCTCGTCCATCCCCATCGTGCCGGCCCAAAGCCGGCCCTCGGGATCGACCTTGCCGTCGTTGAAACGGTTGTTCGGCAAATCCTGCTCCGGGTCGATGATCGGCAACAGGTCGCCGCTGGCCAAGTCGAGTCGTACAAAGCCGATGCTCGTGCCGAGGATCAAGTCGCCGCGCTTGGTCGGGACGGCCAAGCCGGGTTTTTCGCCGACGTCCCACGTTTGGTTTTCGCCGGTGGCCGGGTTGAAGCAGCAGACGCGGGCACTCTCGATGTCCACCCAGACCAAGTCTTGCGTCTCCACCCGCCATACAGGCCCCTCGCCAAGGATGGCCTTGGTGTCCAGCACACACTCTGCCGTCAACGTTTGCAAGGGCACAGTCAGTCGTTCACCATCGAGACGTCGAGCGTGCCGCTTATCGATTCCTTGCCGGTGGAATTCTGGAACGGAGCCAAGCCGAACTCCGGAATCACCGCCAGCAGGTGATCAAAAATATCGGCCTGGATCGCCTCGTACTCGGCCCAGACCGTCGTGTCGGTGAAAATGTAAATCTCGATCGGCAACCCGTTGTCTCCCGGCGCAAGCTGGCGAATGAGGAACGTGCGATCCTGGCGAATTTGCGGATGGCTTTTGAGGTATGCCATGATATAAGCGCGGAACGTGCCGATGTTGGTCAGGCGGCGGCCATTGACGAGTTCCGACAAGTCCATGTTGGCCGTTTGGTTGTGCACGTTGACTTCGTCGAGCCTGGATTGCAGATAACCTTTGAGCAGGTCGAACCGCTGGAACTTCTCGAGCAACGCCTCGTCGACGAATTGGATCGAGCGCATGTCGATGCGGATGGGGCGCTTGATTCGGCGGCCGCCGGAATCCTTCATTCCGCGCCAGTTGCGGCAGGCTTCGGTGATCAATTTTGACGCCGGGATGCTCACCACCGTCTTGTCAAAATTCTGCACCTTCACCGTCGTGAGCGACACGTCGATCACGTCACCGTCGATGCCGTGCCCCTTCATCTCGATCCAGTCGCCCTTGCGTACGGTGTCGTTGGTGGCGAGTTGAATCCCCGCCACAAGGCCCATGATGGCATCCTTGAACACGAACAGGAATCCCATGACCATCGCGCCCAAGCCGGCCATCAGTGTGCCGATCTCGCGGCCCATCACGATCGAGATGATGAACACGCCCCCGACGAAGCAGGCCACCAGCATAAATGCCTGCAGCAGTCCCTTTATCGGAATGCGCTTTGAAATATCGTAACGCTGATAAATCGTCTGCAACCCGTTGAGCAGCGCCTGCAGAGTGAACAGCAGCACCACCACGAGGTACACCTTGGCTAGGCCCTGCACAAAACCGACCAGACTCTCCACCCCCGCAAACACTACCGGCGCAAGCACGTGCGCCACGAGAGCGGGTACGATATTGGAAAGTCGGGTGAACACCTTGTGCTCGATGAGGACTTTGTCCCAGTCTGAGCTGATCTTGCTCGACAGAAACCGAATGGCCCGCAGCACCACCCGTTTGGCCACGAGGTAGGCGAGCCAGCTCAGGAACACGAGCAACAGGGCACCGGCCACGTTGACCAGCAGGCCGGCCAAGCCGGCGTTGATACCAACCCCCTCAAACTCCCCTCTCAGCCAGTCAAGCAGGCTCTCAATCGTCGCGCCGCTGGCCTCGGCGTCTTGGCCGCTCGCGGTCTGTTCCACTGTGTTTGTCTTGTTCATTGCAGCCGTCGTTTATTACCGGGGCGATAAGCTAGTCAAATTGTCCCGGCGATGAAACCCCTTTTCCGCGCTTAGCCAAGCGCTTGGCCAGAAAAAAACGGGAGCCGCGCTCGGCTCCCGCTTGGGTGATTCGTTTTGTCGCCGCCGCTCAGAAGTTTTCGCCGATTTGGAAGCGCAGGAACTTGGCCACGGTGATCTCGTCCCCGAGCGCCTGGGCAACGGAGGCCACATGATCCTTGATGCTGATGTCGGGATTCTTCACGAAGCCCTGCTCGAGCAGGCAGTTAGTGGCAAAGAACTTGTTCATCTTCCCGGCCACGATCTTCTCGATGGCCTGCGGCGGCTTGCCCACCGCCTGCTCCTCGGCGATCGCCTTCTCCTTGGCCTCCAACTCGGGGTCGATCTCGTCGCGACTCACGGAGGCCGGCGCGGAGGCGGCGATGTGCAAGGTGATGTCCTTCACCAGCACCTTGAAGTCGTCGTTGGCAAGGGTGTCCTCCTTGCAGGCACCGACCTGGAGCAGCACACCGACCTTGGCGCCGGTGTGAATGTACGCCGCCACCAGCCCGGTGCCGTCCACCTCAAGCTTGGCGTCGCGGGAGAGCAGGATGTTCTCGCCGATCTTGGCCACTTGCGCGATGCGCAACTCCTCGAAGTCAGTGTCTGGTGCGGTCAACTTGAGCTTGGCCACGTCGGCGACAAACTCTTGGAACTGCTCGTTCTTGGCGGCGAAGTCGGTCTCGCAGTTGATCTCGACCAACACACCCGCTTTCGAGTCGGGCTGAATGTAGTGGACGATGACGCCCTCGTTGGCTTCACGGCCGGCTTTCTTTGCCGCCTTGATGGTGCCTTGTGCGCGGAGCACATCGACGGCGGCCTCGACGTCGCCGTCAGTCTCGATGAGGGCTTTTTTGCAGTCCATCAGGCCCGCGCTGGTCATCTTACGTAGTTGCCCGACAAGTTTTGCTGTTACTTCTACCATAATATTTTCTGTTTAATAGCCAGTTCGCTCCCCGGTTGATGCCACCAGGGAAGAAAGTTTTTCGAGTGGTGAAACGCCTCAGTCCTTGGCCGGCTCGGCTGGCATCTCGGGTGCATCCCCTGCCGGTGCTTCAGCGACGGCAGCTTCGGGTGCCGGTGCCGGTGCTTCCTCAGCTAGGGCTTTCGCTTCAACCTCGGCTGGGGCGGCCTCGGCGGCTGCCGGTTCGGCCGATGCTTTCTCTTGTTTTGCCGCTTTTGCCTCGGCCTCGGCTTTCAGTTTTGCGGCGGTCGCCTCGTAGGCCGCACGGGCCTCGATCATCGGTTGCGTGACCGCGCCGAGCACTACTTTGATGGAGCGGATGGCGTCGTCGTTACCGGCGATCGGATATTCGACCAGCGTCGGGTCGGTGTTGGTGTCGACGATGGCGACGATCGGCACACGCAACCGGCGCGCTTCAGCAAGTGCGTTGTGCTCGCGCTTGATATCAATGATAATAATGGCGTCTGGCTTGGCGCTCAGGTCGCGGATGCCGTTGAGGCGCAGGTGCAGACGTGACAACTCGCGGCGAAGCATCGACTGCTCCTGCATGACAAACTCCGCCATTTTGCCGTCAGACTCCATTGTCTCCAGTTCCAGCATGCGCTTGATGGAGCGCTTGATGGTGTTCAAATTGGTCATCATGCCGCCGAGCCAACGTTCGCAGACGTACGGTTGGCCGGTGGCTTCCGCCGTTTCCCTGATGGTGGCTTGGGCCTGCTTCTTGGTGCCGACGAGGAGCACTTTGCCGCCCTTGGAGACGATTCCCTTGAGGAATTCGGCCGCCGTCTCAATTTGCGACGCCGTTTTCACGAGGTCGATGATGTGGATGCCGTTCCGGGCTTCAAAGATGAATTCCCTCATCTTCGGGTTCCACCTGCGCGTCTGGTGTCCAAAATGCACACCCGCGTCCAACAGTTCTTTTACATTACTCATACTTTGGTTTTCCAATTGTTACCGGCTGAATCCTTTGTACAGCCGTCCCGTGGAAAGACGGGATTTAGTTAGTTGTGGTTAATGCCTCCTCGAGCAGCCAAGCCCAAGGTTGAGTTTTAAAGGCGATTTCAGTCGGCGTTCGGTCGGGCTTCAAAAGCCCCTTTTCCGCCAAAAAAGGGCGCGCACCATACCAAAACCGTCCCAAGCCGCAACCCCCAATTTTCACTGATTTTCCGCCGCCGCCGCTTGGCCAAGCGGAAGGGCCGCCAAACAATGACTGGCCAAGAGCTGGTTCCGGCCGTAAAAATAGCTTTTTTAAGGAGACAAACAGCGTTTCATGCTGACAACTTTGGCCAAGGGAAAAAGGCAAACCAGCCGCATCATCGCGATTGCGCTACTGGCTGCCTTGTGGCTTGGCCAGATGCTTGGCCAAGCGGCCACCCACACCATCCAGCGCGGCGAGACGCTTGGTGTCATCGCTAAAAAATACGGTCTCAGCGCCTTGGCACTCGCCGCCCACAACGGCATCGCCAACCCCAACAATGTCAAGATCGGCCGGAAACTCGTCATCCCGGCCAAGACCGAGACGCTCACTTACACCATCAGAAAGGGCGACACGCTGAGCACGATCGCCAACAAATACAAAACCACCGCAGCGGCGATCGCCAAGGCCAACGGCATCAAAGATCCAAACACCATCAAGCCCGGCCAGAAACTCAAGATCACCAAAGGCACGACCGGCAAACCAACCAAGGCCAAGCCGGCCGCCATCGCCAGTTCGACCCTGCGCGAGATCAACCGGCCGCGCATCCGGCGCAACCGCTGGAAGCACATCGTCGTCCACCACAGCGCCGACAGCAACAACAGCATCCGTGGCATGGAGCATTACCACCGACACGCCCGCCGAATGGAGAACGGGCTCGCCTACCACTTCGTCATCGGCAACGGCGTCAACACCACCGACGGAAAAATATACGTCTGCGATCGCTGGAAGCGTCAAATCCAAGGAGGCCATATCGGCAGCGCCGCGCTCAACGAAATTGCTATCGGGATTTGTCTTGTGGGCAACTTTGAAAAGACGCTCCCCACCGCCAAGCAAAAGTCCAGCCTCAAGGCGCTCGTCTCACGGCTCCGGAGCCGCACCGGCATCCCCTACAACCGGATTTACACGCACCGGCAATTCCACCACCACAAAGAACTCAAGTCGACTATCTGCCCCGGCAGCCGCTTCAACCTCCGAAGCATCCTCAGCACCTGAACCCCTGCCGTGTCTGATCCCGGCTTACAACAGATACTGCTCCAAGCCAGCGAACGAGCCGAGGCGTGTGACTTAGACCAAACCGCCGGGTTGTCGCAACAACTCCTCGCACACGACTAGACCAACTCCAGCGCACTGTTTCTTCTGAGCCGCAGCCTCACGATGCTCGGCCGTAACAACAACGCCATCAAGGCGCTGAAAAAAGCGGTCAAGTCGCAGCCGGACGACATAGAGGTTTTCAATCTCCTCGGCCATTTACTCTACCACTCGGGCCGCCACGAGGAG
>Ga0066836_10002405_pt1 | contig 10051 bp, 9 predicted proteins | sample ETNtaG_18_FD_71568 | JGI IMG/M metagenome (GOLD analysis project Ga0066836, IMG submission 71568) | Marine microbial and viral communities from oxygen minimum zone, Eastern Pacific Ocean - ETNP201302SV91 | ecosystem: Environmental > Aquatic > Marine > Oceanic | place: Pacific Ocean: Eastern...
AAAAAAAACAAAAATTAATTATGTAAAGCCGTTGTATATTTAGTGAATATAATTGATAATATCCCAGAAGTTATATTTGACAATGCTATACCTATAAAAATCCCAAATAGTCCATAAAGATTATTGCCAATTATAACGAAGGGTATAGTGATTATAAACAGCCTTGACAGAAATATAATGGTCGCATAAGTGGGTTTTTGACAACCATTAAATGCTGCGCTAGCAATGTTTGCCCACCCCCAAAATATGTAACTCAATGAAATTATTTTTAAGTAATTTTTTAATAAGTTTTGCACTGTAATATCAGAAGTAAATAAAATTGAAAAATTTTGATTAAAGAGTATCAAAGGCACAGCTACTATTAACCCCCAAATTGCGCTAAGTAAAACCGAATAATTGATTGCTTTATTGATCCTGTCTAATTTATTTGCGCCTAAATTTTGTCCAATAAAAGGTGTGAGTGATGAGGAAATAGCAATGATGCCAACTGTTGCTAATGATTCAATTCTTAATCCCACCCCGAAAGCTGCCACTGCTTCTGAGCCATGTGAAGAAACTAATTTATTTATATATCCAAGTACGATTGGATTGAGCATCATTGCGAAAGCAGCTGGCAATCCAATTATCAATATAGGGAAGCAAGATTTAATCAACGAATTTAAACTTCTATCAGGGAGTGATAACAGTCCTACTTTACTAATTGAAGCAATCATGAGGTTCATTCCAATTATGTACGAAACAGTAGTAGCAATTGCAGCGCCCTTTATTCCAATTGGATCGATTGGACCTAAGCCAAAGATTAAGATAGGGTCTAAAATGGCGTTAATTGCAGAGGTAGCTATTATTATCAAGCTAGGAGTTGTGCTATCACCATTTGCTCTTAAAATTGAATTGCCAATAACGAGGCAGGCAAAGAAAGGAGCACCAATATACCAGGTCGACATATAGCTTTGGATTAGAATGAGAGTGTTTCCTTCAGCTCCAAATAGAGTAAAGAGTTGCGAATTATACCAAAAACATAAAAGAGAAACAAAACACATAAGTGCAAAAATTAGTATAAATATATTAGTGACAGTAATTTTTGCTTGATACAAATCGCGTTGGCCAATGAATTTTGAAATAGATGCTGAAGCACCAATTGCAATTCCAATGTTAAAACTCATGATTGTAAATAAAATTGGAAAAGCAAACGATATGGCTGAAAGATGTAAGACACCTAATTTTCCAATATAAAAAGCATCAACAAGATTAATAACAAGAAGTGCAAACATGCCCACAGACATAGGAATAATTAAAGACATCAAGACAGACAAAACATCTCCTGAAATAATAAATTCAGATTTGCTTCTTATGCTCATTTATAATGCCCAGAAAAAAAAAGTAGATTCGAATGAAATATAATATATCTTAAAATCAATACAAATAAAATGATAACATTAATATAAATAAAATATAATTTGGCCATGGATTTATTCCAATTAAATGCCCTAGAAATAATTAAACTATTAAAATCAAAAGAAATTACACCATTAGACTGTCTTTCATCTCTGCAAAAAAGAATTTCAAGTGTAAACAAAAAAGTAAATGCTTTAGTCACATTATGTTTTGAAAGAGCTGAAGTTAACGCAAAAAAACTAATAGAAAGGGATATAAAGGATAGAGGAATTCTGCAAGGTCTCCCCGTTCCTATTAAAGATTTGACAGATGTTTCTGGTGTCAGATGCACAAGTGGCTCTCCTATTTTTAAAGAAAGAATTGCTGAAAATTCAGATATATTGGTAAAAAATATTGAGAGTAAAGGGGGTGTTATATATGCAATGACTAATACTCCTGAATTTGGTGCTGGTGCAAATACATTTAACGAAGTGTTTGGATATACCCTAAATCCCTGGGATACAAGAAAATCAGCGGCAGGATCATCAGGGGGGGCTGCAGTAGCTCTTTCAACTGGAATGGCATGGGTTGCACATGGATCAGATATGGGAGGAAGTTTAAGAAATCCAGCAAGCTTTTGTAGTGTCGTAGGCATGAGACCTTCTCCAGGAAGAATAGCAAGTACACCATCTGGGATTCTAGATGGAACACTTGGAGTGAATGGCCCAATGGCTAGAAATGTTTTAGACCTAGCATTTTTTTTAGATGCAATGAGTGGAGAAAATTCAAGAGACCCACTTTCACAAATTAAACCAGATGAAAGTTATCTCTCATATGCAAAATCAAGTAAAAAACCAAAAAGAATAGCAATTAGCAGGGACTTAGGTTTGCCGCCAGTAGATCCAGAAATACAGAATGTTATTCTAAATGTAGGAAAAAAATTAGAAAAGCATGGATTAATAGTTGAAGAGGCACACCCGGATCTAAAGGAAGCACCTGTTACAAGTAAAATATTGAGATCTTTATCATTTTATGTAAACTTAAAATCACAATATAAAAACAATAAAAAACTTCTTAAGCCTGAAGTTATCTGGAACATAGAGCAAGGCATGAAATTATCAATGGAAGAAATATCTTATGCTCAAAATCAAAGAGTTAATATTTTCAACCGTATGCAAAATTTTTTTGAGGAATATGATTTGCTGATATGCCCAGCTACTATTGTGACACCATTTCCAGTTAAGGAAAGGTATGTTAAAGAATGTAATGGTGTTGAGTTTTCAAATTATGTTGAGTGGTTAAATATAGTTTCAGCAATAACGTTAACAAGCTCACCTGCTATATCTCTGCCAGCAGGATTTTCAAAAGAGAAACTCCCTATAGGAGTGCAATTAATATCAAAATGCAAAGATGAGGCTAATTTATTATCTTATGCACGATTTATTGAAAAATGTTTGAACATTGAAAATCCAATACCGATAGACCCAATAAATTAAACTTTTCCGTTCCAATAGAATTGCATCAAAAGTGTTCTCTGAGTTGATCGATAATTATCATCAGATAGTATAAAAATATGGTATCCACCATTTTCCAAGTTTAAGTAAGATATGCCTTCAAAGTTGTCTACTGTCATAGGAGGGGATATAGTATCTAAATGTATTGGTTCTATTAATGATTTAGAAAATAAATCATCGAACTTTATTAGTGAAATTCTGGCGGATGCGCCTTTTAATGGTGAAAAACTTCTTTCTAATAGTAGAAGATCTCCAGAAGGAAGACTTGCAATATCTGTTGGTTTGTAGTCACCTGTTTTCTTAAAAAGCAATTGTTCCATTTCATGGTTATAAAATCTAAAACCAACAAGTTTATCATTTTCAATAACAAGGTCTTCCGATAAAAGTAGTAAAGATGAATCTTTCAAAGGAGACAACGATTCAATCCCACCATTATTTGGAAGATCAGATAATTGTTTATAGTTTATCAAGGTTTTAGAATTACTGTCTAATGAGTCGTATGATAGTACTCTGTGGTTTCTTTCAAAACTAATAATAAATTTATTATTTAAAATTTCAATAGCTTCCGCATCAGTATTACTTTTTCGATTGAAAGGAACGTTATTTTCGTCTTTTAAATAACCCATAGTTACGTTGGAAAGTGATTTTAATTTAAATTCTTCATTAAAATCTAATTTTCCTTTAATCCAGTAACCTTTATCACTGACAGAAAAAAAATCAAAATTAGAGGATAAAACTAATCCAGATAGACCCCCAAATTTTGGGTGGTTACCTGTAATTTCTAATCCAGATAAGAACTTTAAATTTATTAATGGGAGATCACCCTTATAATTAGGAATTAAATCTACATTTGATGAATGTAACTTATTAACTTCAAAAATTTCAAATCCAAAAGTTGGATTATGAAACAAAAAAACAAAGAAAATAAAAAAATAATTTTTAAATATATTCATACAAGAAAATGATCAACGAATAGATTTCATGATACTATCATGCTGAAAAAATAATATAATATTTTAATGATACTAACAAATAAAAAGTATATATAAGCTTATGGAATTAATTTTTTGCTATAATGCAAGAAAAGGAGTTGTCAACGGAATCATTGATTTTTTACATAAATCTATATCTCCTGCAACCTACTCATGTAACTTATGTTCGATTACTCACACTTATAAAAAAAATGAGAGATGGAAAATATTTATAAATAATTACAAACTTAAAATATCTTTTATTTATATAGATGACTTGAAGCGAAATAATTTAAGTGAGTTTAAACATGAAATTCCATGCTGCTTTATAAAAAAAGATAAAAATTATAAAATATTAATAGATAAAAAAACAATAAATAATTTAAAAAATGAAAATGAGTTAATCAGTTTAATTCGTTCAATAAAAATTTGATGTATAACATAATATTATTCAGCCCCCAAATACCCCCAAATACTGGCAATATTATCAGACTATGTGCAAACACAGGTTCAAAGTTACATTTAATTAAGCCTTTGGGGTTTAGAATTGATGAAAAGTCATACAGGAGAGCAGGGTTAGATTATCATAACCATTCAATTTTAACATTGTATGAGGACTTGAATACATGCATTAAACAATTAAATAGTAAAAATATATATGCCATATCTAAATTTGGTAAAATTGCATACAACGATAATAAATTTAATGAGGGAGATGCAATTCTATTTGGATCTGAAACGAAAGGATTGCCAAAAGATACATTGAATGGCTTTCAAGACAAAAATAAACTGTTTATTCCTATGATAAAAAATTCAAGAAGTTTAAATTTAAGCAATGCTGTTAGTATAGTGTTGTACGAGGCATGGAAACAAAATAATTTTATAAATTCTGAACCTTTTAATGGAAAATAATAAATTAAAAAAAATAAAGATTCAGAATCCCTTGAAAAATAGATTTTCAAAGATAACAGAAGATCTGTATTGGGCGAGAATCCCATTACCTTTTAAATTAGATCATGTGAATGTGTATGCAATTAATAGTAATGAAGGTTTAGTAATAATTGATACAGGAATAGATAACAGGTTGACTAGAAAATGCTGGGGAGAAATTATAGAAAACATATCACCATCATTAAAGTTTTCTAAAATACTGATAACCCACTATCATCCTGATCATATTGGGGCATCAAAGTTTTTATCTAAAAAATTAAATTTAAAAGTCTATACACCTAAAATAGAATTACGAAGAGTAAAAAAAATAATGTCATATACAGATATTGAATATGGCAAGCTATTATCATTAAATTACAAAAAGTTTGGATTGAATGAAAAATTAATTGAGAGGGCAAAACACCAAGGTAATAGTTTTAAAAAAATGGTCAAACATTTACCAGAAATTAATAGTATTGAAAAACCATTAATTATAGAAACTAAACATGGTATTTGGAGAGGAAGATTTGACACAGGTCACTCACCATCACAATTAAGTTTATATGATGAAGAAAGAAAAATATACTTATGCTTTGACTTTTTACTTCCGCGTATAAGTCCAAATATATCAGTTGGTATAGATGATAATGAAGATAATGTATTGGAGGAGTACCTTAAATACTTAAATAAAATTAAAAAAATGGACGCAAAATGGACAGTATTTCCAGGACACGAGTATCCCTATGTCGATCCCTCAAAAAGAGCAATATCATTGATGAAACATCATAGAAATAGATTAGACACCTTAATAAAGGTCATCAAAAAACAACCAATTACTGTTTCAGAAGCAACAGAAATTTTGTTTGGCAAAATTAAAAATGACCACGATATGTTTTTTGCTAGTTTTGAAGCAAAATCACATCTAAATTATTTGATAAATAAAGAAAGAATTATGATGAATAAACAAAAAAGCAAAGACGCTAAATACTACTATATTATACGTAATTAAATGTAAACGGAAAAAAATTGAAAAAAAAAAATAAAGTTGATTTAATTGGGGGTTCGGTTTTAATCTTATTTTCAATGCTATTGGGACTTAATCAAACTTTGGTTAAAATTGTTAACACTGGAATACATCCTCTTTTTCAAGTCGGTCTAAGGTCAATATTAGCTTCCATTCCTGTATTATTATTTTGCTTTATTTTTAAAAAAAAGTTGTCTATCAGTGATGGAAGTCTTTTGCCTGGTATAGTTTGTGGATCCTTGTTCGGCATCGAGTTTGTTTTTTTATTTTTTGCGCTTGAGTACACATCAGTAGCTAGGTCCTCAATTTTGTTTTATTCAATGCCTGTTTGGTTAGGAATAGCGGCCCATTTTTTAATTAAAGATGAGGAATTGAATTTAAAAAAGGTAATAGGGTTTGTCTTATCAATGGTTGCTATTTTTATAGCTCTTTTCTCTAAAAATAAAATCGGAGAGGGAGGAGTGCTAGGAGACTTATTTGCCTTAGTTGCAAGTTTTTTGTGGGCTGCAATTGTTTTAATAGTTCGTAAAACAAATTTAAAAAAATCAACCCCAGAAATGCAGTTACTATATCAATTAATTGTTTCTAGTATTATAATTTTACCTATTTCAGTTTATTTTGGTAATTTTTTCAGGGAATTAAATACACTAATCATCTCTATTTTTATTTTTCAGTTTTTAGTAATTGTTGCTGCAGGATTTCTGACATGGTTTTGGGTTCTATCAATTTACCCGGCCTCATCAATGGCGTCCTTTAGTTTTTTTGCACCGATATTTGGGGTTATGTTTGGTTGGTTAATTTTAAAAGAAGAGATAAGTATTCTAATTATAATTTCTCTTCTTTTCGTGAGTGTTGGAATTTACTTAATAAACGTGAATGATCATAAATGAAATTAACTCAAATTAAGATTTATTTACAATTTATGATGAAGGGTCTGGAACCTTTCTAAGGTAAGGTTTAACTGTTTCCCATCCATCTGGATATATTTTTTCAGCCTCTTCATTTTTAACAGCGGGCAATATAACAACATCATCTCCTTTTTGCCAATTGGCAGGTGTTGCAACTTTGTGGTTAGCTGTTAGTTGCATAGAATCAATTGATCGAAGAATTTCATGAAAGTTTCTTCCTGTTGCCATTGGGTATGTTAAATAAAGACCAATTCTCTTATCAGGCCTTACAACGAAAACAGTTCTAACGGTTTCATTGTCAACAGCTGTTCTTCCCATAGAAGTTGACCCAGCATCTCCTTCTAACATATTAAATAATTTAGCAACTTTTAAATCTTCATCAGCAATTATTGGGTAATTAGGCCTTGTACCTGAAACGTCTTCAATATCATCTAACCATTTATTATGATCTTCAACACCGTCAACACTCAAACCAATAACTTTAACATTCCTTTCATCAAAGTCATGTTTCATTGAGGCTAGAGATCCTAATTCAGTTGTACATACTGGTGTAAAATCTTTAGGGTGAGAAAATAATACTCCCCAGCTATCACCTAACCAATCATGAAATGAAATTTCTCCTTCAGTGGTATTGGCAGTAAAATCTGGACAAACACTATTAATTTTTAATGTCATTTATAATTACCCTTTCAAAAACAATTTATCATTACTATCTTATATAAGATGTCAGTTTTCTAGGCCTTTTGCAATATTTTTATTTGGATCATAAAAGGGCTTACTTATAACTTCTATATTTCTAATTTTTCCTTCAAATGTTGCATTTGCAACAAAGCCAAGAGCAGAATATTCTATAGGCAAATAACCCATAGCAATATTTTTTTCTAATCTTGGAGAAAAGACAGCAGAGGTTATAAAGCCAACATTTTTAGAATTATAGAGAATTTCTAAATGCTCATCATTGGGTTTACTGAGAGGCTCTCCATCAATTTCAAAACCACAAAATTTTTTTTTAATCCCATTATTTTTTATTTTGATTAGGGCGGTTTTACCAATAAAATTATAATTCATTTTTAAATCAACTAATCTATCCAATCCTAACTCGAAAGGGTTGTTGTTGATATCCATATCAGCTATATAAGAAAGCATTGCGCCTTCTATTCTTCTTATAGTTGAAGTGTGCCCCGGAAATAGACCTAATGGCTCACCTATTTCCATAATTCTATTCCATAGTTGGTCGCCAAATTTTTGATCTTGCAAAAATATTTCATAACCAAGTTCACTGCTCCATCCAGTTCTTGAAATAACAAGCGGTATATTATCAAAATCAAATTTAATGTGGTGATAATATTTAATATTATCAATCCAATTTCCAAAGACTGATTTCATTATTACTTTGGATTTTGGTCCTTGGAGTTGGAGGGGAGAGACATCTGGCTCAGTTATGTAGACATTGAGACCGGAATTTATTTTAACCCCTTTAGCCCATAGAAGAACATCACTATCTGAAAGTGAAAGCCAGTATTGATTGCTATCAAGTCTAAATAAAACTGGATCATTAATAATCCCCCCTTCTTCACTTAAAATCATTACATATTTGGCTTGCCCAATTTCCAAGTTTTTTAAGTTCCTTGATGTGAGCAATTGAACAAATTCTGAAGCATCAGGGCCACTAATTTGAACTTGCCTTTCAACAGAAACATCACATAAAATAGCGTGATTAATCAAATTCCAATAATTTTGAACAGGATCACCAAAACTTCTAGGTATATACATATGATTATAAACAGAGAAGCCAGTGCATCCAGACTTCAAAGTGGCATTAAAGAAAGGAGATTTTCTAATTTGCGTGCCAAACGTATTTAAACTATTTTTATTATCCATAAATATGATCGCAAGAATATTATAATTTGCTTTTTATATGCACAAAAGAATAAAAAAAATATATAAAAATAATAAGTATTTAAAGAATTATTAATGACACAAAAAATTTCTATAGATGATCAATTAAAAAAAGCAAAAAATTTTGCCAATAAAGGAAACATTTTAGAAGCAAAGGAGTGCTATCAATTAATTCTTTCAATATTTCCAAAAAATACTAGGGCATTAGATGGTTTAAATAAATTATCAAAATATTCTTTAGTTTCAGATGATGAATTTAAATACTCTATAAATAAATTAATAAATTTTTACAGTACTGCTCAATACTCAAAATCACTAGAATATGGTAATTCACTACTACTAAAATATTCCAGTCAGGTGATTATTTTAAATATTATAGGTGCAACCTATACTGCGTTAGAAAAATATAAAGTTGCAATCAAGCAATACCAAGCAGCTTTGAAAATAGATCCGACGAATCCTCAAGTTCATAACAATTTAGGTTTAACATTCAAAAAAATTAAAGATTATTATAATGCTAAAAAAAGCTTTAATAGAGCAATAGAGTTTAAGCCGAGTTTCTCTGAAGCTTATAATAATTTAGGATTAACATATAAAGAGATGAATCGATATGATGAAGCATTAGAGAAACTTAATAAGGCTATATTATTAAACTCGAAATATTTTGAAGCTATGTTCAACAAAGGTAATTTGTTAGCAGAACAGGGGCAAAATGATAAGGCAATAAAATGTTACAAGAATTCAATACAAATAAATCCTAATTACTATGATGCTTATAACAATCTAGGAACTGCAGAAATGAAGTCGGATAATGACTTGGCTGCTGCCACAAGCTTCAATAAAGCCATAGAAATCCAACCTAAATTTGTAGATGCATACTCAAATTTATGTCATCTCTATGAACAGACTAATAATCTTGATAAATTAGCAAAAATCCTAGAGAAAACAAAAATAGTTAAAATCGATCAAGATGATGAAATTAGGTTTCGTTTTGCTCAGTTTTATGCAAGAAAAAATAAATATAATAAAACTATAGAATTATTAAAAAATATTCATGATTCTAATATTTCAAAAACTATAAAAATTCAAAAATACACATTATTAGCTAAAACTTTTGATAAATTAAAAGAATATAGAGAGGGGTTTAAAAATTTTAAGAAAGCAAATCATTTAGTTAAAAATGAAAGCGTTAAAACAAAAAACTACAATCCTGAAAAATACCAAATTGAAATTAAACAATTGATTGATTCGTTTTCAAAATCAGGAAAAATACATTGGAGCACTAACAAAGATAATAAAAATATTTTAACGCCAGTTTTTTTAATTGGATTTCCTCGATCAGGAACTACTCTTTTAGATAATATTTTAGGAAGTCACCCTGACATTGTTACAATTGAAGAACAACCAATGATAGCAAATATGAAATTAAAA
>Ga0066836_10002409_pt1 | contig 10047 bp, 11 predicted proteins | sample ETNtaG_18_FD_71568 | JGI IMG/M metagenome (GOLD analysis project Ga0066836, IMG submission 71568) | Marine microbial and viral communities from oxygen minimum zone, Eastern Pacific Ocean - ETNP201302SV91 | ecosystem: Environmental > Aquatic > Marine > Oceanic | place: Pacific Ocean: Eastern...
TAGAAGTAGAGCAAATAACAGACCTTGAAGGAAAAGGAATTCTGTATTCAAAGGAACATTAAGGCTATGAAACGACCTTTGAAAGCCACACGATTTTTTGATGATCTTTCGGTAGGAGAAGAATTCGTTTCGCGATGGTATGAAGCAACGGAAGAAGAGTTAATTAACTTTGCTTTAGAGTACGACCAGCAGTATTTCCATACGGATCCGATTCTGGCGAAAGAATCTGAATTTGGTGGAATAATTGCTTCGGGGACCTACACATTTGCTTTATGGAATAAATTAAATTTGGAAGTAAACGGTGATATTGCTTGGATAGCGGGCTTGGGATTTGAGAATTTCCTGTTTCCCAATCCACTCCGGCCAGGCGTAAAATTTAGAGCGGAAAGTCGGTTGATTGATAAAAGAATTTCCGGGCAAAAACCATCGAGAGGAATTGTCAGGCATGAATACCGAATCGTCTCTGAAGCAGACGAGATTCTCTTCTTATGTGTTTGTCCGTCTTTGGTGCAAGTAAGCGATACGCCATGAAATGCTTGGAGTCAGTTTCTATTAGCGATAATGATTTCTGCCTCACCTGACAGAACAATTTCACTTCCTCGCTCCAGCCATATTTCGCATAGAATTCGTGATGAAGATTCATCTAAGATTTCAAGCACTTTGCCTCCTGCTAATACAGTGTCACCATCAAACACTGGTTTTAGAAATTTTGCTTTGAGTCTTTTGATGCAAGTTGGGCCCTGCCATTCAACGAGCATATTGGCGACGTAAGAAAGATTGAGTGGTCCTTGGTTAATGACGTGGTTTCCAAGACCTAATACCTCGTTAGCTTTATGATCCCAATGCACGGGGTAAGGGTCTTGAAGTAACGCTGCCATTGTTTTCATTTTTTGTGGGTCTATGGGGCCGACTTCTAAAGTTGGCAAATCAGACCCCAGATAGGAAGAGAGATCATTCATCTTTTTCTCCATAAACGCCAGTAGTTCGTTATTCTCGCGACCAATAAACCGCTTTCAGTGGATAGTTCTACTGAGAAGACGAACCGGTCATATATTCTGCCATTTTCTGTTTTGATTCTTTCAACATCAATCACTTCACCTTCGCATAGGTACGGCACGTCCTCCTCTAACGGGTGGAAATATTCCCAGTCATATCCATCAAGGCCAACAGAGCCCGCCCCTTTTACTTGTCCTAAAGCAAATAGTTGCGAAATAGAAAAACCTGATCCTTGGATTGGAACATGGAAGAGCGCTATCGGGTGCACCAAATTATTTGGAAGTTGTTGAGCAGTAGTGCAATCCGTGAGTAACCAATTTTCCCAGTGTTCTATTGTTCGGATGCCACCAGGGAATTTATATCCTCGTAAAGCAAGTATCTCCTCTTCGGAAACAATCATGATTGTTCCTCTAAGGAACGTTCATGTTTTTCCTTTACTAAGAGCGCATTAAGGTCATGGCTCAGTTTTGATTGAACGTGTAACTGCATCATGTGACGATCGGGGGCTTGGAAAGTCAACATTTCTTTTGCTAAACGATCTTTCGACGGTGGATTCCCATCCATGGCTCTCGTTAAAAATGCTTTTGTGTAGCGATGAAGAAGTTCGTCATCCTTCGTGATCTTAATAGTTCCACGAAGTGTTACTTGCTTTCCAATATTTCCATGATCCCAAATACAAAATGAAGTGGAGGGGTTGCGTTTCCACGCATGATATTTTGCTCTATTGGTCGTAGAGGTCACGGTTATAAGTCCGTCTATAACTACGTAAAGCATTACAGCTGTTACCGGTTCGTTGGATTTCGTAACCCATGAAACAACTGCGTGGCTGGAATTGTTGATTATGTTTGTAATTTCGTTGTCAGTAAGAGTAAATGAGGAGATATTTCTCCGTGTTTCCCACATCTCAGATTTTTCTGTCACATCTCTTACTGTAAAGTACATGCAATGAATTGCCCAAACTCAGCTAGGCGCGCAAAGTTGTGAGAAACTACATAAATGCCAGATAGCAACTTAAGCGCCGTGCAGAGACTAATAGCGAAAGATCAAATTAGGGAATTGGTGCATCTTTACTCGGAAGCGGTCACGAGCAGAGATAAGGATCTGATGGTGTCACTTTACGTCGAAAATGCTTCTTTCGGATCGCTAGGTTCTGGAGAGAAAGCTTTGCGATTAATGATGGACAATACAATGAGCGATTTAGAATTTGCTGTGATCTTGACAGCAAATCATACGATTTCTTTTGACAGTTTGGAGATGGCAAGCGGGGAAGTTTGGGCTAGGTGCTACGCGCAAAACGGAACCGAAGGATATTACGAACAATTAGTGAAATATGTTGACCAATATCAAATGACCGAATATGGCGATGACGGTATGCAGGTTTGGAAATTTAAGAGTAGACGGCATTTGTTGTGGTTCGGTGAAGGCAAGGAATCTCCTCTGAAACTTCCGGAGGCTTCATGGCCGAAGAACAACATAGGGATTGGGAGGCTGCCACTATCCGATGATGCAGTTCAGAGTTTTAGAAAAAGAAATAATAGTTGATTAGTTTACGATGCCTTGAGATCGCAAGTCTTCGTATTCACTATCAGAAATGGAAAGTTCATCTTGTAGCAAACTTCTGGTATTGGATCCAAGGGGGGGAGGTGCGGTTACATTTCTTCTGGGAACGTCGGTCATCCGAACTGGGTTTCCAGCGGTGAGTACACGGAGATCGCCACCAGTGGGTACTTCTATAAGCATTTCTCGTGCAAGTATGTGCGGATCACTAACTACATCTTCGGCCTCAAATGCGGGCGCAGCTGCTATACCGGCCTTAGCCAATTCATCACAAACTGTGATTAAACTTTTGTTACCAGCCCAGTTGGAAAGTGCTGTTTCGATAACATCTATGTTTTCAATCCAACCCAATCTATTGCTAAAACGATCGTCGGTGAGCCAATCAGGTTTGCCTAAAACTTCAGCGAATGCTTCAAATTGATGCTCTCGTCCTATTTGTATAACGATTTCTCCAGATTCAATTTTGAATCCGTGGTTTATGAGTAAGCTAGGTGTCCGAGGATTTTTCCCAAGTGACAAATAGTTCGGCACGATATCTGCAAATGCAACCATTGAATCAAGCATGGATATATCGATATATAGTCCTTGTCCAGTTTGTTCCCTTTGCCGTAACGCAGAAAGAACTCCAATAACGGCAAATAGGCCACTTCCAGTGTCCCCTAAAGCGCCAACTGGCGAAACTTTAATGTCATCATCTTCACCACGGTTAAAATTGTAGATTCCCGACATCGCTTCAGCGATAGGGGCAAATGCAGGCCAAGAGCTATATGGACTGTCCACGGTATTGCCGAAACCAGAAATAGAAAGATAGATAAGCTCTGGTTGCGTTTTTTGAAAATAGGTATATCCAAGGCCAAAACGTTCCATGGTTCCTGGCTTAAAATTCTCCGCGACTACATCAAACCCTTGAGCTAAACGTTTAAATATGTCTTGACCTAAATTGTGCTTGAGGTCTAAGGCAATGCTTTTCTTATAAAGGTTATTTCTTAAGAATGTTGCTCCGACGGTATTCCCATCCGTATCAGTTGTCGCAGGTAGGCTTGATCTTCCTAAATCACCGCGTATCGGATGTTCTACCTTGACGACCTCTGCTCCTAGGCTAGCTAACAATTGAGTTGCGTATGGAAGGGATTGCATCTGTTCAGCAGCTAAGATACGGATACCATTTAGCGGTTGAACCATTTGATGGTCCGAGTCTGTATTTTTCACTACATAACTCCTTTATCTCTGCTTCAAATATTACGCGTCTTTCACAGCTCTATTTATAGCGCTAATAATTGCTCTCATGGATGCTCGGGTAATGTCAGTATGCAATCCGCATCCCCACAGTTCGCGACCATCAATAGCCATTTCAATATATGCTACTGCGGTTGCGTCAACTCCGGTTCCCTTAGAATGTTCATGGTAATCAAGGACTCGTAAATCTTTAGATAAAGCTTCCCTTAAGCCTCTGATGAAAGCATCAAGTGAACCAGAACCTTCGCCTTGGACTATCATTTGTTCGCCTTCACTGGATAGGCGAGCAGTTAGTAGAGTTCGGTCGCGCCCTTCAGGGTTTTGTGCTGATTCATAACCGTGAAGCACGTATGGGTAATCAATGTCTAAGTATTCACCAGCAAACTCGTTAAAGATTTGTTGAGAAGTAATTTCCTTACCCGTCGTATCAGTGATTTTTTGTATTGATCTCGTGAATTCAATTTGCATTCTCCGAGGTAGATCGAATTGGTTTTCTGTCTTCAAAAGGTAAGAGACCCCTCCTTTCCCTGACTGGCTATTAACTCGAACAACGTCTTCGTAGGTTCTTCCAACGTCCAACGGGTCAATTGGTATATAAGGCACTTCAAACACTTCGGCACCAGACTTTGTTAAGGCTTCAAACCCCTTTTTGATTGCATCTTGATGCGAGCCAGAAAAAGCTGTGTAAACAAGGTCACCTACATAGGGGTGGCGCGGATGGATGGGAAGTTGGTTGCAGTATTCGGTAACTCTCCTGATTTCATTAATATCGCGGATATCTAACATTGGGTCAACACCTTGACTAAACATGTTCATGGCAAGGTTTATTACATCCACATTTCCGGTCCGCTCACCATTTCCGAATAAAGTACCTTCAACGCGATCCGCGCCTGCCATTATTCCAAACTCTGCAGCTGCAACTCCTGTTCCTCGATCGTTATGTGGGTGAAGACTCAGGATAATCTCATCTCTTCGGTTGAGATTTCGGTGCATCCACTCGATCATGTCTCCATAGGTGTTCGCTGATGCCATTTCAACTGTGGCTGGAAGATTGATGATTATTTTGTTTTCTGGTGTTGGGTTAATCACATCTACGACAGCATCACATATATCTTTCGCGAATGGCAGTTCGGTTCCGGTGAAGGACTCTGGTGAGTATTCGTACCTAACTATAGTTTCGGGGACATTAGATTCAAGTTCCTTGCAGTAAGCCGCAGCATCAGTAGCAATTCGTTTAATGCCGGCTGTGTCTAGGCCGAAAACAACTTCTCTTTGCAATGTTGACGTTGAGTTGTAGAAATGGACGATAGCTTGTTTCGCACCGCTTATGGCTTCATATGTCCGGTCAATCAATTCACGCCTACTTTGTACTAGAACCTGAATAGTTACATCATCTGGTATGGCGCCTTCCTCGATGATTTCCCGAACGAATGTAAAATCAGCTTCAGACGCTGATGGGAACCCAACTTCAATCTCTTTGAAACCTATCTCAACGAGCTTTGTGAACATACGCCATTTTCTATCAGGGTCCATGGGTTCTATAAGGGCTTGGTTGCCATCACGAAGATCAACAGAACACCATAATGGAGCTTTCTCTATAACGGCATTAGGCCAGGTTCGGTCCGGTATCTCTATTGGAGCGAATGGCCGGTATTTCTGATACGACATTGGGCTTTGTATTTGGCGATTTATGGGGTTTTGGTTAGTGCTCATGTTTTTCCTCTCAACTTGTTACGACGGATATTCCCGATGGCAGAATAAATCAGGCCACCGGGCACGTAAGTCGCAGGTCAAGGAGTAGGTTGCGCATAGTTAAATGCTACTGAGAAAGTTGTGATATCCCAATAAAAGGCCACTACCGAGTACGGTAATTAGTTCGTTTTCCGCTTTCGAAAGCTTCTTGCCCTTCCTTCATCGCTGATTTGGACATACCAGTCGTAAGAATTGACGGAGCCAGAGATAGCGCATCTAATCGCCCTAGGTCGTTGGATGCCCATATAGCACGAAGGCTAGCTTGCACGGCTATAGGCGGTTGACTAGCAATAGCTTCAGCAATCCACACCGCTTTTTCGTGCAGATCATTTTTTGAAGTAACTTCGCTAACAAGGCCTATCGTAAGCGCTGTGGCAGCGCTAAGTCGTTCGTGGTTACCCAACAAAGTAAGTCGTAATATCTCACCTAGTGGAATTCGTTGCGCCATTTTGATTGGTTCGTAGACTGCTGGCATGCCATAGGTAACGTGTGGGTCAAAGAAAGTCGCATTTTCGGAAGCGATAATAATGTCGCACTCAGAAAGAAAATAGAACGCACCTCCACAACACATGCCATTCACTGCACAAATAACCGGTTTCCAAAGGTCACAGGATTTCGGCCCCAAATCGTCTCCTGGGTCGTCATACATGTAGTTGTTGGATGTGCCGAAGAGATTCTCTGTTTCTTCGAGTGCAGTCATCTCGCCGCTTCGATCAATTCCCACGCAAAATGATTTATCTCCAGAAGCTGTCAAAAGTATGGCGTGTACCTCATCAATTTCACGAAAAGCTCGCCAGGTTTCTTTAATTTCTGCGCACATAGTGTCATTGAATGCGTGTAACACGTCAGGACGGTTTAACGTAACTATTCCAACGTTGTTTCTTATCTCCACAGAAATTGTCTCATAAGAAGATGCGTCAAATAGAGTGTCCATAGTTCTATTGTGCCATTATCAGACGTAATTTGCTTTACCTGTAAGAATGATTCGTGAGGGAGGATCTAATGGAAGCCAGTTTCAAAGGAAAAGTAGCTGTCGTGACTGGTGCAAGTCGAGGAATTGGAGAAGCCGTAGTTCGCCAGTTAGATGCAAGGGGGGCAACGACTGTTCTCGTTGCAAGAAGTGAAGATAAATTACTAGAAATCAAAGAAGATCTGAAAGGTCAAAGCATGCATCTGGTGATTGATCTCTCACTTGATGATGCGCCTGAGAGAATTCGTGAAATAGTCATTGAGGAATTCGGTAGAATTGATGTTCTTGTGAACAACGCTGCAGTTGAAAGAAATGAGCCAGCGCACAGAGCAACAGCAGCTGCAATTGATGAAACGCTTCTTGTGAATCTCAGACAGGCATTTATGCTGTGCTCAGTCTTCGCAAAAGATCTCTTCGCTACTCAGGGGAATGTTGTGAACGTAACGTCAACAGCAGCTGCAGGAGCTGGAGGAACTCAGGGAGCCTACGCAGCCTCAAAAGGTGGACTCAACACTCTGACAAAGAACCTCAGCAATGAATGGGCCAACAAGGGTGTCCGCGTGAACGCCTGCGCGCCAGGCCTCGTTTTAACTGAGATGTGGGAACCAACATTTGAACTGTTAGGTGAAGAGAACGTGCTGGAGAATTTCGTCAAGCGTGTTCCATTGGGTAAATGGGGAACACCTGAGGAGATCGCAAACGTTATTTGCTTTCTTGCATCTGATCTTGCTTCCTATGTGACAGGACAAATCGTGAGGGTTGACGGTGGAATGCTTAATATTTAGAATGAGTTCTGGAAAATGATAAGAAGGTAATAAATGAATGATCGACTAGACGCACTAATAGATAGGGACCAAGAGGCTATTGGCTGCCCATATCCAATTTTTTCAGAATTGCGAAAAGAAAACCCAATTCATTTTAGTGAAAAGCTCGGAACATGGGTTTGCACTAAATACGAAGATGCAATGGAAATCCTGCACGATACGGATCGGTTTTCCTCTCTGATGCCGACGGGCCCTCGGGATGGTCGGTCAGGATTTGCTACAGCTATGGAAGAACTAGCCAAAGATCCAGATATGGCAGAATATTTTCAAACATTCCTCGCCAATGCCGCTAATGCAGCAGTGTTGCTGAATGCTGACCCACCTGAACATCGTCGTCAAAGAAAAGCAGTCAATAGGGCATTTCGTCCTAGCCGGTTACGCGGCATGGAACCAATGATTGAAGATGTGACAGAAAGTTTACTTGCTCCAATTCGAGAGAAGGAGCAAATGGAGTTTGTGAGTGAATTCGCAGTTGGCCTACCGATGACAATCATTGCTTACGCATTAGGAGTCGGAACAGATGATCTAGCTATATTTAAGAAATGGTCAGATGATTTAGTAATGCCTGTAGGGAATCCAGATCCAAGTATTGAGAAAGTTCGTGATTATTTAATTTCGCTGAAAGGATTCAATGAATTCTTTGGAGACATACTCGGGCAAAGACGTGAATCCCCGTTGGAAGACATTATTTCAGATGTCGCAACTGCGGAGGTCAACGATGAAATGCTTAACGAAGCTGAGATGCTTTCGATGCTCCAACAATTTCTTGTGGCCGGAAACGAAACGACGACGAAACTTCTCACTAACCTCATGCACCGGTTAGCTGTAGATGATGGCCTTGAACAGTTATTAAGGGATAACCCGTCACTCATTGATAATTTCATTGAGGAAGGTTTACGATACGAAGCTCCAGTGGGTGGGCTTTTCAGATCAGCGAAACTTGATACAGAAGTCAATGGAGTAAAGATCAAGGCCGGCCAACATATTTGGGTTATTTTCGCAGCAGCAAATAGGGATCCTGAAATTTTTCCTGATCCAGATGTGTTCTCAATAGACCGTGATAATGTCCGTGAGCACATAGCATTCGGACACGGCGAGCATTATTGCATCGGAGCGCTATTGGCTCGTTCTGAAGCAAAGATAGCGGTACAAAGATTGCTAGAAAATATTGAAGACATCAATCTTGCCGAAGGAAAAAATAACTTTGAATATGAAGAATCATTTGTCTTGCGAGGGTTGAAAGAGCTTCATGTTACTTACAAGCCACGAGTAATTGCCTAGGAACACTGATTTTGCTATCTGATAGCGACAATGGCAATTTCCATTTTCCATTGGTCTTGTGCCAATTCGGGTACCGTGACTAACGTCGAGGCGGCACGGTGTTGTTTCAGATGATCATCTCTTGCTTTCATAACTGCTTGTAGATCCTGATCGAGAACAACATAGGTAGTGACAGAGACAATGTCAGTTACTTCCATATGTGCTTCTTTTAGAATTTCTACAATATTTTTCCAAACCAACGTTGCTTGATCAGCTATCTTTTCAGGGGTATTGCCATCTATGCCAACCGGCACTATCCCTGAAGAATGTAAGATCTGATCGAATCCACGCGAGAGTACTCCATGAGCGTACTTGGCTGCTGGTGGATGGATCGTACGTGGGTTAATTCGGTAATTCATGGATCTATATTGCCATGCTTGTGATGCATGTGCATATGTACCAGTAATTTTGGTAATCTTATGATTGTTAAGGAGGGGAAATGACTGGATGTCCTGGAGAGCCTAAGACGGTAGGGGACGTAGATGTATTCTCCCCAGAGGCCATAGAGAACTGGTATCCAACCTATGATCTTTTGCGCTCCGAACGCCCCGTTTATCAAGTGCCAGACACACAAACATTTTTCTTAACACGATATGAAGATATTTATAATGTCCTACGAAAAACAGATATATTTCGTAGAGGCGCTGGTAAATCTCGACCATTAATCTCTGATAAGAAAGCCCAAGATTATTTCAATGAAAATGGATGGCCCAAACAGACTGTTTTGGGTTCCAATCCTCCAAACCACCGGCGGTACCGAGATATGGTTGACCATTTTTTCTCAGTAAAAGGAGCCCAAAAACAAACTGACTTAATTGCAGAAATTGCTAATCAACTAATAGATAACTGGATTGACGACGGAGAAGTCGAATATGTAACGCAATTCGCAGAGCTACTGCCATCAATGGTGATAACGGTGATGATGGGTTTCCCATTAGAAGATCTTGAGAGATTAAAAGTTTGGAGCGAAGCATGGGTCGCCCCTTTTTCTTTGCAATTAGACGTTGAGCAAGAAAGAGAAGTGTCAAGATTGATGGTTGAGTTCCAACATTACATTTACAGCCATATTCAAGACCGTAGAGAAAACCCTAAAGAAGATCTGACTGATGATGTAGTCAGCTACTTAGTACACACTCCAGTGAATCTTCACTCTGAGAAGCGAATGTTAACGGATGCCGAAATCATAAATATGATTGATCATCTTTACATAGGGGGTAATGAAACTACCACTTTCGCTTTAACATCTGGTCTTTGGCTTCTAATTGAAAATCCTGAGCTCCAGAAGACATTGGTGGAAAATCCAAAACTAATACGAACTTTTGTAGAAGAGGTACTTAGGCTCGAATCTCCAACGCAAGGCATGGATCGTCAGGCAGCCGAAGATACAGAAAT
>Ga0066836_10002410_pt1 | contig 10044 bp, 9 predicted proteins | sample ETNtaG_18_FD_71568 | JGI IMG/M metagenome (GOLD analysis project Ga0066836, IMG submission 71568) | Marine microbial and viral communities from oxygen minimum zone, Eastern Pacific Ocean - ETNP201302SV91 | ecosystem: Environmental > Aquatic > Marine > Oceanic | place: Pacific Ocean: Eastern...
ATCGAACCCCGATTAGATGATTGAAAACCATCTGTCCTAACCGTTAGACGATGGGACCTATTAAATTTAACTTGTATTTATTATATATTAAAAGTTGTTTCAATTAAAATAACAGCAACGCAATTTATGGAAAATTTAAAAGAAAAAATTCAGTCAGTTGTTGATATATATAAATCAGGAAACCTAACCAAAACAGAAGAAATTGTTAAAAAACTCATTAGTGAAAATCCTAAAGTTGTTTTTTTATATAATCTTTTAGGTTTAACATTATCAAGTCAAAATAAAATAGATGAAGCAATAGAATGTTATGAGAATGGCATTAAAATTGATCCAACTTATGCAATGATTTACAACAATTTAGGTTTGTTATTTTATAACAGAAGATCAATAAAATTTGGATCAAAAGATTATTTCAAAAAAGCTGAAGATTTTTATAAAAAATCTATTTCATTGGATTCTAATATTGCTGAACCACAAACTAATTTGGGTAATTTATTCAACCTAACTAACAAACACCATGAAGCTATCAAACATCATAAAATAGCGATTCAAATAAACCCCAAATTTATTTATGCATATCTTAACATTGCAAATGTTTATTTGGCTATTGGTAAGTTTGATCAAGCTAAAAAATATTTAGTTGAAGCTATAGAAATAAATCCAAAATTTTATATGGCGCATAGAATGCTAAGTAGATTAACAAAGTATAAAAAGAACGACAAACATTTAAGTCAATTAAAACAGTTATATAAAGAGATAGATGAGAAGGATATTGAAAATAAAATGTTTTTAGCTTTTTCTTTAGGTAAAGCTAATGAGGATATTAAAAATTATGATGATTCATTTTTGCATTATAGTAATGCTAATGCTCTATGTAGAAAAAAAATATCATTTTCTATTGAAAATGAAATTCAAAAATTTGATGAAATTAAAAAAACTTTTAGTGAAAATTTATTCAATAAATTTAAAAATACTGGCTACTCTGATTCAAGTCCAATTTTTATTGTTGGAATGCCACGATCAGGAACTACATTAATTGAACAGATATTGTCAAGTCATTCAAATGTTTTCGGTGCTGATGAAGTTAATATAATTCCAGAATTAATAAGAAAATATTTTGGTGAAAATAATATAAATTTATTTCTACAAAGTATTTTTGATTTTGATAAAGGTGAGCTAAAAAAAATGGGAGAAGAGTATATAAGTCGTATTAATGAAATATCTAATAAAAACATAAGGACCACAGATAAGTTACCTGTAAATTTTACATCTATAGGTCTTATTAAATTAATACTTCCAAATGCGAAGATTGTGCATCCATTTAGAAATCCTAAAGATAATATTTTATCAATTTTTAAAAATTACTTCCCTGCTGGAAAAATTCAATACGCATATACATTAGATGAAATTGTGAAGTACTATAATCTTTATTTTGATTTGATGAAATGCTGGAATAAACTTCTTCCAAAATTTATTTTTAATATAAAATATGAAAATTTAATATCTAATACTAAAAATGAAATAGTTAAACTATTAGATTTTTGTGAACTTAATTGGGAAGATGATTGTTTAAATTTTTATAAGAACACAAGAGCAATTAAAACTGCTAGTGATATTCAAGCAAGAAGTAAAATTTTTAATTCATCAATTGATTACTGGAAAAATTACAAAAAATATCTAGATAAACACTATCTTGGTATTAAATTTTAATTTAAAATCAATATTTAAAATATGTCTAAAGTAATCGAAATTGGAATTTGCAAAAATAAAGGAGATGAGATCTTTAGTGTAAATTCTATTAAAGCTATTCAAGGCAAAGGTTTAGTTAATGACAGAAAATTTAAAGAAGATAATAACAAAAAATCCCAACTAACACTAATAGAAGTAGAAAATATAAATTTTTATAATGACATAACGGGTTCTAATCTCGCACCACTCGAATTTAGGAGAAACATTATTACTCAAGGTATAAAATTAAATGAGCTAAATGGTAAAGATTTTTTCATTGGAAATATTAAGGTAAAAGCTCATGATTTATGCCGCCCATGTAAATATTTAGAAAATTTACTAAAAAAAAATAACATTATTAAAGAACTTATATTAAAGTCTGGCTTAAGATGTGAAATTTTAACAAGTGGCGAAATATCTGTTGGAGATATAATTAGAGTAGATGATTAATTACATAACAGCACCATTCAAATGGTTTTTTAAATTAGAAGCTGCAAGTGGCCTAGTTTTATTACTAGCAGCTATAATAGCCTTAATATTAAGCAATACTAATTTCAGTGATCTATATTTTGAAATCTTAAATATTCACATACTAGTAGGTACAGAAAATTTTGGTTTAAATCTAAGTATCTTGCATTGGATTAACGATGCCTTAATGGCAGTTTTTTTCTTTATTGTGACATTAGAAATCAAAAGAGAATTTATTCATGGTGAACTATCAAAACCCAAAAGAGCATTGTTACCCATAATAGGTGCTGTTGGTGGAATGGCCATACCTGCTTTAATTTATGTGGTTATTAATTTTGAGACAGGTTACACGTTAAGAGGATGGGCTATACCTTCCGCTACAGATATAGCGTTTTCTATTGGAGTTCTATCTCTTCTTGGTTCCAGAGTACCAGTATCGTTAAAAGTTTTTTTGGTAGCACTAGCAATTATCGATGATTTAGGCGCTATAGTTATTATCGCTTTTTTTTACTCAACAGAACTTCAATATAGTTATTTATTATTGATGCTAATTACATTTATTGCTCTACTTTTGCTAAATAAACTTGGGGTAAAAAAATTCACACCTTTTTTCTTTATTGGACTTTTATTGTGGTACTTTACTCATGGATCAGGAATACATTCTACAATATCTGGAGTCTTGCTAGCCGCAACAATTCCTCATAAAAAACATGAAAAAGACTATTCTTTACTTTTAAAGTTAGAGCATATGCTTTCACCTTATGTAGCTTTTGGGATAATGCCTTTATTTGCTTTAGCAAATGCGGGAGTAATTTTAAAAGGATCCTCTTTTAATTCACTGCTCGCTCCTGTTCCTTTAGGTATTTTGTGTGGTTTATTTTTTGGAAAACAAATTGGTGTATTTTTATTTTCATTTATTTCTGTAAAATTAAAAATAGCTGAAATGCCATCAAATTCAAATTGGCTCAAATTCTATGGAGTTGGAATACTTACCGGGATAGGGTTTACAATGAGTTTGTTTGTTGGAAATCTTGCTTTTGTTGATTATTCAAACCAAATGGACGGAGTAAAAATTGGTGTTTTGACTGGGTCATTTTTGTCCGCAACAGTTGGTTACTTTATGCTATTGATGATTACAAAAAAAAATAATTTTTAAATGTTGAAGCTATTTAAGGTAATTATATTATTAATTATGATATCTCTTTTTGGAAACAAATTAAGTGCAAATTATGAAAAACTCGCTTATGACTTTGAATTTAAAGATCTAGATAGCAGTTCTCTAAACTTATCGGATTATAAAGGCAAGGTCATAGTTGTTGTCAACGTAGCTAGTCAATGTGGTTTTACTAATCAATATGAAGATATGCAAAAAGTTTGGGAAGAATACCAAGATAGAGGAGTTGTAATGTTAGGTGTTCCATCTAATGATTTTGGAAATCAGGAACCTGGAAATAATAAAGAAATAAAAAATTTCTGTGAGTCAAAATTTGGAATCTCCTTTCCTATGACTGAAAAAATATCTGTAAAAGGATCAAATGCTCACCCTTTTTATAAATGGGCAGAAAAAAACCATGGTAAATCAGCTATTCCAAAATGGAATTTTCACAAAATTATCATTGGTAAAAATGGGAAAGTTTATGAGACTTTTTCTTCAATTACAAAACCAACATCTGGAAAATTTATCAAAACTTTAAAAAAAGCCTTAGATTAATTTTAGATCATTCTTTTAAAATGGTCGGGGCGGCAGGATTTGAACCTGCGACCCTCTGGTCCCAAACCAGATGCGCTACCAGGCTGCGCTACGCCCCGATTAAATAATTTTATAAGATATATAGATTTTTTAGGTAATTGAAAGAGATATATCTTCTATAATAAATTGAACTTCTTTCTTACCATTCCATTCATTAAGTCTAATGTTTCCTGCTATATTTATTTTTTTTTTAAGGTTTTTATCTAGATATTTTTCTAAAGGTGTATTTATTACATTCCATGCAAAAGCAGTAAATGTACTTCCATCATTACCAAGCAAAATGCTTTTAGAATGCGAGTTTCCAATTAATCTTGTCGAAAGAACTTTTACATTTTCTATTGAAAATTTAGGTTCTGAATTACCTGCGCCAAATGGTGCTAGAGAGTTTATTTCGTTAAAAAAATCTTCATTCAATGCACTAGGAGCAATCATTGAATCTAAATACAAACAAGATTCCTTTATAGAGTTTGAGAAATTTTTTTCATAATTTTTTATCAATTCATCTCTAAAAATAGAAATATTATTTTCAATTATAGTAAAACCACCAGCCATTTTATGTCCCCCGCCCTTTAATAGAATTTTTGTTTGGACAGACTTAATTATTTGACTTCCAATATCAAAACCAACTGTTGATCGTGCTGAGCCTTTTCCTATATTATTTTTTAAAGAAATTAATATTGTAGGTTTATTATATTTATCTTTAATTTTTGAAGCTACAATGCCTATTATTCCCTCGTGCCAATTTTTTCCAGCTATTACGAGGACTGGGTGGTTATGAAATTTTTTTACCTCATTATCTATTTGCTCATATAATAACATTTCTATACTCTGTCGTTGTTTGTTTGATTTGTCTAAACTGGTAGCTATTTGATAAGCGGTTTGAGGATCTTCTGAAATTAATAATTCAGCTCCATGTGAAGAATTGCCTACTCTACCACCTGCATTAATTCTTGGTCCTAATTTAAAACCTAAATCATAGGTAGTTGGAAAAGATTCTATTTTGCATAAATCAAATAAAGTTTTTAAACCCAAATTTGTTCTTTTTTTAAATATTTTAAGACCTTGTTTGACTATAGCTCTATTCAAACCAATTAATGGCATCACGTCACAAACGGTACCTAAAGACACCAAATCTAAAAAATCTAAAATATTTGGTTGGGTTATATTATTTTCCTCAAACCAATTCATATCTCGTAATTTTTTGTTTAACGCAATTAAAAAAACAAAACATACTCCGGCTGCGCATAAATAATTTAAACCGGATGTATCATCGTATCGATTAGGATTAACGATAGCATGCGCTTTGGGTAATTTAGTATCAGATTGATGATGATCCAAAACTATAACATCGACTTTTGCTTTTTGAGCTAACTCTATAGGCTCATAAGATAAAGTTCCACAATCAACAGTAAAAATAGTTTTTGCTTTAGACCCAATTAGATTATTAAAACCATTAATACTAGGACCGTAACCCTCTGTTTGCCTATTAGGAATATAAGTTTTAATTTTTTGTTTGATAGATAGGAAATAGCGTGCAAGCACAGCTGTAGAAGTAGCTCCATCTACATCGTAATCACCAAAAATTCCTATTAGATCTTTGTTTTCAATACTTAAAAAAGTCCTATCTACAGCATTTTTCATATCTTTGATCACCATAGGATTGGGTAATAAGTTTTTTATTTTTGGATTTAAAAAAGATTCAATTTCGTCAATTTTTTTATTTCTAATAGATAAAAGTTTAGCTACTGTTTGTGGCAAAGAATATTTTTCTACAAAAATATTTACATCAGCTGAGTTAAATTTTTTATATATCCAGCTCTTTCCTTTAACAGAAAATACTGATGATAAAGTCATTTTTTAATTCGATTTTTAACGATTTGGTTAGTATTGCTACTATTGTGAAGAACTAAAGTTTCCGCTTCAAATGAATCTGAAAAATTTTTAATACCTTTAACAAAATCTCCATCTGTTACTCCAGTAGCACAAAATATAACATCTCCTTTAACCATATCATTAATATGATATTTTTTTTCTAAGTCAGTTATACCTAATTTTTTTGCCCGGTTTTTTTCTTCATTATCCTGGAAAGAAAGTCTAGTTTGCATTTGGCAACCTAAGCATTTCAATGCTGATGCTGCCAATACGCCTTCGGGCCCACCTCCTATGCCGAGATAAATGTCAATATTCTTTTCAGGATACGCAACAGAAATTACGCCCGAAACATCTCCGTCAGTTATAAAATTTATATTTACTCCAATTTCTTTTAGTTCATTAACAATAAAATCATGTCTTGGACGTTTAAGTACGCAAGCTGTTAATTTTTTTGGTTCTAAATTTTTAGCCTCAGATAATAATTTTATGTTTTTTTTAACTCCAAAATCTAAATCTATTAAATTTTTTGGCAGATTAGGACCTACGGCAATTTTTTCCATATACATATCTGGAGCATGTAGTAAATTTCCTTTTCTAGTTACAGCTAATACTGAGAGTGCATTAGGCAAATTTTTAGCAGTAAAGTTAGTGCCTTCTAACGGATCTACCGCAATATCAAACTCATCACCTTTTTTTGTGCCCACAAATTCGTTAATATAAAGCATTGGAGCCTCATCCATCTCACCTTCTCCTATTACAATTTTTCCATTCATCTCTATTTTGTTTAGCTCAACACGCATAGCATCGACTGCAGCTTTATCAGCAGCAATTTTATCATTCTTACCCCTAAACAAAGATGCCCCGTAAGCTCCTTTTTCTGTAGTTTTAATGAAAAAGTTAACTAATGACTTATCGATGATCATTTATACAGTTTCTATTCTAATAAACGTTGGTTTTTTTAAAACAAACTTATTTTTTGTTAAATTTAAAAGCAAATTTTTAAAATTTTTTTCTATATTTTCATGTGTAATTATAATTATAGATGCTTTTTTGCTTTTCTTATTTGGTTTTTGAATTAGATTTTTTATTGAAATTTTATTTTTAGCAAAGATTTTAGTTATTGATGACAAAACTCCAGGAACATCTTTTGCTTCAATTCTTAAATAAGATGAACATAAATGATTCATTATGTTAAATTTGGCTATTTTAATTCTTGATTTAGAAGCAATACCAAAAGGATAATTAAGATCTCCTTTTAGTATTGAACATAAGTCAGAGATAAGAGCAGATGAAGTTGGACCTGGGCCCGCACCCTCGCCTTGTAATACAGATTTTCCAATAGGTAAACCGTCTACAACAACAGCATTTAATACACCATCAATTTTAGCAATATATGAGTTTTTCAAAATTAAGCATGGATGAACACGCTCAATTAATTTTTTATTTTTTACTTCTGCTATTGATAAGAGTTTTATTTTGTATCCTAAATTTTTAGCAAATAAAATATCTGATAGGTTAATATTTTGAATTCCTTCTGTTAAAATTTTATTTTTAGAAATAGATTTATTAAAAGATAAAGAAGATAAAATTCTTAATTTAGCTGCAGAATCGCTGCCGTTCAAATCTGATGTAGGATTTGATTCAGCAAATCCTAATTTTTTTGCTTTATTTAAAATATCAAAAAAGCTTTTATTTTTACTTTCCATTGAAGAAAGAATATAATTTGTTGTTCCGTTAAGGATTCCATAAATTTTATTAATTTTATTAGCTATAAGTCCTTCTTTCATAGATCTGATAATAGGCACACCACCAGCAACTGAGGCTTCATATTCTAAATTCACATTATTTTTTTCCGCTAAAGCAGCTAATTGATCTCCATGTTTGGCCATTAAAGATTTATTTGCTGTAATAACATGTTTATTATTTTTTAATGCAGCAAAAACTAATTTTTTAGCTACACCATCTGAACCACCAATCAATTCTACTATGATGTCAACATCATCCTTTAAAACTAAATTTATAGGATTTTTTATCCATTTATCTTTAGGAATCTTAAGTTTTCTTTTTTTTTTCAAATTTTTTGCTGAAATATATTTAACAAGAGGAATTTTTCCAGTTTTAAGAAATATGTCTTTTTTATTTTTGTTTAATATTTGATAGAAGTTGCTGCCTATATTACCGAAGCCAGCTAATCCTATGTTAATTTTATCTAATTTCATATTTAATTTTTTATATCATTAATCTCAGGAAAAGGCTTTAAACTATTGCGTTTAATAATTTTTTCAACCAATTCATTAAATTCGATTGATTTTTTTGTTAGCTGTTTATTTTCAGTGATTTCGTTTAATTTAAGCTTTTTAGATTTTTTATTTTTAATTATATTTTTTTTATCTTTATTAATTCTTTTTTCTTCTAACCTAACTTGTTTTGCTAATTCCTTTTCTTCCTTAATTCGTCTTTTCTCTTTTAATTTTTCTTGTTTTGCTAATTCCTTTTCTTCCTTAATTCGTCTTTTCTCTTTTAATTTTTCTTGTTTTGCTAATTCTTTTTCAGAAAGAATTCTTTTTTTTTCATCAGCTTTTGCTTGTTTTAAAAGTTTTTCAATTTCAGAATTATTTTTATATGAATTTTTTTTTATATCTCTAACTTCAACAGTCATATATTTTTTAAAATATGCTTCTTTTTCTTTTTTATTAATACAAGGATGGTCTCCACACCAATAGGAACCCTTGTTAGTAGTGCAGGCTGAGTTCATAAAAATTATTAATAATATTAAAATTTTATTCATGACAAACCTAAATTTTCCTTCATTCCATAAGCTATATTCATATTTTGTACAGCTTGTCCAGAACCTCCTTTTATTAAATTATCGATAGCTGAAATAATTATAATATTATTTTTTTTTCGGGTTTCACAGACAGAGATTTTACAATGATTTGTATTTATTACATCGCCTGTGCTTATTGGTGAATTAAATTTTGCAAATCTAACAAAATAATTACTTTGATGATATTTTTTTAAAAATTTATAAATATTTTTTGCATTGATTTTTCCATTTGTTTCTAAATAAATCGTAGAAAGTATCCCCCTAAACATAGGTATAAGGTGGGGTGTAAATAAGACCCTTACTTCTCTTTTTGAAACCTTAGAAAGTTCCTGGTCAATTTCAGCCACATGCCTGTGATATCCTACTCCATAAGCCGAAACAGAATTAAATAAGTTTTTAAACTTAAATTTCTTTTTTATATTTTTTCCAGCACCAGAATATCCTGACTTAGAATCTATAATAATATTTTTGGTATTGATTAATTTTTTCTTTATTATAGGAATAAGGGGTATTTGTATTGAAGTTGGGTAACATCCTGGACATGAAATTATTTTAAAATTTTTAATTTTATCTTTAGAAAATTCAGTTATAGCATAAATAGATTTTTTCATTAAATTTTTAGAATTGTGTTCAATTCCATACCATTTTTTATAGACTTTAAAATCGTCCAATCTAAAATCTGCTGACAAATCAATTAATTTAGTGTCTTCAGGTATTTTTTTGACAATTTTATGGGCTTCACCATTAGGTAAAGCTGTAAAAAGAACATCGATTTTACTCCAATCAACTTTTTCAACTTTCGAAATTGTGGGTAAATTTTTCTTTCTAATTTTTTTATCAAAATAGCAAATATTTTTACCAATAGACTTCGTTGCGCAAAGATATAAAATTTTAACTCTTGGGTGTCTTGATAAAATTTTAATTAACTCTAAACCTATGTATCCTGTAGCTCCAACAATAACTATATTTAATGAATCTTTCATTTTTTCTTTTATACCAGTATTTAATATTAAGAGATATTTAATTAATGTTATCTTTTTGAAAACTGGAAGCTTCTTCTAGCTTTTCTACGACCGTATTTTTTTCGCTCCACAGACCTGGAATCTCTGGTGGTAAGATTTTCTTTTTTTAAAGTCGGCTTCAGGTCTGGTTCGTACAAAACTATAGCTCTGGACAAACCATGTATGATGGCACCCGCCTGACCTGTCAAACCTCCTCCTTTAACAGAACATCTTACATCATATTCTTTTTCTCTTTTAGTGATAGTAAGCGGTCTGCATATTGCCGTTTGCAAATTAGCTTTATGAAAATATTCAACCATTTTTTTTCCATTAACGTGAATATTTCCAGATCCTTTTTTTACCCAAACTTTAGCAATAGATCTTTTTCTTCTACCTGT
>Ga0066836_10002415_pt1 | contig 10027 bp, 10 predicted proteins | sample ETNtaG_18_FD_71568 | JGI IMG/M metagenome (GOLD analysis project Ga0066836, IMG submission 71568) | Marine microbial and viral communities from oxygen minimum zone, Eastern Pacific Ocean - ETNP201302SV91 | ecosystem: Environmental > Aquatic > Marine > Oceanic | place: Pacific Ocean: Eastern...
TCACCAAATCTTAAAACCACTGCTCTTTCAGGGGAATCAAGCTGATAGATAGACATGCTTGCATAAATAACAAGGAGTCCAAAGAAACCATATAAAAACGCTTTTTTTGTTGGAAAGTTGAATCCGTTACCACCGGAAGAACCATTTGATCCTGAGCCTTTCTTTCCAAACATGATAGAAAACTTTTTAATTAAATCATCAAAGGAGACTTCATCTTGATCTTTTCTGCCCCAAGGGTCTTGATTGTTTTGATTATCCCAATTCACGTAGGTACCTAATTAAGTGTAAAGTTTAATTATAAGTATAATTTGGGGTTAAATCCTTAGAATTAAACAATTTCAAGTAAATTAAGTTGTTTTTTTAACTCATCAGTAGCAACTCCTATCTGATGGAGATCAAAATAATCTAAATTTTCCCATCCCTTCATCCATGTACATTGTCTTTTAGCTAATTGACGAGTGGCGAAGAGAGATTTCTCATATAATTCAGATTTTTTTAGCATCCCATTAATGACTTGTAATCCCTGCCTATAATTTATAGCTTTCATCGCTGGATGTTCGGTAGAAATATTAAAAGAATCTTGTATTTCAAATATTTCCTCAAGTAATTTATCTCCAACTAATGCTTCTTGTCTTGCTTCTATCCTTGTGTGAAGTTCTGCTCTTTGCTTAGGAAAAATTCCATACTCAATTAAGTTATATTTTTCTTTCAATAAAATTGGCTCTGAGGCTGAAAAATTTTCATCCAAGCTCTTGCCTGTTGAACTTATGATCTCAATTGCCCTAATAATTCGCTGAGAGTCTTGGGGTTTAATATCTTTTGCAGCATCAGGATCAAGTCTTTTCAGGTCTGCATAGAGATCTTCTATTCCATGATTAATAATTTTGTCTTCTAGTTCTTCCCGAAGAAGTTGGTTGGCAGATGGTAGGGAGCTAATTCCATTCTTCAAAAGATTAAAATACATCATGCTTCCCCCAACCATTAATGGGATTTTATCTCGAGCATGAATTTCTTCAATTAATTGAAGAGAAGAATGGTAAAAATCTGCTACAGAAAAAATACAATCTAAAGAAACATGATTAACCAAATGATGCGGATGATTTTTTAGGACTTCATCTGATGGTTTGGCAGATCCAATATTGCATTCTTTATAAACCATCACAGAATCTACGCTTATAATTTCAAGCTCATCAAATTGCTTTTGCCAACTGATAGCCCAGTCAGTTTTCCCTGCTGCGGTGGGGCCTAACAAAAATATGATAGGTTTTTTAATAAGTTTCAATTAGCTTTCTAAATTGCGTCTTGGTCGGTTTCGCCAGTCCTAATCCGAATTACTTTATCAAGCGATGAGACAAAGATTTTTCCATCTCCGATCTTTCCAGTGCTCGCACTTTTAGTAATCGCATCAATAGCACTATCAAGCTGGTCAGAAGATACGGCAATTTCTACTTTAATTTTAGGCAAAAAATCTATTACGTATTCAGCCCCTCGATATAGTTCTGTGTGCCCTTTTTGTCTTCCAAATCCTTTTACCTCTGTAATCGTCATCCCAGTGACACCAATCAAATCAAGCGACTGACGTACTTCTTCTAGTTTAAAAGGCTTGATAATAGCTGTTATAAGCTTCAATTTGTTTCTCCTAATTCATTAATTATATAAGAAGCTTGAATCTCTGTTGAGCCTTTATTTTTCTCAACAACCTCTTTAGCTTTTAGTGCATATTGGTTGGCTGCTTTTGAATCACTAGCAAGTAATTCTATTGCAGCCAACAACTCATCTTCATTTAATACCTTTATACATGCTCGAACTTCAAGGAATTCTTTAACAATATTCTCGAAATTAAATGTGTGAGGGCCGATAATAATGGGAGATCCTAGGACTGCAGGCTCAATTAGATTATGGCCTCCTCTAGGCACCAAGCTTCCTCCAACAAATGCCATTGCAGAAGATATATAGAAACTTGGTAACAATCCTATTTTATCAATAATACAAACATCAAAAGTTTGAGAATTGAGCTTTGAGAATAGTTGGGCTCTAAACCCCATCAAAGATGCTTGCTTGGCAATCTTCTCAGCTCGCTCTGGATGTCTGGGGCAAAGAAATAATTTAAAGTCTTGTTTTCTAGAGAACTTGTTGTATGCGTTTAATATTATCTCATCTTCTCCTGGGTGGGTGCTCGCTCCTAAAATAAAGGGATTGCTTTCAATTGGCTGAACATCTAAGCCAGAAAAATCAAATTTAACTGAGCCAACGGTTTTAATCTTCTCTTGATCCACTCCAAGATTTAAAAAACGTTCCCTATGTTTGTTCGTTTGAACAAAAGAAAAAGTTATCTGCCTCAGAATATCTTTTAAAAACCATGATGACATTACATATGTCTGATAAGATTTTTTACTGAGTCTGCCATTTATTAAATACAGAGGAATAGTCTTTTTAAACGCCCTTGAAATCATAGATGGCCATATTTCTGTTTCAAAAATTAAGATTGCATCAGGCTTATAAAAATTAATAAATCTATTGATGAAAACAGCAAAATCCCAAGGAGCATAATTGATTACCACATCGTCATCAAATAGTTGCTTTGCCCTTCTAAGCCCTGTGGGAGTTGTTGTTGTTATTACAACATCAAAGTGTTCTGAAAGTTTGCGAATAATGCCCTCAGATCCTATGACTTCTCCTAAGCTAACAGCATGAAACCAAATAACTTTTTTATTTTCTCGAACAACAGAACCCAAACTATAACCAAACCTATTAAGGAAATGCTTCCTGTAATCTGAGTCAGTGAAACTCTTAACAAGTATTCGCAATACAAATACTGGGATAAGTATTAAAATTAATAGATTGTAAATTACCAACTTCATAACAAACGTATTTTTAAATTAATGTAATAATACATTCTTTAATTTTTATGTACTCACAATTTTGATGAGAATAATGATGACATTATGGCAAGGACTTTGCCACCTACCAACTTCATGGCACCAAGTAATTGGAAAAATATGCGGGAGCCTTATGTTGGTTCTAGCAAAAGGTAGAAAAAAAATAGCGCAAGCAAACCTTGCATTATGTTTCCCCAACCTATCAAAAACAGAGCAAGAGAATCTTTTAAAAAAAAATTTTATGTTTCTTGGAAGATCAATAATTGAAACAGGTGTAGCGTGGTTTTGGTCAGATGAGAAGATACAAAATTTAATTGATTATGAAATTATTGGCCTAGATCTTTTAACCAACAGTGAAGATGCTAAAGGCAATTTAATAATTTTTAAACACTCCCAACATCTAGAATTAGATGCTCGTCTACTAGCTATAAATGCTCCAATATATGGAGTCAACAGATCACATAATTCTGTTTCAATAAATAAAATCCAAGAAAATGGTCGACTTTTAAGTATGAGGGGTACCGCCGATAAAAATAATCCAAGAAAGTTTATGAAATGGCTCAAAAATGGAAATAATGTTCTGTATGCAATTGATCAAGATTATGGGTGGGAGCATTCTGTTAAATTAAAGTTTTTTAATCAAGAAGCAGCCACCATCACAACAACAAGAAAAATCATTGATATAACTAATTCTAATTTGCTGTTCATCAACTCATATTATAAAAAAAATAAAATCATTCTTAAGCTAGAATTAATGAGTCCAATGGGGCTTGATTCAATAGACCTTGCTCAAAGGATAAATGATGTAATGGAAGAAAAAATTCTTCAACATCCGGCTGAATATCTATGGGCTCATAGAAGATTTAAATCCACTCTAGGAAAAAACTTTTATATATAAATATGGACTTTAAAAAATTAAATTCTATAAAAGGATTTATGCCTAGCCACGAGGGCTTGGCATTAACAAAATGGGCTGAAGAATTTTCTAGCTATGGCCCTGCTCTTGAAATTGGCACATTTGGTGCTAAGTCTTCCCTTTACATAGCAACCGGCACTTCAATTAATGATCAGCTGGTGTATACAATTGATCATCATTCAGGCTCAGAAGAGCATCAGTTGGGTGAAGAGTATTTTGATTCAGATATTTATGACAAAAGATTGGGTCGAATCAATACGGTACCTTTAATGCAAGCAAATCTCCAACAATTTGATGAAAGTAAATGGGTGATTCCAATTATTGCAAATGCAAATTCTGTAGCGCCTAGCTGGAGAACGGAATTAGGGCTTCTGTTCATTGATGGAAGCCACACGGAAGTCTCTGCAATAAATGATTATGACAACTGGAACTCAAAAATTCATTCCAAAGGTGCCTTGGTGATACACGATATTTATGAGAAGCCAGAAGATGGTGGGCAAGCTCCTTATTTAATTTATCAAAAAGCTTTGAGTGAAGGTTTTCTGCTCTATGAACGAGTTGATACGATTGTTTGTCTTACCAAGACTTAAATTGTTTTTTAATAAACAACTTAGATGCATTAGTCAGGTGATTGTTTGCATCAGCTGCTAAGATACATGCTGCCGATGTCCATGAAGGTGTTTCTTCAGGCCAGTAAATATTTTCATGAAATTGCCAGCCCATATAAGGTATACCTGTTGTATCCACGATTGAAATAGCATTCTGCAAAAGCTCAGATGCAATCTTATCCTCTCCAATTTTTTTAAATGCTATAGAGCACTCACTAGTCTCAGCAACTGTAACCCATGGCTCATCTGAAACACACTTTATTCCAAGGTCTTTAACCAAAAAAGACTCTTTTATCTTTCTTGTGAGTGATGCAATTCTATTGTTTGAACTTATTCCACCTAGAATTGGATAATACCAATCCATGGAAAATCTACTACGATCCTTTTTGAGATCAAAAATTCCTTCAGGATTTTCAAGTGTTGCTAATAATTGAGAATGTGCGATCTTCCATTTTTCTTCATAATCTTTGTATCCCAATACTTGGCTAATGGCGATTGCACATTCGATACTTTTAGCAATTGAGCTACATCCAGTTAAAAGGTAATCTTCATCAATCTTTGAGGATTCATCTAAATTCCACGCAATTGCTCCATTAGCATTTTGAAAAGAAAGAGAAAATAAAATTCCTTTTTTAACTGATCCCCAAAAGCTTTTAAGAAAATCAATCTCTTGATTCAACAGATAAAAATGCCACACAGCAACTGCAATATATGATGCGTGGTTAGTCTGTTTGTTAAGCTCCAATGGTTTGTCATTATCATATAAGCCATACCAACTCCCATCTTCATTTTGGTTGGCCCTCATCCAATCGAGGCCTTTGATTGCTTGAGCGTTGTATCCTAAAGTAGATAGCCCCATTACAGCCTCAAGATGATCCCAGGGATCATGAGAGCTATTTTGATTAGATGGAATTGCTCCAGAAACAAGTTGAGTATTCTTTAAAAACCTACCCAAATGCTCCAATCCGTCTAGAGAGCTAGGATCAATATTAGATAAATTTGGGAGCTTAGTCATTTTTTTTCAAAATAAAATGCAATGCTTTTTCCAAATATCGGATTAATAATTTTTTCTATGCTGCTTAGCCATTTTGGGCTTTGAAGAATTTGATATTCAAGAAATTTTTTGTAAGTCTTAACAAAAAAATTTGAATCTTGTGTCTTCCAAAAAAGGCATCGGAGCCACCAATACCCGCTATGCAAACCATGAAATCTCTCAGATTGATCATACTCGAATCCATAATTAATAATTTCATTTATAACTTGGCGCTTCTTAAAAATTCTTACATGCCCGCCAGGCATGTTTTGATATTCTGTGGAAAGAGTCCAGCATATTTTCTCTGGCCAATATGATGGAACGCTGGTTAAAAATTTACCTTCTGGTTTTAAAACTCGATAAATTTCATCAATTGCGGCGTGGTAATCTTCAAGGTGCTCTAAAACCTCAGAACAAATAACAAGATCAAAACTATTATCTTCAAATGGCAACTTATATACAGAACCTTGAAGAAAAACTGTTGCGGCAGAATCAAGTTCTTTAAAAAAATCTAAGCCTTCTTTGCATTTATCCAATGAGGGAATGTCCTGATCTAAACCAATACAATATACATCTGTATATTCATGCAAAGATCCAAAAATATGACGCCCTTCTCCACACCCAACATCTAAAACTTTTGAGTCGGGGAGTAAATTAATTTTATTTAAGTTAAAGGTCAGCATTTGAATTCTTCTATTGTTTGATAAATTAAATCTTCATAAGATTTTGCAATTTTTTGCCAATCAAAGCTCTCGATTATATGTTTTCTGCCAGCATCTGCTCTAGTTTGATATGTTGAAGGATCAGATAAAACCTGTCTTATCGCCATCTCAATAATTGTTGAATCTCCTTCAGTGATTAGTTCAGCAAAAGTACTAGTAATTTCAGGTATAGAGGCAACATTTGTAGCTATTAACGGAATACCGCAAGCCATTGCTTCTCCAACAGGAAAGCCAAAACCTTCATATAATGAGCTCACAATTGCGATATTGCTATGAGCATATTCAATTGCAATTTCTTCTTTTGTTAAGTTGCTTTTATACACAATATTAGCTTCAATTTTTAATTTTTGTATAAGGCGTTCGGTGTGGCCGCCTGGTCTTGGGGCACCGATTATAATGAGCCGCAAATTAGGAAAATCTTTCTTTAATGAAGAAATAGCTTTCAAGGTGAAATCCAAACCTTTTAGAGGAACATCAGCGCTTGCTGTTGTAATTATCTGCCCAGGTGTTCTATTTATGTTATTTTTAGGAGAAAATTTTATATGATCAATTCCATTTGGGATAACGACAATGTTCTTGCTTGAGACATTCAAATCTTTTGCAATATCTTTCTTTGAATTTAATGATGGGGTAGAAATAACTTTTAGCTGTGGAGCAACTTTTTTTTGCATTTTTAAAAAAGAGAACCATCGCCACTTTGAAAGTCTTTGAATGATGCCTTTAGAAAATTGAATATCATATTTGTAATCTATCGTGATTGGATGATGGATAATCTCAATTACAGGAGTATTTTTTTGAACTTTGAGGATACCAAAGCTAATAGATTGGTTATCAATAACTATGTCATACGAAGATTCGTGAAGTAATTTTATTAACCTATTTCCAAATGTTTTTAGTTCTGGAAAACCTCCCAAAAAAGTTGATAAAAACTCATACCAGTCATCTAGAGATTTATTTTTTTTATTTTTAAAAAGAGAGAGTCTTTCCTTAAATACAAAAGTGCTGAATAAATCCAATCCAGGGGTTTTGATTAGGCCTATCTCTGGCTCCAAACTGGGGTATGGAGGGCCGGAGATAATATCTACCTTATGACCCAAAGCATGCAATGCTTTAGATAATTCATACACAAATATTCCTTGGCCGCCACCAAATGGGGCACTGCGATAGCTCGATATAGCAATATTTAATTTTTGATTCAATGTAAATTTAAGATTGGATTGAGGTAAGCCAATCTGAGTAGTTATCATCTTGGCCACAGACTATCTCAGAGTATTTTTTTTGAAGAATCTCTGTAATTAAACCTATTGAACCTGAGCCAATTTTTGATCCATCAACAGTTGAAATTGGAGTAATTTCAACAGCGGTGCCGGAATAGAAAGCTTCATCAGCATCCAATAAATCATCAAAGGTTAAATTCTTTTCTTCAATTGTGTAATTAAGATTTTGGGCAATAGATATGACACTCTGTCTAGTGATCCCATTTAAACAAAAATCTGTTGTTGGGGTCATTAATTTAGAATTTTTTACTATAAAAAGATTTTCTCCACTCCCCTCGGAAATATAACCGTTTTTATCCATTAATATTGCCTCTTCGGCACCTTTAGAAATTGCATCATTAACAGCCATAATTGAATTAACATATGTTCCGATAATTTTATTATTTGAATATAAAGGATTGTCATATTGGTTAAATGGAGATTTGATAACTGATATGCCATTTTTCTTGGCATTGGGATCCATATATGAGGGCCATTCCCAACATGCGATAGCAACATTTACAGAAAGTGAATCTTGCGATCTTAAACCCATAGATTCATTCCCAAGAAAAACAATTGGTCTTATATAACCTTCACAAAGTTTATTCTGCGACATTGTTTCTTTTTGCGCATAGCACAATTCATCCACGGAATAAGGAATGGTGATATCAATTTTTGAAGCTGCATCAAACAATCTTTCGGTATGGTCAAGCAATCTAAAGATAGCGCCTCCATCCTTTGTTTCATATGCTCTAACGCCCTCGAAAACACCCATTCCATAATGCAAAGTATTAGATAAGAGATGAATATTTGTGTCATTAAAAGGCTGAAAATTTCCATTAAGCCAAATAAATTTTGAGTCTGTATTTAGAAACATGTTGTCTATGGTTTTAAGTCTCAGTTATTATGACAAAACAAGTCATATAATGAAATTAAAATTGCTATGATCGATAAATCCATTTATAGGGAATATGATATTCGTGGAATAGTTCCCGATCAGATAAACAAACTTTCCGTGAAAGTCATAGCAAATGCAATAGCTAAAAAATGTTACCAAGAAAAAATAGATGTATTAGCTTTGGGAAGAGATGGGCGCCTATCAGGGAAAGATTTATTAAATTCCCTTTCTGAAGAATTGCAATTGAATGGAATAAATATTGTAAATGTGGGAATGGTGACAAGCCCTCTTCTTTATTTTGCTGCGAAAAAATTACCCTCAAAATCAGGTGTAATGATTACAGGGAGTCACAATCCAAAAAACTATAATGGTTTTAAAATTGTAATTAATGACTCACCTATCTCGGGGATTGAAATCCTAAATTTAATCTCTCAAAAACCAATTAATAATAAACAGGTGGGTGGGGAGATCATCAAAAATGATCTCATGAATGAATATATTTCAGAAGTTACATCACAGGCAGCAAAGGACTTAAAAAAAATGAAAGTTGTTGTAGATTGCGGAAATGGTTCAGCTGGAGAAATTGCACCTGAGTTAATGCGTAAACTTGGACATGATGTGATTGAACTATTTTGTGAAATTGATGGGAATTTTCCTAACCATCACCCCGATCCTGGAAAGGAAAAAAACCTTCAAGATCTTGTGAAAACTGTTAAAAGTGAATCAGCAGATATTGGTATCGCATTTGATGGGGATGGTGATAGGCTTGGAGTAGTAACAGACTTAGGAGATATTATTTACCCAGATCAACTTATGATGATCTTTAGTAAAGAAGTCTTAAAAAATTATGAGGGAAGGAAAATAGTATTTGATGTGAAATGTTCAAATTTACTTTCTGAAATTATAACTGAAGCAGGCGGCACTCCTGTGATGTCTCCAACAGGCCACTTTCATATAAAAAATACTTTGAAAGAAACTAATGCTCCTCTTGCTGGAGAGATGAGCGGCCATATTTTCTTCAATGACCAATGGTATGGATTTGATGATGGTCATTATTCTGCTTTTAGACTATTGGAAATAATAAAAAAATCAGGTTCTTCTCTTTCATCTCTTTTTAATGAATTACCTAAAGCTTACTCAACCCCAGAATTAAATATAAATGTTGATGAAGAAAAAAAATTTGAAATAGTTGAAGACTTTCTAAGGATGGCTGAATTTCCAGGAGGTTCAAAAATTTTAATAGATGGTCTTAGAGTAGATTTTGATGATGGCTGGGGGTTATTAAGAGCATCAAATACCACTCCAAAAATCGTATTAAGATTTGAGGCTAAAACACAATCTAGATTAAATGAATTAAAAAATATGTTTCTTAATCAATTAAAATTAATTGATGAAACAATTAACATTGAGATAAGCTAAAGTTATGTCTAGAGATAGAAAGCAGATTATCCTTCAAAGCCTGGCTAAACTTTTAGAGGAAAGAGATGCTACCAAAGTTACAACTGCAGTTCTCGCTGCTGAAAGTGGTATTACCGAAGCAGCTCTGTATAGACATTTTCCTAGCAAACGATCTATTTTTTTAGAGCTATTTACATTTTGCGATCAAACAATCTTTCAGAAAGTTGGAGAAATTAAAAAAGATTCTAAGATTGATCCAGAAGAAAGGGTAAGATTAATATTCTTCTTTTTTGCAATATTTTTAGAAAAAAATAAAG
>Ga0066836_10002416_pt1 | contig 10021 bp, 11 predicted proteins | sample ETNtaG_18_FD_71568 | JGI IMG/M metagenome (GOLD analysis project Ga0066836, IMG submission 71568) | Marine microbial and viral communities from oxygen minimum zone, Eastern Pacific Ocean - ETNP201302SV91 | ecosystem: Environmental > Aquatic > Marine > Oceanic | place: Pacific Ocean: Eastern...
ATAAGCCAATAACCATCTTGCTAAAGAAAGAATACTCAGAACAAAACCTCTTTTTGTGCACCTTATTATGGTTAAGATTGTTATGATTATGTAAGTTAAATCAAATGTAGGAATGTTATTAAGCAAATCAACTATTTTCTCCATAAATTTATTTAACGCTGAATGGTTTAAAATATATTATCAAAGCCGGAAGAAGAGTTAAAACCGAAGTCATAGCTAAAAGCATTGCTATACCAGTAAATACTCCAAAATAAATGGTTGGTATAAAATTAGATAATACCAAAATTGAAAAACCAAACACGATTGTTATTGAAGTATTTAATATTGCTACTCCAACTGAAGAGTGACATTTTTTTATAGTTTTATTGTAGTTTTTAATTTTTAAATATTCTTCCTTAAACCTGTAAATATAGTGAATACTGTTGTCTACAGCTATTCCAATGGTAATTGCAGCTATAGTTATTGTCATCATATCCAAAGGTATTTGCATTAAACCAATTATTCCTAATATAAAAAATGCAGCAATAAAATTTGGCACCACACCTATTAAAGAAAGTTTGATATTTCTAAATAAAATTAGAAACATAAATAATATTCCTAACATTACAAACCCTAGAGTTAGAATTTGAGACTTAAATAAACTTTGAAGCAGATTATTAAACAAAATTAAAACACCTGCTAATTTATATTCATCTTTTTTTAAGCCAAGCTTATTTTCTAAATCAAGATTAATTTGATTAACTAAATCATTTCTTCTTAAATCTTTTAATGAATCTTTTATTCTTAAACTTATTCTTGCTTCGTTATTTTCAATTGAAATATAAGGGTTTACAATTTCCTTTTTTATTGTTTCAGGCAGTTTACTATAAAGAAGTCCCATTTCCAAAGTGCCTAATTCTTTATTATTGTTTAATTTTTTAGCCACTTCTAGTATTGAAGAAAAAGATAAAACTTTGCCAACTTCAGGCAGACTGTCTAAATAGTTGTGAATTTTTCTAATTTTATCAACTTTGTCTTTTGTAAACCAATATTTCTCTAAATTTTTATCTTCATTATCGTCCCAATCATCAAAGTCATCGTCATCATTTTCAGACTGATTTTGATCATTATTATTAAATTTTACTATTACATTTAGTGGAGTTGTTCCTCCAAGATTTTCATCTATAAATTTCATACCTTTGTAGATTTCTGTTTTTTTGTTAAAATAATTTATGAAACTATTTTCTACTTCTAATTTATTGATTCCTATTATGCTTAAAATTATGACTGCAAAAGTTAATGTGAATATTGCTTTACTTTTTTTTATAGAAATTAAAGAAAAATACTTAGTTATAGAAGAATCTTTTTGTTCTTTAATATCAGCGTGACTTTTTGAAAAGAAGTTAAGTAATGTAGGAAGTAAAGTAAAAGTAATTATAAAAGATGTAATTAACCCTAAAGTCATCATCCATCCAAAATCAATGACTGGTTTTATTCCACTAAATATTAATGAGAGGAACGCGCATATTGTTGTTAATACAGTGTATAGTATCGGCCAAAACATTTTTGTTGTAGCGAGAAATATTATTTTTGAATTATTATAATTAGGAAATTCTTTTTGAATTTGCAAAAATCTTGTACTCAAATGAATATTCATTGCCATTGTCAAAATTAGCATCAGTGCAATAAAGTTTGAAGATATTACTGTAACTTTCCAATTTAAAAGACCTAATAGTCCCACCATAATTAAAACTGAAAATAAGCAACTGCTAATAGGAATAATTATCCAAATTAATTTTTTAAAAATAAACCATAGGGTTGCAATAATAAATATTAAAACTCCTAGTCCAAAAACAACTATATCATTCTTAATAAATGTAATCATGTCATCAGCTATCATTGGTATTCCACCTAAAAATATTTTTGCATTACTATTATATTTAGATATAATTTTTCTAATTTCTTTGATGTTTTGATGATTTTTGGTTTTTAAATAATCTTTATATTGTTCAAGTTTTTCGCCGCCTAATATTTGGAGTTCAGCTAATTTTTTATCTCTTTTTAAATTTACAATAATACCTGTAGATGAACCGTCTTCGCTAATTACAAAATTTCTAAATACTGGACTGTTTAATATTTCTTTAAAACCTCTAGATCTATCTATATTTTTACTTTTTAATGTTTTAAAATTTTTTAATCTTTCAGTCAAAGACTCATCAGAACTATCTAATAATGGAATATCTAGAATAGTTATTACACTTTCAACCCATTCAAGACTTTGTATTTCTTGCTTTAAATTGCTAAGACTAGTTATTGATTTATCTGATATAATTTCTTGCTTAGGAGAGTATGTTAAAACCAAAAAATCTTTTGCTCCATACCTATCATTAATTTCCCTTAAAAGTTTTAAATCTGGATCATTTTCTAACAGTAACGTATCTGAAGATGCATCTAATCTAAAATCTTTTGAAAAATATCCAAATGATATTATTGCAATTATTAGAAATGTAAAAATTGCTTTGGGCTTTCCAATTATATTTTTTAGGTAAAAATGTGCAAACATTTACCAATTGCTTATAAATTAATTTAGTTACTTTGATAATCTTTAAATTTGGTAAACATAGCTTCAAATTCAAGCATAATATTACCTGTGGGACCGTGCCTTTGCTTACCAATAATTATTTCCGCAAGATTCGATACTTCATTCATTTTTGCCTGCCATTCTGCATGTTCTACTGTAGCAGCTCTTGGTTCCTGTTTCTCAAGATAATAAGCTTCTCTGTAAACAAACATAACAACATCAGCGTCTTGCTCAATTGATCCTGACTCCCTTAAATCTGATAATTGTGGTTTCTTAAGATCTCTTTGTTCAACAGCTCTTGATAGCTGAGACAAAGCCAATACAGGAACAGAAAGTTCTTTTGCTAAAGCTTTTAAGCCCTGAGTTATCTCTGAAATCTCCTGAACTCTACCTTCAAATGTTCTTGAAGATGTCATTAACTGAATATAATCGATAACTACCATATCTAATCCATACAATCTTTTTATTCTTCTTGCTCTATTGCTTACCGCAGCAATACTTATAGCTGGCGTTTCATCAATATATAAAGGAAGTTCAGAAATATTTTTTGATGTTTCAATAAATTTATCAAACTGTTCTTCTGAGATTCTTCCTCTTCTTATATCATTAGATTTGATTCTGGATTGTTCAGCTAGTATTCTTGTAGAAAGTTGTTCTGATGACATTTCGAGTGAAAAAAAAGCTATAGAAGATTTTTTTCCACTCTCTTGAATTGTTTTTGCAGCATTAAAAGCAATATTTGTTGCTAAAGCTGTTTTACCCATTGAAGGTCTCCCTGCTATTATAATTAGATCGGATTTATGCAATCCACCCAATCTATCATCAATATCAGTTAGACCAGTAGGAACACCAACAACTCCTTCTTCATTTTTATATGCATTAGAGGCCATTTCAATAGTAAGCTTCATAGCTTCATCAAACTTAATTAAAGAAGAGCTAAAAGAACCTTTTTCTGCTAAATCAAAAAGAGCTTTTTCGTAATTTTCAATTATTTTTTGTCCATCGCTATCAATGTCATTTAGTTTTGCAGTATCGATAACATTTTCTGATATTTTTATTAATTCTCTTTTTACATAAAGATCATAAATTAATTTTGAATATTCGATCGCTTGACGTGAAGAAGTAGAAAATTTTGTGATTTTCACCAAATAATCAGGAATATTTAAATCATTTTTTTCATTTTCAAAATAGTTTTTTAAGGTTATTGGGTTAGCAAGCATCCCACCGTAGATTAGTTTTTCTGTTGCGCTAAAAATTTTTTGATGCATTGGGTCATGAAAGTTTTTACTGTGAACTAACATGTTTATTTCATCAAATATTTCATTTGAAACCATAATTGAACCAATTACAGCCTGTTCTGCTTCTATGTTATTAGGTAATTCTTCTTGCTTTGCTTTAACTAAATTTAAGGATTGAACCATCACTATAGTTAAATAATTTAAAAAAAATGCTCAAGATAATATTTAATATGGGGAAAAAAATGTATAATTTATTTTATCGATTCCTCAGGCAATACCTTAATTGAAATTCTAGATTGAACTTCACTATGTAAATTTATTAATACTTTAAAAGTACCTATTGACTTAATTTCATTTAAGGGTTGAATTTGAGAGGGATTAATTTCAAAATTAATTTCATTTTTTAAAGTCTTCGATATTTCTGTTGGAGTTACTGATCCATAAAGCTCTTTAGTCTCGTTACAAAGTTTTTTAATTATAAATTCTTTATTTTGAATTTTATCTTGAATAGATTTTGCTTCTTTTTTCTTTTCCAAATCTTTTTTGCTTAAATCTTTTTTAATTTTTTCTACTTCACCAATATTTTCTTTTGAAGCAAATAAAGCTTTTTTTTTAGATATTAAAAAATTTTTAGCGTAGCCTCTTTTTACATCTATTATGTCACCTATAGACCCTACATTTCTTAAGTTTTCAAGTAGTATAACTTTCATTAGAGTAGCGCCAGGTTCCTTGCTCTTTTTATTGACAATGATAATTGTCTTTGTTTTTTTTGGCTTACATTTGTAATTCTTGAAGGTAGCATTTTTCCATTTTCTGACATGTATTTTTTAAGTAAATTTATATTTTTATAGTCTACGATGGGCGCACCTTTAACAGATAATGGGCATCTTCTTTTAAATTTATATCTATTACCATGAAATAAGCTTAACTTGTTAAAAGTTGCTTGTTTGTTTTTTCTATCAGATGATTTTCTTTTCATTATTCTTTTTATTTTGTTTTTTCTTTTTCAATTTGTTTATCTTTTCTTTCAAAATAATTGCTTTCCAAATCATGTTTTTGTACTTTTACAGATAAATATTTTAATAGATTTTTATCTATTTTTTCATTTTTTTCTAATTCTCTTATTAACTCACCACTACCTTCTATTTTAAAGTGTATATAGTTACCTTTCCTATTCTTTTTTATTATGTAAGAGAGATTCAGCAAACCCCATTTTTGAGTCTGTATTAGCTTACCATCATTTTTTTCTATTAATTTTGTATATTTGTCTATAATTTGATTCATCTGTATAGGCGAAATATCCTGACGGACTATAATAGTATGCTCGTAATAATTCATGTTTTCATTTTATAAGTGAAGTGGATATACTATTATAAAATTATAAATACAACACAAAAATGATATATTTGCTAAGGTTTTGTTTATGTTTTCATTAATTTTTCCAGGTCAAGGATCCCAGTCAGTAGGTATGGCAAAAAATTTATACAATAAATTTTCTTTTGTAAAAGATCTTTTCAAAAGGTCTGATGAAATATTGGGTTTGCCAATCAGCAACATGATACTTAATGGTCCCAAAGATGATTTGGATCTAACAGAAAATACTCAACCAGCAATATTTTTGGTGAGTTATTGTATCTACAATATGATTAAATTAAAAAAAGAAAATTTATTAAATAATATAAAATTATATGCAGGCCATTCTCTTGGAGAGTATTCTGCTCTAGCAGCTAGTAATTCAATTGGATTTGAAGAGGCTTTAAAACTATTGCAGATAAGAGGCAAGTCTATGCAATCCGCAGTCCCAAAAGGTCAGGGAGGCATGATTGCAGTTCTTGGAACTGATATTACTAATATTAAAGAAATTTTAAATAATAGTAATAAGAAATATGAGTGTTTTATTGCTAATGATAATTCTGTTGGACAAGTTGTAGTTAGTGGAAAAACTAACGATATAAATTTATTTTCAGAAGACTTGAAAAAAGCTAAAATTAAAAATATAAAACTACAAGTTAGCGCTCCATTTCACTGTAAATTAATGAGTCCTGCAACCGAAATAATGAAAAATGAAATTTCTAAAACAGATTTTAAAGACTCAGAAAAGAATATAGTAACAAATGTAACTGCTAAAGAAGCATTCAAAGCAGAAGAAATTAAAAGATTATTAGTAAGTCAAATTGAAAGCCCCGTTAGATGGAGAGAAACAATTCTACATATGATTGAAAAAGGTACTAAAACATTTATTGAAATTGGTCCAGGAAAAGTATTATCTGGAATGATAAAAAGAATTGACAAAAATGTGAATATAATTTCCATAAATGAAGATGAGGATTTAAATAAATTGGAGTTAAATGATTAATTTTAAAGATAAGAAAATATTAATAACAGGTGCTACAGGAGGAATTGGAAAAGAAATGGTAAAAAAATTTGTTTCTCTAGATGGTGATGTCCTTGCCACGGGCACCAAAGTGGAAAATCTAGAAAATTTAAAAAAAGAATTTCCAACTATAAAAATATTAAAATTTGATATATCGGATCACGATAAAATTGAAGAGTTTATAGAAAATGCTTATTCTGAATTAAAAGGTCTAGATGTTCTAGTTAATAATGCTGGAAAAAATATGGACAATTTATCTTTAAGAATGAAAATAGATGAGTGGAAAAAAATAATAGATATAAATTTAACTTCAACTTTTTTATTAAGCAAAAATGCTATAAAAAAAATGTTAAAAAATAAATATGGAAAAATAGTAAATATAACATCAATAGTCGGTCATACGGGAAATCTAGGGCAATCAAACTACTCAGCTTCAAAAGCTGGTATAATAGGAATGTCCAAATCTCTGGCAATTGAATATGCAAAAAAAAATATTAATGTTAATTGTGTGTCACCAGGATTCATTCAATCAAAAATGACAGATAATATTGCTGAAAATATTAAAATGATACTAACTTCTAAGATACCTATGTCTAAATTAGGCACAGGTGATGATGTGGCAAATACTGTAGCTTTTTTGGCTTCAGACGCAGCTTCATACATTACCGGCGAAACTATACATGTTAATGGGGGCATGTATATGTCTTGACAAAGTATATTAAATATTTATAGACGATTATAACTTAACACTACAAGGAAATTATGTCAGATGATGTTTCAAGCAAAGTAAAAAAAATAGTTGCAGATCACCTAGGTATAGAAGAAGCTAAAGTAACAGAAGAATCCAGTTTTATAGATGATTTAGGAGCAGACAGTTTAGACACTGTTGAATTGGTCATGGCTTTTGAAGAAGAATTCGGCTCAGAAATTTCTGATAGCGAAGCAGAAAAAATATTAACTGTTGGTGATGCAATTAAATTTATTGAAAATAAAGCAAATTAATAAAAAATAAAATTAATGTCATTAACAAGTGATGGGATGATGATAGTCTTATCTTCACCATCTGGAGTTGGGAAGACAACATTAGCAAAAAAATTAGTATCATTAAAAAAATACCAAGTTTCGATTTCTTACACAACAAGAAAACCAAGAACCAATGAAGAAGACGGTAAAGACTATTATTTTATAAGTAAGGATAAATTTAAAAACTTAATTGAAAATAATGAGTTAATTGAATATGCAAAAGTATTTGATAACTATTATGGTTCATCAAAAAGTAAAGTTTTAAATCATCTTTTAAATGGTAATAATGTGCTTTTTGATATTGATTGGCAAGGCACTGAACAAATTAAAAATCAAAAACTAGATTATAAATTAATCACTTTTTTTATTTTACCACCAACAAAAAAAGAATTGTTTAATAGACTTTCAAATAGAGACATGAAAGATAAATTGATAGTTAATGAAAGAATGAAAAAATTTAATAATGATGTCTTGCATTGGAAAAATTATGATTATGCAGTTATAAATGATAATTTAGAAAAATGTTGTAATGAAATAATAAAATATATTGAGTCAGATAAAGAAAAAATAAAAAAAAACTATAAAAAAGATTTTATTGAAAAACACGTAAATTCATTAATTTGTTAATTTTTCATATTCTTTACATATTTCATAATAAGTTTTAGGGGATAAATTTTGGGGCCTGTCATTTTCATTTAAATTTAGTTTTTTACAAATTTCTAAACTATTTTGGAAAATTAATTTAATCGGTTTTTTAATCATTTTTCTTCTTTGATTAAAAAAAATATTAGTAATATATTCTAAATTACTTGCCTTATTAATTCCAAAATATTCATCTTTAGGTTCGAAAAGCAGTATTGTGCTATCAATCTTAGGTTTTGGATAAAAAGAATAAGGTTTTATGTCTCTTATTTTTGTAATTTTATATTTCCATGATGAAAGAATTGATAATCTTCCATAATCCCTAGTGTTAGGCTTTGCTATTATTCTATTAGCAACTTCTTTTTGAAACATTAATATCATTTTTTTACAAATTTTATTTAGATTTTTAAATTTTATCCATTTAGCCAATATTTGAGTAGAAATATTATATGGAAGATTTCCATAAATTATAATTTTTTCATTTGTTATTTTTTCTTCATTCATGTTCATTATATTTTCATTTAAAATTTTTATATTTTTTTTTTCACTAAATTTATTATTTAAAATTTTACAAAGATTCTCGTCTTTCTCTATAGCAATTATTTTTTTTGGATTTTTGTAAAATAATTTTTCAGTTAAATTTCCAGTACCCGCTCCAACTTCAAGAATAGTATCTTCTTTATTGATTTCAACTATATTAGTAATTAATTCTAATAATTTATCATCGATTAAAAAGTTTTGCCCTAGACTTTTTTTAGGTTTAATTTTCACTAAATTTTATTAAAAAAATTAATTGCAGAATATAATGATTGAGGATCTGATTTTTTTTGGCCAAGCATTTCATTATTTGTTCCATGATCCGGTGAAATCCTTAGATAAGGTAAGCCTAATGTTATATTCACCGCATCAAATTTGTATAGAGTTTTTATAGGAGTTAGCACTTGGTCGTGATACATTCCTACTACAACCTGAAATTTTTTTAGATTTTTTTTTTGAAAAAATGTATCTGATGAAAAAGGTCCATAGATATTTATGTTTTTCTTTTTTAAAGTTTTAATAGCAGGTATAATTATTTTCTCCTCTTCACTAAAACTGTCTATAGTCTCACAATGAGGATTTAAACCAAGCACAGCAATACTAATTTTCTTCTTAATACATTTTTTATAAAATTCATTTATTTTAATAACATTATAGATAATTTTTTCTTTTGTAATTTGTTTTGAAACATATTTTAGGGGCAGATGAGTAGTAATTGGCGAAACAGCTAATTTGTTATTAAAAATTAACATTACACTATTATGAATTTTACTTTTTTTTGATAAATATTCAGTTATTCCAAGATGTTTTTTTTTCAAAAAAAATTTTTTTGAAACTGGTCCATTAATCAAACCAATTGCTTTATTTTTTTTTAAAATATTTAAAGCAACATCAAAGCATTTTTTAATATAATTTGAAGATTTATAAGAGATTTTATCAAATGTTTTATTAAATTTAAAATTTACATCAATTAGATTTATAAAATTGTTATCTATTTTAGTTTTCAGAATGTCATCTGAAATTATTGAATTTAATCTAAAAGAGTATTTTAGCTTAAGCATTTGTTTTTTAAATAGTCTCTTTGATGCAATCAATATTATAGGCGTTTTTAATTTTTTTATCTTTTTATTGTATAATTTTAAAAATATTTCTGAAAAAATACTATAAGGTTCTCCTGCTACTATTATTAAGGGCTTTAAACTCATTCTATTTGCTGGTTAATTGCAATTTTTTTAAAATATTGTCTTGAAAATTCATTAAGTTTTCTATTTCTTTCAAATGTAATTTGTTTTTTAAATTTTTCATCTATATCAAAATCCTCTTTTTCAATTTTTTTATCTTTTAAATACAATATTATATAACCATCTCTAATTTTTATTGGATTTGTATAATTTCCAATACTTAATTTTATTATTTCATTCTTAATAGATTGAGATAGTTGATTTTCTTCTACCCAACCCAGCTCTCCGTTAAACTTTGCTGATTGGCTAACGCTTAATAAGCTAGCTGTATTTTCAAAACCAATTTTTTTTATACTATTAACGATTTCTTCTTTTTTTATTTCAATTTCACTTTCGTTAGAAACACTGTAAATAATTTCATATAAAAAGTAACTTTGTTTTTGATTTTGACTTTCTAGTTCTATTA
>Ga0066836_10002418_pt1 | contig 10021 bp, 8 predicted proteins | sample ETNtaG_18_FD_71568 | JGI IMG/M metagenome (GOLD analysis project Ga0066836, IMG submission 71568) | Marine microbial and viral communities from oxygen minimum zone, Eastern Pacific Ocean - ETNP201302SV91 | ecosystem: Environmental > Aquatic > Marine > Oceanic | place: Pacific Ocean: Eastern...
CTGTTTGATAAAGAAAGGATCATAGTGTCTCAGCAATAATACCATTTAATCGCTCTACGAATCCAGCAGGGTCCTCTAATTTTACTCCCTCTTGGATCAGGGCCTGCTCATAAAGAAGATAAGCTATGTCATCAAATGACTTTTGCCTAGTCTTATCCTTTAATTTTGATACGATATCATGGTTAGGGTTGATTTCTAAGATTGGTTTGATATCAGGCATGTCCATCTGCCCCATAGAACGCATCATCTCCTGCATCTGCGCAGTAGGATCATTCTCATCTGCCACAATGCAAGATGGTGAGTCACTTAGTCTTGATGAGACCTTTACATCCTTGACCTTATCACCTAAAAGCTTTTTCATTTTTTTCAATACCGGCTTAAGAGATTTTTCGTCCTCTTTATCTGAATCATCTGAAAAATCTTCTGCTGCACCACTACGATTGACCGACTTGAGCTCTTTTTCATCATATTTTGGTACTCCAGTTATGATAATCTCATCGATCTCATCATCTAGAATAAGTACCTCGATATCCTTTTTTGCATACATTTCCAATAGAGGTGAGTTTTTCAGACTGACCTGGTTCTGTCCAGTGATATAGTAAATGGACTTTTGATCTTCTCTCATTCGATCAACATATTCTCTCAAAGAGACAAGACCATCATCTTTTGTAGACTTGAACCTCAATAGATCTGTGAGTGCCTCTTTGTGTTCAAAATCTTGATATACCCCCTCTTTGATCAAGCGACCATATTGACCATAGAATTCAAAATACTTCTCCTTGTCACCTGCGATGGTCTTTAAGCGATCAAGAACCTTCTTCACAGAATTAGACCTGATCTTGGCCATTATTCTATTTTGTTGTAAGATCTCTCTACTTACGTTCAGTGGAAGGTCTGATGAATCAATGACCCCTCTAACAAACCTAAGCCATGGAGGCAATAATTCTTTATCATCATCGGTGATGAACACCCTATTCACATATAGCTTAACTCCGGACTGATAGTCTGCACGAAAAAGATCTGGGGAGGCTTTCTTTGGCATGAAGAAAAGGATGGTAAACTCAAGATTACCCTCCGCCCTAAAATGCACCCAATCAAAGGGCTCTTCCATATCATTTGAAAAGGATTTATAGAATTCCTTATAATCCTTATCCTTCAACTCACTCTTTGACCTTGTCCAAAATGCTTTGGCATCATTGACCTGGTCTGTTTTTATCTCCTTGCCTTTTTCTTTTCCTTCATCATCATAATCAATCTCAGAATATGTGAGGAATATGGGAAAGTCAATGTGGTCAGAATACTTTTTGATAAGGCTCTCAATTTTCCACCGACTTGCGAATTCTTTACCTTCTTCATTTAGGTGAAGCGTAATTGAAGTACCATTTTCCTTTTTTACATCCTTCTTTATTTCAAAACCTGTTTCTCCATCGCTTATCCACCTCCATGACTCCTTGTTACCTGCCTTTTTGGTCGAAACCTCAACTCTATCTGCTACCATAAAACTGGAATAGAACCCAACACCAAACTGTCCAATCAATTGGGAATCCTTTTTGGCATCTCCTGATAGCTTTGATAGAAAGTTCTTTGTCCCAGAACGTGCAATGGTACCTAAATTATCTTGCAGTTCTTTTTTACTCATTCCGATACCAGTATCAGTAATGGTAAGCGTGGGGTCATCACCCTCCTGAAACTCCATGGAGATTTTTGGATCGAAAGAAAATGATTTAAAATCATCTTTTGTTAGAGTAAGATACCTCAGTTTATCGAGTGCATCAGATGAATTAGAAATTAGTTCTCGAAGGAAGATCTCCTTGTGAGAATATAGGGAATGAATGATCAGTTTAAGTAACTGACTGACTTCTGTCTGAAAGGGTTGTTGACTCAAGGTAGTCTCCTGATTAGAAAAGTTATTTTAAGTATGTATTCGATATCTTTTTCGGGCGGGAAAATAAAAAAATATCTAATACAAAATCCACATTCAATCGATATAATTTAAATTTATTTGATATGTTGGATCATATCCGAAAATAAATTTTCTTAGACATGCCCCCTTATCTTATCAAGTAGAGTCTTTGTTGCCTTGATGCCAGACATCTCATCCATCGTGCTGCCTTCATATTCTATTCCGACATATCCCTCATATCCCGATTCCATTACAATGTCCATCATTCTATAAAAATCAGTATTGATCTCATTACCATTTGAATCAAAATCATGGCTCTTGGCACTTACTGCTTTAGCAAAAGGCATCAACTCCTCCATACCATCATAGCGATCGTACCAGCGTTCTCCTTCAATTCTAAAATTCCCAAAATCAGGTAAGGTACCACATCTTGGGTGGTCCACAGCTTCCATAACTGAAGATAACCATTTCCCATCTGAGGATAGGCCCCCATGATTCTCAACGATCGTGTTAATACCAAGCTTATCACCATACTCAGTCAATTTTCTAAGGCCATCTGCTGCTAAGCCTATCTGGTTTTTATAGGACCCTGTTTTACTATAGTCACCTGTTTCTAACCCATGTAGTGACTCAGTAAGATATGCATTGACTCTTATTGAGTGACATCCAAGATATTTAGCTGCTTCATGCCATTTATAATGATTCTCAACTGCCTCTTGTCGTTTTAGATCATCCGGGTCACCAAGACTGCCCTCATTATCACACATGATCAGTAGACTGGATACTCCAAGGTCATCTGCTCTGGTCTTCATTTCCTTGAGATATGAACTATCCTGCGCCTTATCAAAAAAAAATGAATTCACATACTCTACTGCATTGATTCCAAAAGATTCCTTTGCTATCCTAGGAAAGTCCAAATGATCAATCTCGCCTGAGTATAATGCCCGATGAAGGGACCACTCTGCTAACGATATTTCAAATTTCATTGTTTTAGATCTGCAGGACATTAACCCAGGAATAAATAACCCTCCTGCCAATGCGAATGTTGTCTTTAAAAATGCTCTTCTTCTCAATCTAGAGTATCACAGTTTCTTAATTCTAATATTTCGGTACCAGATTTCACCGTGGTCACCTTGGAGACCGACTCTACCCTCAGATGCCTTTGCAAAAAATGGCATATCCCTAAACTTACTTTTTGAGATGAGCTCGTTCATTGCAGAACTTCCATAATCGTACTCCAATAATAACGTACCATTCAGCCAGTGTTCAATGTGCCCATCCTTTGATACGATTCGTACCTTATTGAATTCTCCAAGGGGCTTTACAGCTTCCCTTATGGTTGGAATCAGGTCATAGAGAGCTCCTGCAGAGGTCTCATCTCTCAGTCCATCTCTATGTGAGATATTATCAAGGACCTGCATCTCTGGAGCAGACTGCCAAATGAAATCACCATCCTCCGTTGCAAAGTAGAATATTCCACTATTCCCTCCAGATTGTAATTTCCAATCAAGCTCTAACTCAAAATCCTTAAATGTTTCCGTTGATATAATATCGATTCCCTTTTCACCTGGAACTGTCTTAAGACTACCATCCTCTATAGCCCATGAGCCCCATGGGAAAGCATCCATCCTGTAGCCTCGCAAACCGGAAACGCTCTCACCATCAAAGAGTACCAACCACTCAGATTTATTACTACTGCATGATGCGAAAATTATGATTAGAATGATTGATGTTAATTTTTTCATGTTGTTTCCTATCTATTTTTTGGATTCCACTCACCTTTTGCTACTGCTGGAACAAAATCATCCAGACCTTTTGGTGGAAATTGAATTGTCTTATCCTGCTCTGCACTCATATACGCTGTCATCAGTAACTCGGTAACAGCCACTCCATCGCTAAAATTCTCTTCAGGTCGTTTATTAGCTAGAAAACTCTCTACCATGTGACGATTCTCAGCCGTATATCCATATGTGTCTGTCTCACTGCTAACAACTGGCATCTCACCTGATTCCGCATTCTGTTTCTCAACTAGATCCTCATCCTCTTTGCCCTGTACCTTCCTACTAAAGAAAACTTTAAGATCTGAGTCCAATGTATTCACGAACATAGAGTACTCAGGACCGAATAATTCCAGACTCAAGCGGAGTCCTGCACCAACAAAGCACCAAGATGTGGTGGTCTCCACAACCAAGTTGTGGCCTGAATCATCTTCATACTCTATCAAGGATCTGGCAAAGTCCTCTGCAGGACGCTTTAAATAATCTGTCTTGCCATTACTATTCTGCCTAAGAATCTCTGCATACTCTGGGCGCTGCCACTTTAGACACGATGCATACGCATTAACACTTTTTGGAGTAAGACTATCTCTTTTCTTTCCTGGCTCAGTAAGCATAAAACGTGCCTCTTCCACTGAGTGACACATCATGTCATTCAAGACTCCACCACCTTGCAATTCACCTTCCCAAAACCAAGGCATGTGCGGGCCACTATGTTCTTCAGCTGCTCTTGCCAAATATGGACGACCAGTTGTTTTAGCTCCACGGGACCATATGATTTCCTTACCTCTAGTCACTGATGGTGCAAAGACCTGGTTCTCAAGATAGCCATCTAACAGACCTGCTTTTTGGGTTAACTCCAAAACCTTTTTTGCCTCTTTTACATTTCTTCCAAGAGGCTTCTCACATGTTACACCGATCAATTCACCTTTTCCTGAATCAATTGCATTATATATCTCTTCCATTATCTCAAGTCTTGTAAAATTGGGTGCACAGATCCATAATGCATCAATGCTAGGTTCTTCGACCATTTCTGTAACTGTATTGTAGACCTTAGCATCTCCTACTCCAATGGTACGAGCAAGAGACGCAGATTCTTCTGCAGAGGATCTTGTTCTGGACATGACACCTAAAACATCACAATTTCTCACTCCTATCATTGATTGAATGTGAAATCGGGTAATAAATCCACCACCAACAAATCCAATTCCGATTCTTTTTTGACTCATATGAGATTCCCTTACTAAGCCTGTTCCTTAAATGAAAAATAAAAAATAGAGGTAGTTACTAGACCAATGGCTGACAGAGTGTACCAAAAGATCGAATAATCAAAGACTATTAGATCGGGTCCAGGAAGACGATAGACCGATGTATAGGCATTTTGGAGATAGCCTGATAGCCACCCCCCAATAACTGGTCCTCCTCCAAGAATAATGATTCCAAACACAGTTTGCGCAGAATGCCTGACATCTTCCTCTGCTATTTTATCAACGTACACATAGGCAGCGGCAAAGAAAAAAGCATAACAGAACCCATGGAATGCCTGACTGACTATCATTACCCATACTGGCAATAATTCTGTACCAAATATGGCATATCTCATACAATATGCAGCAATTCCAATTGTAATTACCCTTTTAAATCCAATATTCTTTAAAAAATACCCTAGATAGGCCATGGTCAATATCTCAGCAAATTGACCTATCGTCATTGCAGGTCCAATTTGACTGTCTGGAATTCCGATATGAGAAAGGAAAGGTCCTGTCTGTAGGAAATAGATCTGATGAATGATACTCACCGCCAAACTGGAAATGACTAGAATTGTAAAAGATGAATATTGAAATAATTTAAATGCCTTTTTAAATGCTAGTTTCTCTGATGCATCTTCTTTTGGAGGCGTATTTGGCAAAAGAAAGCAAAATGCACCATAGATAATCGATATTCCTCCAGAGAACTTCAATGCATCAACTAATCTTGCCGTGACATCAGGTACCTCTGCTCCAACTATGAATGGTGGCATTGACTGGAATTGAAGATCTGTTTGTAGCCAGATCATGGGAAATGCCCAACTAGCAGCAATCCAGCCAATTGTTCCCCAAACACGAATCTTTGGAAAATCATTTTCTTGGTCATCTATATGTGAAAAGGTAATGGAGTTTGAAAGAGCAAGTGTTGGCATGTAAAGAATACTATACAAGATAGATAAGATCAACCAGGATTCGTAATCTGTCTGTAAAGACGTATACCATTTAACGATACCTCCAGTTGTCACAAGAAAAGCCAAGATACGTTCAGTACTAAAATACCTATCCGCGATTTGGCCTGCGATAAATGGGGCTGCTATTGCTCCTATTGAGCCAGCTAAACCGAGGATCATACCAATCTGAGAACCAGAAAAACCAAGGCCTCCATCTGATATGCTTGCAGAAAGATATCTAGCAGTTACAGGTAGCCAGGCTCCCCATAATGCATACTGTAGAAACATCATGGTGCCTAATCTTGAATTATTTGTCACAGAAAGAATATTTTAAATATTAGATAAGTTTGCGATTAACTGGATCCCACTCAATTCTTCGGCCAGTCAAATAAGACTCCGTCGCCATAGCACAGGTTACTGCCTCCTCAAAAGCAATATCCACATTGCATTTTGGTTGGCCTCCACTTCTGATGGAATCTAGCCAGTCTTTGACGTGTAAATGAGATGGGTCGACTCTTTTTCCATCTCGATATGCATACAGTAGACCCTTATTCGCAAAATATTGGCTTGTTGCTGAGGTAACGCCATCAATCTGTTTTGACCCAGGAGAATAACGATATATTGGATATTTTGTATTGATGATGCCTTCCTCGATCCTATCTTTGTACTGAGTTGATTCATTATCTGCTATTACTCTAAATCCTCCTACACTGCCAGCATTAGACATACCTCCCAATACCATTGTGGCATCATGCCCCATGATGCGGTTACCTCTAGAACTATTGCTTGATAGTGTTGCACTATACAGAACAGTCAAGTCCTTATCAGGATATTCAAGCGTTGCATGCCAAACATCAGGTACATCACGACCATCCTTATAAAAATAAATTCCGCCTGATGATGATGCATATTTTGGAATTCCCATGCCCATGATCTGATTTAATTGATCGTAGTCATGGGAAAAAAGGTCACCCGATAATCCTGTCCCATAGTCATACCAACACCTCCATCTAAAAAATCGTTTTAAGGCTTCTTCGCCAAATGGTATCTTATTAGGAGATGGTTCTTGAAAGGTATCCCAGTCAATTGTCTTTTTATTTGCATCCTTGTGAATGCTCCATACCCATGCTCCCCAGGGTGAATTTCTGTTGGTAGTAAGCTCTACTAGATTAATGGGACCAAGGAGTCCCTGGTCGATGACCTGTTTGGCCCTGTCGTTTGCCTCGACCTGCCTATTTTGATGACCCAGTTGTAGCTTGACTCCTGTTTCTTTGATGACATCATGCACATCAATAGCTTCCTGAAATGTTCGTGTAAGTCCTTTTTCACAGTATACATGCTTACCAGCTCTAGCAGCATCAATGGTTATCCTTGAGTGCCAATGGTCTGGAGTAGCGACAATGACCGCATCCAAGTCTTCTCTTGCAAGCATATCTTTATAATTACGATATCGTTTTGCAGATTCCCTTGGATTTCCACCTGGGCGCATGTCATTTTTAGATGCATCTATCGCAAGGTCTGCATGATGATCAAATAGATCACAGACACCGACCAGAGAACAGTTTAGATCTTCTTGTTCCATGAATGTAGTGTAAGCTTTGTGGAGTTTGTTTTCTCTGGAATTATTGTATGCCCAGTCAACCCATCCCTTGGTTGCAAATCCTGCACCACGTACCAAGTGAGAGCCTCTTCCTCCATAGCCAATGATGCCAATATTCAGATGCTTACTATCTGAAAGTTTACTTATTACAGCAGGAGACTTTTTCTCATTGACAAGGTCTGTTAGTAGATTTTTTCGCTTCAGAGAATCTCTTCTCAATTTTGCCCATAGATTTACAAGAAAAAAACCAAAAACAGGTACCGTTGCGAGTCCCTTTAAAAACTCTCGTCTCTTTTGGTCCATTTTATCGTTTGATCTCTCACTCATCAGCGGATTCCTTTATTCTCTATTTCAGTTTGGCAATAAATCTATCTAGACCAATCAAATGACTAGTTGGAAAATGATATAAAACAAAAAGTGCAAATACCTCAATAAGATTCTTATTCACTATGATATAGCTACCCTCACCTGGTCTTGCATACTCCAGACCAAGTAAAGGTGGTGCAAATAAATAATAGAGAGAGATGAGCACCATTCCCCCTATTGCTGCTTGCCTAGAAAAGATTCCTAGCAATAAGCAACCACCAACCAACGTCAAACCCCATACATTGACATAATCTGAAATGGTCAACAAGGTAGGGTTTGAAACAATCATTTCAGCAAGACCCGAAAAAATCCATTTAGAATCCAAAAGATAAGCTGCAGATGACCAGTAGGGATTAATAAGTTTGGAGACGCCTTCATATAATATGTGCCATCCTACCAATACTCTAAGTATGATAAGACCGTAAAACTGGGAATTGTTTAGAATTATTGAAGAACTAATCTTATGAACGTTGTCTGCCAGTTTACTACCCTACTTATTTTCATTTTAGAATTTGACTAGGTAGAAGAATAAGTGAAATTGACATTATAGTCAACTTTACTTTTTTAAAATTGTTTCTATTTTCTCCATAAGGGTACTATCGAATTGATCTGAATATTTCAGACTCTCCAGATTCTGAGTTAATTGATCTTCTTTTGAGGCACCTAAAATAACAGTACTTACATTTTGATTTTTTAAGCACCAACATAGAGCCATATTAACTAGCGGAATGCCTACTTCTTCAGATAAGGCATGTAATTCCCTTACCTTATCATGCTTCTCCTTATACTCTTCAGACTCAAAATTATCCTTGATGAATTGATAGTTATCTAGACTGGTGCGCGTGTTGTCTGGCATACCATCCATATATTTACCTGTTAATAGACCCGATGATAGTGGACTCCAAATCGTTGTTCCTAGTCCTTCTTTTTCAAAAAGTGGTAGAAATTCATTTTCCATTTTATGTCTTGCAAACATATTATACTCGGGCTGCTCCATTGATGGTGGAGTCAGATTGAGTTCTCGAGCTATTTTATATGCTTCTTCCAACTCTGATGCTGACCACTCAGAAGTCCCCCAGTAACAGATTTTCCCCTGCATCACTAAGGTATGCATTGCTCTAACAGTTTCCTCAATAGGTGTATCCGGATCTGGACGATGACAAAAATATAGATCAAGGTAGTCAAGATGAAGTCTTCTTAGTGCATTATCACAAGCATCGATGACATGTTTATGACTCAGACCTTGTTGGGTTGGCATCTTACCACCCCAAAACACCTTGCTAGAAATAATAAATGAGTCACGACTCCACCCTAACTTTTTAATTGCATCTCCCATGATCATCTCTGAACGACCAGATGCATATGCCTCAGCATTGTCAAAAAAATTGATACCATTATCATAGGCCAGTTGCAACATATCAGTTGCTTCCTGGAGTCTTAATTGAAATGAAAAAGTTACCCATGAACCATATGATAACTCACTGACCTTCAATCCCGTTTTACCTAGTCTTCTATAATTCATTTAGCTTCTCCATTTGACCATTAAGTCAATTAATATTCGTTTGTATTCTATTCCATTCAGACATCTGAGAAGATCAGTGCCTTAAATCGTAAAAAATCATTTATAAAATTAAAACAACCTTAGAAGAAATTCTTAATTGAATGGAATCTTATCACCTTTTAGTGAACCATCTGAATTATACTCCTGGACGGTCTTCGAAAAATAATCTTTGTATTCTTTTACCGTTCCATTATCATAGTAGGTGACCTCATAAAGATTTCTACCTCTATTATCAAAGTTCCATTCTTCTAAAACCACACCATTCATAGCGTATCGAGACCAGATACCTACCTTGGTTCCCTTTTTATAAGAACCTTCTTCCTCTTTCTTACCATCTGCGTACCATCTGGCCCAAGGACCATCAAGTTTACCATACATCTTATTTATCTCCATGAAACCAGTACCATCTTTTATGACGAGGTATTCCTTGATACGTTTTCCATCACTGTAGTAGATCTCCTTGACCTTCTTTCCCTTGGAGCTCCACTCGACATAGTTCCCCGCACGCTTACCCTGTTCATAGACACAACTGAAATTCTTTTTATTTGATCGATACCAACCATTCCATTTACCACTGCGTTTGCCATTTTTATATAGACCCGCCTCTGCCTTTTCACCA
>Ga0066836_10002422_pt1 | contig 10017 bp, 3 predicted proteins | sample ETNtaG_18_FD_71568 | JGI IMG/M metagenome (GOLD analysis project Ga0066836, IMG submission 71568) | Marine microbial and viral communities from oxygen minimum zone, Eastern Pacific Ocean - ETNP201302SV91 | ecosystem: Environmental > Aquatic > Marine > Oceanic | place: Pacific Ocean: Eastern...
TTGAGTCCATTATCCTTTATGATTAGATCATTGATTACAACATTATTTTTATTTTCTAAACTGTGTGCATATAACATTGAACATTTAGAACCTCCATTTTGGTGGTTAGGTATGAATAATGATGAACTACAAATCATGGTTCATGGTCAAAAAATATCAGATTTAAAGCCTTCAATCTCTCATGCAGGTATTAGAATTACAAATGTAGAAAAAATTAATAATCCAAATTACTTGTTTATAAATCTGAAAATATCAAAAAATACTAAGTCTGGTACATTCAATATTGATTTCTTAAAAAATGGTAAAATAGAAATTCATTATGAATACACAATACTGGATAGAGATCCAAAGTCTAGTGAAAGACAAGGATTTAATCCTTCCGATGTAATCTATTTAATCACTCCTGACAGGTTTGCGAACGGTGATCCAAATAATGATTCTATGCCACACTTATCAGAAAAATCAAATCGAAAGAACAAAGATTCAAGACATGGTGGAGATATTCAGGGAATTATAGATCATTTAGATTATATAGAAGCAATGGGCTTTACACAGCTTTGGTTAAATCCAGTTTTAGAAAATAATCAACCAAAATATTCTTATCATGGCTATTCAACAACAGACTATTTCAATATTGATGCAAGATTCGGTTCAAATAAGTTATACCGTGATTTATCACAAAAGGGAAAGCAAAGAGGGATTGGACTAATTATGGATTTAATTTTAAATCATATTGGATCAGGACACTGGTGGATGGAAGATTTACCCTCTAGCGATTGGATCAATTTTGAGGGCAGCTTTGTCCAAACTAATCATATCCATGAAGCAGTACATGATCCACATTTACCTCAATCTCAAAAAGATTTGTTTGAAAACGGATGGTTTGTAAAAACGATGCCGGATCTAAATCAAAAAAATAAATTCCTAGCGACTTACCTTATTCAGGCTTCCATCTGGTGGATTGAGTTCGCTGATTTATCAGGATTCAGAATTGATACCTATCCTTATGTAAATAAGGAATTCTTATCCATTTGGAGTAAAAGGATTTTTGAAGAATATCCATATTTTAATTTTGTTGGTGAGGAATGGTCCTCCAATATAACAATGGTTAGTTATTGGCAAAAAGGAAGTAAAACATATGATGATTACGAATCTTATATACCCAGCATGATGGATTTTCCTTTGCAAGAAGCCTTAAATAAAGTAATTCAATCTGAAGAAGGTTGGGGAAGTGGTGTTGGTAATCTTTATAGAGTTATTTCTAATGACTTTCAATATGGTGATCCATATAATCTAGTTGTTTTTGCTGGCAATCATGATATGATACGTATTTACTCTGAATTAAATGAAAATATGGATTTATATAAAATGGCAATGACATTTATATTAACAACTAGAGGTATACCCCAGATATATTATGGCACTGAAATTGCTATGACCAGCACAAGAGACCACGGACAATTACGTAAAGATTTCCCTGGAGGATGGTTAAACGATAAGGTAAATGCATTTAATGATGTTGCTTTAAAATCCCATCAATTAGAAGCAAAAACTTTCATGAAAAAATTACTAAACTGGCGAAAAAATAATATTGCTGTTACCCGTGGAGAGATGATACACTACCCAGTAAAAAAGGGTATTTATGTCTACTTTAGAAAATATAAAGATAGTTTAATCATGATAGCCATGAACAATAATAAAAATAATACAAATATTAATCCTCAAAGATTTAAGGATATTCTGGGTAATAGTAAGAATGCTGAAAATATTTTTAATGGTGAAATTTATAGCTTATCCAAAAATTTTAATCTGCCTGCCAAAAGTACAATAGTATTTCAGATAGATTGAAAATGATTTCTAGAATTTTTATTTCTATCTTATTCTCTTTTTTATCCGGGATTCATTTTTTCTCATGTGCTAAAAGGGAAGTTAACCTCGCTATAATTAATAATGAAAAGATCACGCTAGAAGAATTTCTTCCAAGGTATAAAACTTTTTTATCAAAAACACATCAAAATGACAACCTATCAAATCGGTATATTTTTTTAAATACCCTTATTGATGAAAATCTAATTCTTAATTATGCATATCAAAAGAGTCTGCAGGATCAACAAAATATTATTGATGAAAAAACAAAAATATTTAATCAATTATTACTTAATGAGTATCATGATATAAATGTAATCAAAAGAATAACAACATCAGAAAATGAACTCAGACGGTTATTTACATATTATAAAACAAAATTACATGTCAGACACCTGTTTGCAACGGATCTTCATACCATACTAGAAATAGAGCAAAAGCTGAATGATGGAAATAGCTGGGAAATACTGGCTACAGAATATTTTACCGATCCAATCCTAAAAAATAATGGCGGTGATTTAGGCTGGTATAAAATGGGTGAATTAGATCCTTCTTTTGAAATTGTGGCTTTTTCTTTAAATGATGCAGAAAAATCTAAACCAATTAAAACAAAAAAAGGGTACAGTATTATACAGATAATTGAAAGAGAAAAAGACTTACTGCTAACCGAAAAAGACTACCAGAATAATAAAAAATGGCTTGAAAAAATGGCTATTCAATATAAAAAAATGCCTGAAATGAGAAAATATACAGACAAGATTGCTGAGAATATGGATATAAAGTTTAACAAAAATGGCCTCCATGAATTATATAATGTCATTATGCACCCTTTAAAAGAGACGATTGTAAATAGTGATATTTTAGTTTTGACAATTAAAAATGTAGAATCGTTAACTATTAATCATTGTGCTTCTTTAATTAATGATCTTTCACAAAAACAGTTAAATCAAATCAATACTATAGACAACTTAGAGGATGTATTAAAAGGACTCATTGTTCGTAATACAATGATTCAAAATGCAATAAAAATTGGACTCCATCAGTCAACTCTTTTCAAAAACACAGTAAATGAAAAGTACGCTAGAATCATTATCAATAATGTTCTAAAAGATCTGAACGATGAATCAAAGAGTGTAAACTGGCATGAGGAATATTTCAAATTTAGGAATGTAATCGCAGATAAAAGTGTAATAACTATTGATAGCACAACGGTAAAATCTTTTCCCATTATAATAAAAGCATCAATTTTATGAATGTAATAAAAAGTATCATAAAAATAGGATTAATCGTACACGTTCTTTATTCTGGGACTACTGGAAAAATAGTTGGACTTATTTCAGATAAGGAAACAGGAGAGGCTCTCATTGGATGTAATGTAATGATTATTGATATGTCTGTAGGTTCTGCATCAAATGAATTAGGTGAATATTATATTTTAAATCTTCCCCCTAGGACCTATTCTGTTAAATTTTCTATGATTGGGTACGAATCCCTCATATTTGAGAATGTGAAAATATCCATAGATAAAACAACTAGGTTAAATGCAGCACTAGGAACTGAAGTAATTAAAGGATCAGAAATAGTAGTAACTGCAGATAGAAAACTCATCCAATTTGATGTCACCCAATCAGAAGCTAGAATTACCGCAGAAGAAATAGATCTTATGCCTGTTACTGAAGTTAGGGATGTATTGAGACTCCAAGGTGGGATTACCCAAGATGCAGGTGGTGGGTTACACATGCGTGGAGGCAGAAGTAGCGAAATATCCTATATGGTAGATGGTGTACCAATGACCGATTCTTATGATGGAGGGATTTCGGTTCAAATTGAAAATGATAATCTACAAGAATTGCAAGTAATCAGTGGGACATTCAACGCAGAGTATGGCAGAGCACTTACAGGGATTATTAATATGGTTACCAAAGATGGAGGAAATAAATTAGAAGGTTCTATAAATATATACGGCGGTGATCATTCAACATCAGATCAAATCTATCAAAATCTTAATTCTTTTTCACCTATAAATGCTTATAGTATCACGGCAAATCTGAATGGTCCAATAATAAAGGATAGGCTCACCTTTTACTCTTCAAGTAGAATAAATAATTCCAAAGGCTGGTTATATGGTAAACAACTTTTTACTATGTATGGCGATACAATTTCCCAACCAAGTTATCATGGAATGAACTGGTACAATTCTTGGTCAAGCCAGAATAAATTAACCTTCAAAATCGGTCCACTGACAAAACTGAGATTAAATACAATATTTAATTCAGGAATTAGTCAAAATTATGATCACTATCGTCAATTGGTTGACGATGGTCTTAAACACGATTATAATACTGGACAGTTTACTGGTTTGAATTTATCACATTCATTCTCTCCTAATTCATTTATTGAATTAAATATAACACAATACATTCATCGTTATGAATCGTACCTGTTTGCAGATTCTTTGGATTCACGCTATATAACTCCTGATAGTTTATTCTGGGCTCATATAGTTGGGGACGTGCCAGAACATATTAAGGAGGAATATGGTAATGAAGTCAATTATTTCCCCCAATACACATTTAATCGTTGGGGTCTTGATACTGATAGGTTTATGAGAGAAACAAAAACCCAAAGCCTGAAATTTGATTATACTAACCAAATCAATAAATACAATCAAATTAAAATTGGAGCAGATCTAACACACCATCAACTCAAGTTAGATAGTTATGCTCTTTTAGACTCATCTCAATCCGACCAGAAATTTTCTCCAGTTATTCCAAATATTGGCAGTTTTAATCGTTCTACATATCAATTTCAGCCCCAAGAGTGGTCAATATATATTCAGGATAAGGTAGAATATGGAGATATGATTATAAATGGGGGCATTCGTTATGAATCATTTAATCCACAATCATATATACCTAACAATATTCATGAGCCATATATTCAAAATCCAAGAAACCCTGCTCTTGATAGTCTGTCTTTGGAGGAATTAGAAAATTTAGACTGGGGAGACGTCTGGTATTCAGAAATAGATAGTTCTGGTAATACGATCACTCATACCTATGCTGAGTTTTATGAACGATTTAATGATCAACCTAATCTTAAGTCAAAAAATGGTTGGTGGAAAAACACCACAATAAAATCACAACTTAGTCCTAGACTCGCCGTTGCATATCCCATATCTGATAAAGGTGTAATCCATTTTGCATATGGGTACTTCTTTAAAATACCTGATTTTTCACTTCTATATAACAACACTGAGTATAAATTGAATGAAACTGGTACCAATTTTGGTATTTTTGGTAATCCAGACCTTAAACCAGAAACTACAGTGAGTTATGAATTAGGATTAAGGCAAGAAATAAGTTTTAAAACTAAAATTGAATTAAAAGGTTTCTATAGAGATGCCCGGAATTATGTGACTAGCGGAATCCCAATAGATCTTGGTGACGGAAAATCCTATTATCACTATGTAAATAAAGATTACAGTAACTCAAGAGGTATTATTTTAACACTATTAAAACAATTCCATGATTATATTGGCTGGCAATTTGATTATACCTTCCAGATCGCTGAAGGATCTAATTCAAACCCTAATGAAGAATTTGGAGCTGTTCTTGCAGGCAAAGAACCTACAAGGTCTATTATACCTCTTGACTGGGATCAAACACACAATCTTAATGGATCCATCATTACATCTTTTAAGGGATGGGGAATGAATACGATTTTTCAATATGGCAGCGGTTACCCTTATACTCCAGTAATCACAAATTATGAGCAGCAAGGAGAAATACTCTCAAATGTTTTGATAAGAAATAGTCGAAGAAAAGCTGATACTTTTAGAATGGATGTGAAATTTTTCAAAAAAATTAATTTTAATAGATTCAATGGAAAAATTTATATCAACTTATTCAATCTTACTGACCGTAGAAATGAAAATTTTGTCTATAGTGATACTGGACGTTCAAATGAAACTATCGAAAAAAATAGAGCAGAAATAATATCACCATTTGAACCTTTACGACCCAATACACTGGATCAATTTTTTAATAGACCAGACTGGTATGATGAACCTCGGGAAATTCAACTAGGCATACAATTTTCATGGTAAAAAGTAGTTTTATATTATTTTTATTATCGTTCCTCTTCTCCCAATCAACTGAGAGAGGAGATCCAGATTTTAGAAGATCTACCAATATTGATGTAAATAAAGTCAGGACAACCATATTTAATTATGGCGTCACTGGTCGTACTATGGCTAACCCCGGACACATTCCCTATGAGTGGCCTGTAAACTCTGGTCAACATTACATTGCATTAACTGCACTTGCTGTGGGTTCTGAAGTAGTGACCAATTCTGGAGAGGTGAGACCATTAGTGACAATCCCTTTTAGATCTGACCAATCTGGAAATTCTATGACTTGGGAACCTGTTGCAGGATATTTAAATCCTAACTCACAAAAGATAGCAATTAGTGATGATGGAGATACCTGGCCAACAACTTGGCCAGATAAAATAGATGATGTAAATGACCCAGGGTGGTCTGGATCCTGGAACGGATTTTTTGGAAAAGATCAGTTTAATGCGCAACAAGAAATCTTTTATAAAGTTTCTGATGATAGAAACTATATACTTGGACACCCCTACTCACCTGATACAACCGATTTAAGTCGGCAGGGGGCTGGTCTATTAGCAGGAGTACGAGTATTAGAGTGGAAACAGATATTAATTGAGGATGTCGTATTTATCTTACACGAAATAAAAAATGATGGCTCTTATGATTATGAAAAAGTTTCATTTTCGATGTGGCTTGCTGATCTTGTTGGAGGGGATGGTGATTCCGGTGACGATACTCCAGATTTTGATCTTATTTATGATGTCGCTTGGTCTATGGATAGTGATGGAATTGGTAATTCTGCATTTGGATCTGACCCTGTTGGGGTTGCAGCCACATCATTTATTGAAACTCCAGGGAATAATATTGATCGTATTGACAACGATGGAGATGGCGAAGATCATGGTCCCATTATAACAGAAGAGTTTATTGTTGATGAGATACTTGGAAATGCAATTGACGATAATGGCAATGGACTTATAGATGAGAATCTTACCCATGTTCCTTTCGGTGATCAAACTGGAGTAAGCTATGCCGATAATATTGATAATGATCTTGATGGAGAACAAAATAGTCCAATTATTACTCAAGAAATGATCAATAATGTTTCGGGACAATGGAAAATCTGGCCACCATTAGGTGATGATATACAAGATTCAATTATACATATTATTGGACTGGATGAAAATGATCTTGGTCTTCTATATGCAGATGGCATTGATAATAATGCTGATCCAGAAGATCCATATTTTCTTGAATACCCCTTTGGTAATGGAGTTGATATTAATAGCCCTTTGGTGGATTCTAATATGGTTCTTGAGGCTCAAAACGATCCTTGGCTTAGATATTCTGTTCCTAATACCGATATAATCCTATATAATTTAGATTTTGAAGATATAGGGAAGCCTTTTGCCGACGGAATTGATAATGATGGCGATGGCGCAATTGACGAAGGAATTGATGAAGGAATTGATGAAATGATAGATGAGTCTAGAGATGACTTTATTGACAATGATGGAGACTGGGAACTATCTGATGATGTGGGTATTAATGGTGATGAATCTGGAGGATTTGAAGCAGGTGCAGGAGATCAAATGCCAACTTCTGGATCTGGAACAGGTTTTCCTGGTGAACCCAATATTGATAAAACAGATGTTGCCGAGTCAGATCAAATGGGTTTGACTGCGGTAGGTTATGATCCTGCTGGCTCCATCCCACTATCGAGTGATGGATATATGTGGCTCTTTTATATGACACCCGGAAGTTATTGGCAGCCTCCTGCTGGTGGGCAACCACCTGGTGACTATGATTTGTTTGTTACTTCTGGATTTTTTCCATTAAAAGCTGGACAAACTGAACGCATTGCAATGTCTGTAGCATTAGGAAATGATGTTGAAGATGCACTCAGAAATAAAGCAGTTGCTCAGACTACCTATGATTTTGATTACCAATTTGCCAAGGCACCTGATCCTCCCAATGTTACAGCAGTTACAGATGATGGAACCGTCACACTTTATTGGGATACAAAATCTGAATTATCGAAAGATAGATATATGGGTGAAATAACAAATAATGTTGATCTCTATGATTTTGAAGGATATAAGATTTATAAATCAACAGATTTTGAATTCAATGATGCCTATACCATAACCGATGGAGAAGGAAACTTGACATTTCTAGAACCCTACTCACAAAATGGTGAAAAGGCACAGTGGGATCTAATGAACGGAAAAACTGGCTGGCACCCTATCGATTTGAATGGAATTAAATTTTATCTTGGAGATGACACAGGTCTTCAGCATTCTTATGTTGACAATAATGTAGTCAATGGTCAAAAATATTATTACGCTGTGGTTTCATACGATTATGGTGGAGATCTATCAAATGATATTATACCCAGTGATTCTCCAATGAGGCTTAGGGTTAATTCATTAACAGGTGAGATAGAACTTGGACCTAATGTAGTTGCAGTAACTCCTTCGCCACCGGCCGCAGGCTACAATGATGCAGTTTTTTCAGGCGACACTATTGAACATGTAAGTGGTACATCAAGTGGCAAAATTTATTATGAAATAATTAACCCCATGAATATTAGAAATAATCATACTTATCAGATAACATTTACTGATACAATTCTTGCAAATCAGCAAGGTCCCGCTGGGTATGATACTATAACAACAAAATCCTATTACCTTACTAATGTAACTGATCCACAATCTCCCGATACATTAATTGAAAATGAATATTATTTAAATGCAAACGATGGACAGGTAATTGATGGTTTCAGGTTAGCCTTTGAGAATATTAAAGAATTAAGATTTAATGAAGAACAATCATACTGGTCACGTGACAGTCTTTGGTCATTTAATTTTTTTAGATACGCTACCTTTAATGTCGTAGGTACACAACTACCCTATGATTATAGAATTGTATTCACCAATGAACAGTCTGATTCATCTATTGATTTATGTATGCGCTATCTTCCAAATACAACAACCTGTTTCCCCGGTTATTTATATGAAGGAAAATCTGTTAATTTTTTTGTACAGCGCAGAATTTCACTTACAGGCGATAATGATGTAGATTGGGTTAAAATACCTTTTGGTTTTATTGACGTCATTCCTATTGGCGCATCTGATGGTTATTTTAACGCTGATGGTTCAAGAGAAAGTGACTGGATAGTATTTATGGATTATGAAGATGATGATGGCAACCCCTGGCCATCATGGGCATTCTATATGAACCTTCATCCAAATGATTCTACTCTTATTTATAATGAACCTATAGCAAATGACACCGCATTCATTATAGTTGAGAAACCATTTTTAACAGAAGATATTTATGAGTTTAATACTGTTTCACCATTCATTGATGTCAATCAAGCAAGAGATGATCTTAAAAAAATAAAGGTTGTCCCCAATCCATATTACGCAACAAGTGCCTTTGAAGGGCAAAACACCTTTACCTCTGGAAGAGGACCACGAGAAATTCAATTTAGATATCTTCCTCAGAACTGCACAATACGTATTTTTACCATTTCAGGTGATTTGGTGAAAACAATTTACCATAAATCAAATATAAACTTTGGTAGTGGATCTTGGGACCTTTTAACCAAAGATAATTTAACAGCTGCCTATGGTATTTACGTTTATCATATAGAAGCCGAAGGTATTGGCGAAAAAATAGGAAAACTCGCTATAATAAAATGAAAAGTATCAAACTATATACCATCTTAAGCCTTGTTATTACAAATATATATGCTGTAAATAAAACTGGAACAATGGCAGCTAAATTTCTATCAACAAACATTGGATCGAAGGCCGTTGGAATGGGTGGTGCTTTCACAGCTATCGCAAATGATGGTTCTTCCATGTATTGGAATCCCGCAGGAATTGGATTTCATCAATTAAAAAATGTATATGTGAATCACTCTGACTGGATTGCTGACATATCCTTTGATTATTTTAGCGCATCTATTCCAGTAAAAGGGAATCATTATTTTGGTATTAACATTACCTCTGTGACAATGGATGACATGG
>Ga0066836_10002423_pt1 | contig 10015 bp, 11 predicted proteins | sample ETNtaG_18_FD_71568 | JGI IMG/M metagenome (GOLD analysis project Ga0066836, IMG submission 71568) | Marine microbial and viral communities from oxygen minimum zone, Eastern Pacific Ocean - ETNP201302SV91 | ecosystem: Environmental > Aquatic > Marine > Oceanic | place: Pacific Ocean: Eastern...
ACATGCTTGCTCAACAGAGAAAGTTTTACCATTACCAGAAAGTCCAGTAATGAATGTTGGATAAAAAATCTTAGATTGAATTATCTTCTTAACATCAGCAAAGGATCCAAACTTAACAAAAGTATCATCCTTATCTGGGACTAAATTCTGCGGAACAACAGCAGGAGCACTAAAAGAGCGTTCAATCTTCTCTACACTCTGTTTAGTAACTTCAAGATTCCATTTACCTCTTGAGGTCTTAAACTGTTCTAACCGACGTGTTACAGTCTGATAATTAATATTTTTAGATGCACAGAATCCTCTAACATCAGCAGCAGTTATTTCAACTCCATAGAGATTCTGCAATTCACTTAATAATTGTTTATCAGTCAAAGCAATTGTGCGAGGCATAATGTAAGCGTTTTATTTATACAAGTATTATAATACTAAAAGGGGGTTCATATGACCCCCAGTGGACACTTTATCAAGCGACTAACTCTATAAATTCACCCAATATTTTTTTATTCATTTTCTTACTCTTAAGACTCTTAGCAAAAGCCCTTTTTATTTGTGCCTTAGATGCATCATCATCAACATCAAACTCATCATCATTTCCCAGAGCAGAAGACGATAATCCAAAATAAGAATGATATCCAGAATTCCTAATAACAAAAGATTTGTTTTTCTTCCAAGATGTCATTGTCTTATGATAAGATTCATCCTCATATCCAACATATCTACGAATAAATTGCCCAGCATCCCGTGATGTCATAACACGTATACCAATAAAATTAGTATTAGGAAAAGTTTCACGTAAATCATGAAGCATTAAATCAGTGACATCTGCCCAACGTCCTAAACCAGAACAAGAATAAGTATGCCCTGTCTTACGATTACGTAGAATACAATGATCATGAATATAAGAACTTCCCATATATCCATCAGATTCCCAATCACGTTGGAATTTTTTACTATATCTCAAAGGAGATCCTTCACCATCAGTAAGAATTACACACTGCACTTTCTCAAGTTTATTTCTATCTTTAAATTCTGGAATAATTTGATGAAGAGCAATTAAACTCTCATTCAATGGAGTCCCAGAAAGATTCATCCCTATAGGAATATTATAAGGACAATAAAAATTACGACTAAATGCAGCAGCAATACGAAATATATTATTCATCTGACTATCTAAATCATTCTTTTTCACTTTACTAGTGAAGAGGTTCATTAAAGAAAATGTCTCCTCAACAAATGCTAATCCTTCTTCCTTTTCATAAGCAAGTCTATGCATTCCATCAGAAGCTGGAAACTCATTAGTAAACGCATAAACTTCAAAAGGTATATTTACTTTCTTACAAAACCAAAGTAAATTATAAAGTTGCTTAATAGTATCAAGTATTACAGGCCCCATTGATCCACTCCAATCAAGGACAAAAACCAATCCATGATTCTTTCCATCAGGAACAATATTTACCTTCTTAAATAAATCCTCATTAAATTTATAGGTATGAAGTTTTGCAGTATCAAGAATTCCTGTTCTAGCAGTTGTAGAACGTGCATATGCACTAGCAGATTTCTTACACTCAAACTCTTTCACTAGATAATTAACTTCCTTTTGAGCACCTCTTTTAAACTTTATATACTCCTGATCCACTTCATCATACAAAGACAATGATGAGGAAGACCCACTATATTCAGATTGATCCCATTCTACTTGTTGCACTTGAAATGACAATTTAATTGTCTCATGTATAAACTTATTAGGAATAATAATATTCTTTAGATCTAACTTTGGCAATTCAAAATATACATTAGAAGTCAAGTCACTAGTATTAACTAAGTCCTTAAGTGACTCACTAAGAGATTCAGCAGTCTTTACCTCTAAACCATCATCCTCTATATTAGATTGACCTTCAGCACCCTCACAACCAGCACTAGCATTAGATTCTTTAGAATTATTATCTTGTGGTTCTTCATTAGTATTATCACCTAACTTTCCATCCAGATCCAATTCATTCTCACCTACATTATCAGGAGATATATTAACCTGTTCACTTTCCTTATTATCTTGATCTGCCTTACAAAATTCATATAAAACTAATGCTGCTTTCTTTGTATCCTCAAAGGTTTCACACTTACCAATCATCGTGACAATCTGTTTTTCAATAGTTGAAAAACAAACATCAACGAACGAACCAATCTTGTAATATAGATTAACCCGATCAGCAAGATTAAGATCATCAATATCTTGATCATTTAATTCAAAGAAATCACTATCAGAAAGTTCATTATATGCATTATAAAAAGTTTTAGCAAGCCCTGGATATCTACGCTTCATTAATTTCTCAATTCTTGCATCCTCAACTACATTCACAAACTGTTGGGGAATTTTATTTCTCCAACCCCACTCGTCAGGGGTATAAAGAGCATGACCAACCTCATGTCCAACCAACATATCATATACAACATTACTTGCCCTATCCCATGTTGGTAGAGTCAATATACGAGTATGGACATCAAACTGAGCAGTCTCTACTCTCTTATGCTCTACTATCAGATCCTCAGTAGCAAGTAACTTTGCTAGTTGAGACTTGATTTCGTGTTTGATTTGCATCTGTTATTTTTATTATGATCCTATTATACGACGAAACCCGCCTTGAAGACGGGTTCATGTGACACTTTTTAAAGTGGGCAAGTCGTGCTTTTGCTTGCCTTAATGCTTGTGGTTTAAGACTCCTCTTCTTCTCCTTCTTGGAGTGGTGTCTCCAGTTTGGAACTTGCATCTCTAATGTCCTGGTGAAGTTGTTCCGTAGCAGACCTTTTTTTAAGATACCGATCACTTCTAGGATCTGTGATGAGATACTTACAGTATTCCCACCCATTCTCCTTAAAGCTATCTGACATATCAACAGGTCTATGAGGTTGATTGCTCATGGGGTTATCATACGGGAAAATCCCTTAACTTTGTCAAACCGTATGACACTTTCAAATTTGTCATTCAGTTCAGATTTATGGGAGATAACAAATATGTTAGCATCCTTTATTATATATCTAATTATCTTTAAAAACTCATCTGTCCCAAACCCATCTAGTGAGGAATCAAATACCTCATCCATAATTAATAGATTAGTATTAACGGAATTTTTCACTCTAGCAACTTCTCTCCAAGTAAATAGAAGTGCTAAGTCGATTCGCATCTTCTCACCTTCACTAAAAGAAGAATATGAAAAATCCTCATGAATAGGAGATTTAACAGTTTCATTAAACTCTTCATCCAAAGTAAAATTAATATAGAAATCCATCATCTGCAGATATCTATTAACCTGCTGATTAATAAATGGAAGATACTTTTTAATAATCTTAGTCTTTACTCCATCATCCTTAAGTAAAGAATATGCAAAATCGTAATATACAGATTCTTCTCTCTTAGAAGAAATATCATCTATTGTCTTTTGAAGATTGTCTTTAAACTCTGCTAACTTCTCATGCTCAGTATTTCTGTTCTTAAGTTGTTCGGTAATAGTTTGAACTTCGTTTTCAAGATCTCTGATTTGTCGTTGGCATCCAGAAATCCTAGTATTGTTTTGAGAAATGTCATTGTTGAGTTTAGTAATCTCCTTTGATAATTGGTTGAACTGACGTTCTCGGTCTTGCTCCTTTTTGATGGTCTCTTCAAGGTCTTGATAACCCTTCTTAAGATCCTTAGCCTTAGTTTGAACGTCAGCAATTCTATTTACACGAAAGTCTTCTTCTATATCTTGAGTACATGTAGGGCATGTTACATTCTCTGTAAAAAACTTATGTTCCTTAGTAATAGTCGATACTTTTTGAGTAATTTTACCCTTCATATTATTAAGTTTCACTAACTTTTCACCAGCACCAGTAACACCTTCCTGTTCCTTAACTAAGTCCTCAATATTAGATTCTAAAAGTTCATTATGTTCTATATGAGTATCTGCTTCAATCCCAAATACCTTCATTTTACTCTTTTTAGATTTTATATCTTCTTTACTACGACTCTCAATTTCCGTAATAAATTTTACTTGCATCTTAGACTTATCCCTAAGAGTATCCTTCTTCAGATCTAAAGATCTAATTTGCTCCCTTTGATTACGCAACTGATCCTTAATAAGATTATTCATAGCAGAGAAAATACGAATATCCAAAAGATCCTCAATAACATCTCTACGATTAGTACCCGTTAATTGCATAAAAGGAACAAAGGTACTACTACCCAAAATAACAATCTGAGTAAAAGATTTATAATTTACTTTAAGAATACTTTCTTCTAAAATCTTCTGATTAAGACGATCATCGGACTCCTTATGTAAAGGATTACCATTAACTTCAATATCAAATATATTTGGTTTTATCCCACGTCTAACAAGATAATCCCTACTATTAACACTAAACTCAATCTCTACTAAACAATCCCTTTCATTAGTGGTATTAACTAATTGTGGTTTATTAATCTTACGAAATGGTTTATTAAACAAAACAAAAGTAAGTGCATCCAACATAGTGGACTTACCAGCACCATTTGTTCCTACGATTAAATTAGTATTATTTTTTCTAAAATCAATATCAGTCCACTGGTTACCAGTAGACAAAAAGTTCTTCCACTTAATCGTCTTGAAAGTTATCATGCTTTGGGGGAATTACGATATCGTCTGGAGTAATCACCGCATACTTATAATTATACACTACACATGTCTTTATTGCAAGGTCTTCCTCAACCTCCACAACGTCCATTGGTTTCTCATAATTACCATTATCCATCAACTGCATTGAATATCTCTCAGCATCCTCTTCCTTTTGCCACAAAAAAAGAACCTTTTCCCCACTAGAATCCTGGACAGCATATGCCCCATCATCCTTTCGTTCTTTAAGTGTAAGTAAGAACACTATTCTACCTCGCAGGCTTGTCTATACAAATCCTCAAATATTCCTTTAATGGTACCCTTATCAAGATCACATTCAGATTCTTCAATATATCGATTTAAGATTGAAAGAGTATTCTCTTCCTCATCAACTTCAAAATCTTCATTCTCTTGAATATCATGGTTTTCAACAATCTTAAGATCTTGAACACCAACTGAATAAAGTTTATCAATAAATCTTTCAAAATCCTTAACCTTGGATTTTTTACGAACAATAACTTTTACAATTTTATCATGATATGTAGTTGCATTAAAGAGTTTATAATTAGTATCCTCATAATAGATGTTATAGAATAATTTATATGGATTATTAATTGGAGTATGAGTGAGGGTCTCCGTATCAAAAATATTAAACCCTCTTGGATCATTCACATCATTCCAAAACATTTCATATGGATTTCCCAAATAAAAGATCTTACCATCTTCTGAACGAGTATGAAAATGTCCAGAATAAACTTTTTCAAACTTATCAAAAACTTTAACATCCATACCCGTTTCCATCATATGACCACGAGTTGCCCTGAATCCATTAACTTCAAGATGACCCATCACAACTTTACTGGTGGACTTCTTGATTAATTTTAAACTCTCATCATAATTTTCACTATTGATCCAAGGAAGCATTAAAATCTTTCTCTTACCAATCTTAATTTCAGTTGCTTTAGAATAAACTTTTATATTAGGATAATCCTGCAATAATAACTCAGGAGAATTTACATAATTGGTATTCTTAAAATAACAATCATGATTACCAGTAATAGCATAAACTTTATACTTCTTAAGAGGTTCAAATACAACCCTCTTAGACCATTCAAGACTTTGCAAATCAATAGACTTACGACTATCGAATATATCACCCATATGAACTACTGTGTCTATTCCATGCTCTTCTAAGGATGGGAAAAAAACATTTTTATAGAACAGTTCAAAATAATCATGCAAGTGCTTAGAACCCTTTCTAGCACCATAATGAGTATCTGTGATGATAGCTATCTTCATCTATTTGTCTTATAAACAATATTATCTTTAATAGTATTATAATCAGAACTACTACCAGCAAGTGCTCCATCATCAACTACCATTACCTCATCATATCCAGTTCTTTCAATGATCTTTGTTTTAATATCTAACTGCTTCTTTTCTTTCTGTATCCTTCTAAGGAAGGCATAATGAATAATCTGAGTAAAATAAGCAAAAGGATTCCTTGATTTTGCAGGATCAAAGTTATGAATGTATTGTACACAATTTTCGATACCATCAGATATCATATCATCCCTAAACATGTAATTTACAAAGTTTGGTTTATATGATAAGTGTGTAGCAATCTTTAAAAAACATGATCCAAGATAGTTTGTAATCCTTGGTTTTGGAAGATCATTCTCTTTTGCATGTGCAACTTTTGTTCTATAGACAATGAGTGCTTCCAGCAGTTCTTTGTTATTTACATAATGTTCCGATTTTTTCTTTGGCATGACATTGTTTTTCCCATCTAAGTAACTATAACTATTATACCATACTTTCAATACTTGACAAGATACTAAAATATAAGTAGAATAACTCTGTCAGGGTTGAAGGGATTGATTTAGCTTTCTTTAGGATTATTATTAAATATTTTCTCTAAAGATTCTCTAGCTTCTTGAACACTAGAAATATATCCCATTTGATCAGTTATCTTTACTTTTCCACTTGCTTTATAGATATCCATCGAATCATCATCATTAGTATCTTCAATATATCTCTTATAAACATCAATAAGTTTTTTATCATGACTTTCAGTCATTGTAATAACTTTATCCATTCTTAACACATACATATCTTCACTAGTCAATTCTATCCAAGGATGAACTTTAATAAAACCTCCTTTAGGTGTTTGTATTATATTCATCTTTATTGGATGATGTAGAAGAAGTATTGGTTCATCATCACTATCATCTACACATACCATAGCAAAGATTTCTTCACCTGATACCAATTTTATTATTGCGTAAAATTCGTCTCCCATTAGTTCTTAAGCGGTATGTTTACTATATCGTAATTGAAATTTTCTTCATTATACACTTTTATTCTTTCAATTAGATGATTTAAGGTGTAATTTCTTCTTGACTTATAACTGATATCATCAGCAATGTCATATAAAGTTGCTTTCGTTTTGTTATCTCCTTTTCTAAGTACTCTACCTATAGACTGTAAATTCCTAATTCTAGACTTAGATGGAGAAGCAAAAATGACGTTATGAAGGTTTTTAATGTTAACTCCTGTGGAGAAAGTTCCATAAGATGCCACTATAATTGCATTGTTTTCACGTTCAGTAATGTCTCTAACCTGTTCTCTATCCTCAGTATCAATTCCACCATGAACAAAGAAAACATGTCTATTTTCTATGGTGTTATTATTATTTATCAGTTCATATAATGGTTCTCCATGCTTTTCTACCCTGGCAAATAATATTAAAGTATTACCTTTTAGATCTAAAGCAAGATTTTTAATAAAGTTATTTCTACGATCATGTCCTATAATATATTGAACTTCTTCCTCAAAGGTATTAAATTTATTCGGTGGGTGTTTCAATAGAAGCACATTAATATCTAATGTCGCAACATGACCCTTCTTCATTAACTCATCAGTCTTAATAATTTTATAAGAAGGGCCAAATAAACCTTCCAATACCCACTTATGAGTCTGTGTACCATCAAGAGTTCCTGTAAATCCATAACGATACTTAGCATTCGCAAGTTTTGTCATTATAGATATAAGTGACTTTGACTTAAACTGGTGAGCTTCATCCCCAACCACAACAGAGAATCTCTCAAAATATTTTCGGGGAAGTTTGTAGATTGATTGCCAGGTAGTAATAATGACTTGAGAGTCTGTCTCTCTTTCCCTACCAGCGTATATCTTGTGGCAAAATGAACCTACATCCCAGCCATAGTCTGCAAAGTCTTTATACATTTGCTCTACTAGGGAAGTCGTCGGAACAACTATCAGAGTACTTTTCCCTGTCTCAACAAAATATCTCACAATCGAATATATCATCAAAGACTTTCCAGAAGCAGTTGGGGATATCAACAACTTTCTATTATGTCTTAGAGCGTCGTATACTCCCTCAACTTGATAATCCCGTGGGGAATATTTGCAGATAGCAGTTATATAATCTTTAACACCTGGTTTTGAAATCATTTCATTGACTTCAAAAGGAAGACCGTAATATTTGTTTTCTAAAAATTCGTAGGTATATCCGTGATCTTTACAGAATTGTATTATTTTATCTAATAATCCAATATATATTTCTCCTTTCTGAGTATTAAATAACCTTATTTTTCCATCCCAAAATTTCTTTTTATATGCTGGAGAAAACTTAGCACCAGGAACTTCAAAGGTAAATTGGTCGGATAACTCATAATAAACATGGGGTTCCGCCTGAACCTGAAGATAGACTTCGTTCTTCTTTGATATTATCAAATGACTCATACATTTAGATCAATATCAAATATTTAGCTAGTTAAATCCAGATTGGAATTTATGCCATTCAATAGAATTTTTTATCTGATATGTTCTATTTGATATGCACCTAATAACTTCTTCTAGGAATTTTAATGTAGCATCATAGTATCTTATCTTAAGATCTAACTTTGTTAGTCTCTCATCAGCATCTAGATGCCTCTGTATGGCATCCTTCTCTCTTACCTTATATGGAAATGGTTCTTCCTTATAAGCATCTGGATCTGCCTTTCCAGTATAAAAATTATACCTTTCAAGTTTTACTTTATTATAAGTGTCTCTTGCTTTTTCACGCAATAAACTAATAGTATTATAGACAGTATAATACTTACAGTGTAATTGAGGAATTTTTAATGATTCATCATGTAGATTATCAGGATCAATAACAGAATCTTTCTGCCACATATCCTGAATTTGGTCAAGATTCATAAAGTATTGCCGTTGGCTCCAACTATATTATACACAGTATACTTGAAAGATGCCTCTGCTGTAAAGTAGTTTATATCATCTTCTGTAGCATCAAAATCTAAAGATGTTAAACTTACTGGGAATATATCATTAAATTTTACCACTGCAACATCTCTATAATTACTATTTAAAATATGAAGACTACCATCACTAAACTGTTCTTGGAAATCTCTTTCACCAACTCTATTAGATCTTGGTTCACGATCCGTAGTCTGATCTATAAACTGTTGTGGTGTTTCTGGGAAACCTAATCCTGTTAACCACTTATGGACAGCAACATAATTCTTTAATTGCTCATCAACTAAGAATCTTATAGAAAGATCGCCATATTCTAATTTTTCACCAGGAATATCAATATCCTTTAGATAACTTGGTTGAACTGCCAATCCAAGAGTTATCTCAGGTATTCTTGCAGAATTGCAAAAGAAATCAACCTTAGGGTATTTTGAAAGCGCAAACTTAAACCCTACAGGTGCTAGGAAATTCCTATTAGTTATTTGATTGTCAGTTACCTTTGCCATTAATCATTGACAATAAGTTGGAACCAGTCTTCACTCATACCACGAATAACATTATCTGCAGATTCCTGATCTTCAGCATATCCTTCATGGACAAGATGTTCAGATACCTTTTTATAGTTCTCATGAGCTTTTTGAGTTTCTCTTGGAGTAGGTTTCATTTTCTTCTATTAGTCGTATATTTATTTAGATAAAAAAAGAGACCCTCGAATGAGAGTCTCTTGAATAAAGGAAATATATCCTTTCTTCTTACATAAGGTTAAGAACCTTAACACGACGGTAGTAACGGTTAGCGTTAGTAGCCAAACGTCCAAGACCTTGGGATGTTCCTTCAGCGAATGGGTTTGCGACCATGCCGTAGCGGGTCTTAAAGCCAATTTTAGGCTGGAAGGTGTTTTCTCCCACTGCACGAACCATCTGAAGAGGAACGTATGGGCAGTAGAACAGTCCTGCGTCATAAGGTGAAGAACCTTTATAACCAGCAACATAATACTGAGCACCAGAACCTGCAGCACCTACGTTAGCAGAATATGGGTCAATATAGACTTTATACTTACCTTGGAGAACACCAGCAAATGTATTGCCTGTGTCATCAACATTAAGGTTAGC
>Ga0066836_10002425_pt1 | contig 10011 bp, 9 predicted proteins | sample ETNtaG_18_FD_71568 | JGI IMG/M metagenome (GOLD analysis project Ga0066836, IMG submission 71568) | Marine microbial and viral communities from oxygen minimum zone, Eastern Pacific Ocean - ETNP201302SV91 | ecosystem: Environmental > Aquatic > Marine > Oceanic | place: Pacific Ocean: Eastern...
GCTTTATATAACTTATTGAAACCAATACAAAAAAATGGTTTGAATCTTACTCATATAACTTACAGGCCTTCTAAAATAGATAAATGGCATTATTCTTTCTTTTTTGATTTTGAGGGACATAAGGAAGATAAAAAAATAAAGAGCTTGTTAGATGAATTATCAGCAACTAATTCTGAAATAAAACTATTAGGCTCTTATCCACATTCTGTTAAATAGAAAAATGGATTTAGAAATTAAGGATTTAATTAATTTAAGTATTAAGAGTCTCACTCCTTATGAACCAGGGAAGCCGATTGAAGATTTAGAAAGAGAATATGGAATAAAAAATGCCGTAAAGTTAGCAAGCAATGAAAGTCCTCTCGGTCCTAGTCCTAAAGTTTTAACAGCTTTAGAAGAAGTAATTTCTGGAGTTCATCGTTACCCAGACGGTAATGGGTTTCGATTGAAGGAAGCACTTAGTACAAAACATTCAGTTGACATGTCAGTTCTAACTTTAGGCAATGGGTCTAACGATATTATTGAGTTTGTAGCTAGATGTTTTTTAAGCCCGAAAGATAACGCAATATATTCAAAATACGCTTTTGCTGTTTATCCACTTATTGTTCAGGCTTTAGGAGCGGAGGGAATAGAAGTTGAAGATAAAGATTGGGGTCATGACCTTCAGGCAATGTTGGAAGCAATTAATAAAGATACAAAAATAGTTTTTATAGCAAATCCCAATAATCCAACAGGTACTTTTATAAAAAAGAATGAGATGATTAGGTTTCTCGAAAAGGTTCCTAGCCAAGTAATAGTTTTGTTAGATCAAGCTTATTTTGACTATTCAAATTATGAGTTCGAGGATGTCTCCTTTAGCTTACTAGAAGATTTTCCTAACTTAATAATTTCGAGAACATTCTCAAAGGCATATGGCTTGGCTGGATTAAGGGTGGGTTACTCTGTATCTTCAAGTTATATAGCAGATTATTTAAATAGAGTAAGGCAGCCATTCAATGTTAATTCATTGGCCTTAGCTGCTGCAGAGTCTGCTCTAAAAGATGATGAGCACTTAGAAAAGTGTCTCAGAATAAATAAGGATGAAAAGGAAAGGCTTTATAAATACTTTATTTCCCATGGGTATGACTATATAGAATCATTTGCTAATTTTGTTTCTTTTAATTGCAAAGATAATTCTAATGAAGTTTTTAAGAGCCTTCTTCCAAAAGGGGTTATAGCTAGATCTATGGATATCTACAAAATGCCCCATCATCTTAGGGTTACCATAGGTCTCCCTGAGGAGAACTCTATATTTATGGAGAGCTTGACCTCATTAGACGAGTCCTGACATGGAACTTCCATTTAAAAATATTCTAGTAGTTGGGTTAGGTTTAATTGGAGGGTCTATCCTCAAAACCATAAAAGAATTAAATATCCCTCTGGAAGTTTATGGCCTAGATTTAGATGAAGAAGTAACCAAGGAAGCTAATAATATAGGTCTAATCAATAACTTCGATAACCAATTTAAAAAAATAGAAGAGGATTGTTTAATTATCTTTTCTGTACCAAGCTTAAGTATTGAAAGGGCTTTTAAATTGGCTGAAAACTCTTTTAATGATGAAAAAGTTATTTTTACTGACACTTTTAGCTCAAAATCTAAGCTGCTTGAGTTTTTAGAATCGAAAGCTAAAGTTGGGGAAAAATTTATTATGTCTCACCCTATAGCTGGGTCTGAAAAGAATGGATTAGCTAATTTTAATTCACTGCTTTTTAAAGATAAACTTGTTGTTCTATCAACTATAAATGGAGATAAAGATAATAAGAAATTAAATAAAGTTAAGAAATTTTGGGAACTACTTGGTTCAGAAGTTACAATCTTGGATCCTGAAGAGCATGACAAAGTGTTTTCAAAAACTAGCCACTTACCTCACGTTATTGCCTTCAGTTTAATGTATTACCTAGAGAAAGAATTGGGTGACAAGGTGTTTAAATATTCAGGAGGTAGTTTAGAAAGTTATACAAGAATTGCCTCAAGTGACCCTTTGATGTGGAAGGATGTTACTGTTTCTAATAAGGCAGAAGTCTTAGAAGCAATTAAAGGATTTCAGTCTTCCTTAAACCAAATGTCTAAGTTAATAGAATCAGAAAATCAGGAATCTATCCTTGACTATTTAAGATTTGTAAAGGAAGTGAGAGATAAAAGACTAGAAGAGGATTCTTAAAGATGGACCTAATAGTTAAACCCGGAAAAGCTTTGAAAGGAAAGATCTTACTTCCTGGGGACAAATCTATTTCTCATCGATCAGTTATGTGTGCAGCACTTGCTGAAGGTGACAGCATAATACATGGTTTCTTAAAAGGAGAGGATTGCTTATCAACAATCGATGCTTTTTCTAAAATGGGAGTTGATATTGACCATAATGACAAAGAAATAGTTGTGCATGGTGTTGGCTTGCAAGGTCTAAAAAAACCAAACTCGGATATTTACTTAGGTAATTCAGGAACTTCAATGCGTTTAATGAGCGGTTTGTTGTGTGGACAAAATTTTTCTAGTATTTTAAAAGGAGACGCTTCTTTATCTTCTCGACCAATGAAAAGGGTAGTCACACCCCTTACGGCCATGGGAGCAAATATATCCAGTAGTAAAGGAGGTTGCCCACCTTTGGAAATAAAACCTTGTGGCAAATTAAAACCTTTATCATATGAGCTACCTATAGCAAGTGCACAAGTTAAGTCATGTCTTATGTTTGCTGGTCTCTACTCAGATGGCCCTGTTGTTATAAAAGAAAGGACACAAACCCGAGATCATACTGAACTTATGTTTAAGAAATTTGGTGTTCAAGTCTCCGTTAAAGAATCAGAAGGCTTAAAAGAGATTCATGTTTTACCTCCTGTATCTATGGATGCAACCGATATTAATATTCCTGGCGACTTTTCATCTGCTGCTTTTTTTATTTTAGGGGCTTTGATAACTCCAGGTTCAGATCTAACCTTAATGAAAGTAGGAGTTAACAAATCCCGAATAGCATTATTAGAAGTTTTACAAGAAATGGGCGCTGACATTAAGCTTTCAAATGTAATTAATGAATATGAACCTAGTGCAGATATATCTATAAGAGCTTCTGAACTAAAAGGAATTACTTTGAATCCAGAACTAGTTCCTAATTTAATTGATGAAATGCCTGTTTTTTTTATTGCCGCTGCTCTAGCTGAAGGAACCTCTAGAATAAGAGGAGCAGAGGAATTGAGATATAAAGAAAGTGATAGATTAGAATCTATGGCTAGAACTTTAAGTTTATTTGGGGTTAAACATAAAATATTTAAAGATGGAATAGATATTGAGGGCATTGATCAATCTGGAGCTAACCCACCTTTTAACCCTGCAGAGATAGACAGTTTCGGAGATCATAGAATCGCAATGGCTTCCGTTATAGGGGCAATTAGATCAAAAGGTGTTTGTAAAATAAAAAACTGCAGCAATATCAGTACTTCCTTCCCAGGTTTTATTAACTTGTCTAACAAAATAGGGATAATTTTAAATAAGAATTAAGGATGAATAAGATACCAGTTATAACAATTGATGGTTTGAGTGGAGCTGGGAAAGGGACTGTTTCAAAGATGTTATGCAATGAATTAGGTTGGAACATATTAGATAGTGGAGCACTCTACAGAACTTTAACTTTTTTAATTGAAAAGAAAGGGATTAGTATTAATGACTTTTCTAAGAAAAAAGATACTCTTCTTAAAGACTTTAAAGTTACTTTTCAAATAGGTTATGAAGGTGAACCTGTCAGCGTTTTTTTAAAAGGTAAAGATATTACAAGTCTTGTGAGAACTGAGAAGATAGCTGAGCAAACTTCTGCTTTTTCTTCATTAAAAGAAATAAGAGATTTTATAAGACCATGCCAAAGAGAATTTAAGAAATCTCCTGGCTTAATTGCAGATGGTAGAGATATGGGAACAGTAATCTTTCCTGAAGCAAACCTAAAAGTTTTCCTGACTGCTACATTAGAAGAAAGGGCTAAAAGAAGGGAAATCCAGTTGAAAAGGCAAGGAACCAAGGTTAACATGCGCAACCTCTTAGATGAGTTAGAGTCTAGGGACAAGAAGGATATTGAAAGGGAACTCTCTCCTTTGAAACCCGCAAAAGATTCTTTTGTGATAGATACAACTGGACTTAGCCCTGAGAAGGTTTTAAAGAAAATAAGAGATTTGTTAATGGATACACTTGGTAAGTAATTTAAATGTCAGTAAATTTTGAAGAATTATTAGAAAAAAATCTAAGTACTGTGACCATGAAGCCAGGTAGCTTAATTACTGGCATAGTTATAGATATCTTAGATGCTCACGTGGTTGTTCATGTAGGACTTAAATCTGAAGCTGTAGTGCAAATACAGGAATTTGCAAATGATAAAGGTGAAATAGATCTAAAAGAAGGAGATGAGGTTCAGCTTTACTTGGAAGCTATAGAAGATGGGCATGGTAATACAAGGGTATCTAGAGAAAAGGCTATCAAAAAAGAAGTCTGGAAAAGAATAGAAGATTGTTTAAATGGAGATGTTACTATTAATGGCCTTATTACAGGTCAAGTAAAAGGAGGCATGACAGTTGATATTCAAGGAGTTAAGGCTTTTCTACCAGGTTCTCTGGCTGAAGTTATGCCTACTAAAGACTTAGATCACCTTGAAGGAAACTATGAAGAATTTAAAGTAATTAAATTGGACCAGGAAAAGAATAATGTTGTTTTATCTAGGAAAGCAGCTTTAGAAGAGGTTAACTCTGAAGAACGTGAACAACTTTTATCAACTTTAGAAGAGGGTCAGGTTGTTGAGGGCGTGGTTAAGAACCTAACTGATTATGGAGCTTTTGTTGATCTAGGAGGAGTAGACGGTCTTTTACATATAACAGACATATCTTGGAGTAGGATTAATCATCCATCAAAGGTATTAAACATAGGTGAGAAGATAAAAGTACAGGTTATAAAATTTGAGAAAGAAGAAAAGAAAGTCTCTTTAGGAATAAAACAACTTTATGATGATCCTTGGCAAGGAATAGAGTCTAAATTTCCTCTTAACACTTCAGTTATGGGAAAAGTTACTAACCTAACTGATTATGGTTTTTTTGCTGAAATAGATGAAGGTGTTGAAGGCTTAGTCCATGTTTCTGAAATAGACTGGACAAACAAAAATATCCATCCTTCAAAAGTAGTTCAATTAGGCGATAGCCTTGAAGTAATGATCTTAGAAGTGGACGAAGAAAAAAGACGAATATCTTTAGGAGTTAAGCAACTAATTGAGAATCCTTGGCAAGTATTTGCTCATAAATATAATGAGGGAGACAAAATTAATGGGTCAATTAAATCTATAACTGACTTTGGTGTTTTCATAGGTTTAGAGGGAGGAATTGATGGTTTAGTTCACTTATCAGATGTTTCTTGGGATCAGGATGAAGGTTTTTTAAGGGATTTAGAAAAAGGTAGCAAAATAGAAACTGTTATTTTAGCAATTGAAGCAGATAGAGAAAGAATTTCCTTGGGCATAAAGCAACTTCAGGATGACTCTTTTAATGACTTTATTACTCAGAATAAAAAAGGCACAAAAGTAAAGGGGAAGGTTAAAAGTTTCACAGAAGAACAAATTATTTTGGATCTCTCTCAAGAAGTAGAAGGAGTCTTGTCTCAAAAAGACTTCGTAAACTCCTCTCTAGATATTTCTTTAGAAGAAGGACTTGAGCTGGAAGTTATCATTGCAAATGTAAAAAAGAAGGAAAGAGAAATTATTCTCTCATTAAGGGCTTTGGAGAAAGCTGAAGAGAAACAAGCTCTAAAAGAAAACTTCGAAAAAAATAAGGAAATTGAAAATTCTTCTAAATCTAGTTTAGGAGATATGATAAAAGCGGAAATTGAAGAAAAAGAAGTTGAATAAATCAGAAATAATTAAACTTATTAATGAAGAAACTTCTTCTTTAAGCAAACCAGATATAAAAGAAAGCATAGACCTATTAACCGACTTTTTGTCTGAAAGTCTTAAAAGTAAAAATAGAATTGAAGTCAGAGGTTTTGGAACTTTTAGTACTAGATTCAGAAAACAATATTTTTCTCGGGACCCAAGTAACGGGAAAGCTATTTTTGTTAATGATAAGCATTATATTTATTTTAGGGCTTCAAAGATTTTAAAAAGAGATTTGAATTCTTAAAGTTCCTTTCTCTTATGATATGCTCCTAACATAAAACGATGGCTGATAATTTACTGATTTACAGTTTTTTGAGGTTAAACTAATGGAGAGATGTTTCTCGAGATTTAGGGAATATAGTGACCATTAGGCTACTATTTCTCTTAATAGCTTTCTCTTCAGTTATCTTTAGTTCTTTCCTTATTCTTGGTTTAAATAAAGAAGAGGTTGTTATTGATCTTTTATTCAAAGAGGTAAAGATTAACCTTGGTAAACTTATTATATTTTCTTTTATTTCAGGTTCTTTTGTAACTCTAATTCTTGAGAGTCTATATTTCTTTAAAAAGAATTCTCAAAAGATTGATAAATAAATATGACAAGCTCTCTAATTATTGCACTTGATCTTGAAGCGAACGATGCTTTAAGGATTGCTAGATCTTTAGATCCTGACAAATGTAACCTTAAGGTAGGAAGTCAATTATTTTCTTCAGAAGGTCCTCGTATCATTAATGACTTGAAAAAACTAGGGTTTAATATTTTCTTAGATTTAAAGTTTCATGACATCCCAAATACTGTCTCACTTGCTTTGAAGGAGTGTATAAAAATGGGAGTATGGATGGTAAATGTTCATGCTTTAGGAGGTAGGGAAATGTTACTTTTAGCTTCCAAAACCATAGAAGAAAGCGAGTTTAAACCTGTTTTAGTTGGAGTAACTCTGCTAACAAGTCTAACTAATTCTTCTTTGAAAAATATTGGAATTAACAAGAAAGTTGAAGACGAAGTTTTACATTTAGCAAAATTATCAAAAGAATGTGGTCTTGAAGGAGTTGTTTGCTCACCTAATGAAGTCTCCATCTTGAGATCAGAATTAGGTAAAGATTTTATTCTCGTTACCCCTGGCATAAGATCTATCGGCGAAGCTAATAATGATCAAAACAGAATTTCAACACCTAAAAAGGCGATGAATTTAGGAGCAACTTTTATAGTTATGGGAAGAGAGATTATAAATAGCAAAAACCCTTCAAATAAAGTTGAAGATGTTTTGCAAAATATTTCTTAACCTATGAAAAAGATCTAAAATAATCATTCAATAATAAAACATTTACACAGGGTAATGAATAGACAAGAGAAGTGGAAAGTAGTGAAGCAAGATGAAAGGTATGTTGTTACTGACAATGATACTTTAAAAAAATTAATTACCAGTACGACTGAGCTTAATCCTTCTTTTAGCACTACTGGCCATAGCCACTCTGGACAAGAGGAGGTTTATATATTTCGTCAAGGGAAAGGAGAAATGGAAATTAATGATAAAAGGTTTGAAGTAAAAGAAGGCGATATTATATTTATAGAAGATGGTGACTTTCATAGAGTACACAATACTTCTAGCAAAATTTTGGAATTTGTGTGTGTTTTTGATGGAGTTCGATCCCATTAAAATAGGTTATGTTAAAAAAGCTTCGCCCTATTATTTTAGCTGGAGGAATAGGCAAGAGACTTTGGCCTCTTTCTACAGAATCTCGTCCTAAACAATTTATTCCGATCTTTAAAGATCTTTCACTCTTCGATTTAACTTTGCAGAGAACAAATAACAGTCTTTTTAAGAAACCTATAGTTGTGACTTCTGAAAAATATTTAAAGCAAATCTATAAAGCCTTTGAGAGAACTGGACTAAAGCCTTCTTTAATAGTTTTAGAGCCTGAAAGTAAAAATACCTATTCAGCGATAACTCTAGCTGCTCTTTTATCTAATGAAGAATTAGGAGAAGACAGGTTGATTATCATGCCTTCTGATCATTACATATCAAATAATATGAACTTCTATCAAGCCTGTAAGAATGCTTTAAAGGAAAATAAAGAAGCTTTATATCTACTTGGTATAAAACCGGAATATGCTTCTTCAGAATATGGATACATTAGCTTTGATGAAGGAAGTTCAAAAAAAATAGAATTTATAGAAAAACCCAATGCAAAAAAAGTAAAAAGGCTACTTGCTAGCAATAAGGTTTATTGGAATTCAGGGATCTTTATTTTTGGAAAGAGCTGGTTTATAAATAAAAGTCGACAGTCAGACCCAACTTTTTTCAAAAAAATTGATGCCTCAGTAAGAAAAGGAAGACAAAAAGGAAATTTGTTTTACCCAGAAAATATTTCTTTTTCTTCTATAAAACCAATATCTTTTGATTACGGTTTTGTTGAAAAATGTGAAGATATTTCTATGATAAAACTGGATGCCGGATGGTCAGATCTTGGTTCTTGGGTTTCTCTAATGAAGCTAGAATCAAATCAAGCTCCTTCTTTATATAGAAATGAATCAACTCTAAAAACTGAGAGGCCTTGGGGTTTTTTTCAGGTTCTTATGGAGACAAATTCTTCAAAAGTTAAGCTTATAAGGGTAATGCCTAAGCAAAAACTCTCTTTACAGAAGCACCAATATCGATCAGAAAAATGGTTTGTAGTTCAGGGTAGGGCTAAGGTAACACGAGAAAATGAAAAGTTTACTTTAGAACTTGGTGATTCCATTAGCATTGAGAAGGAGCAAATACACTCTTTAGAGAATCTTGAACCTTCTCCACTTGAAATAATAGAAATACAAACTGGTGACTATTTAGAAGAAGATGACATTGTTCGTTTTAAAGATATCTATGGAAGAGCAGATTTACACTAGAAGTCTCCGTTGATGCAAAATTCCATTAGGCTTTCAAATAAGACAATAAATAATCTTAAATGCATTCCGACAGATCCGGGGATTTATTGTTTCTTGGATACAGAAAAGCAAGTCATATATATTGGTAAGGCCAAGAACTTAAGAAAAAGAGTTAAGTCTTATTTTCCAAAGTCGAAAGCTCAATCCAAAAAACTTAAGAGACTAATTTCTGAATCTATATTTTTAGAGATCACTATTACGAATTCAGAACTTGAAGCTCTTTTATTGGAACAGCATCTAATAAAGGAAATAAAACCGAAATATAATGTGCAATTTAAGGATGACAAAGGCTATCCTTGGATAAAAATAACCACTAGCAAAGCATATCCTGCGGCTATTTCTTTTCGAGGAACAAAAGACTCTAAAGACAAGTATTTTGGTCCATTCCCTAGTTCTTTTGCGGTAAAAAATACATTAAAGATAATACAAAAGATTTTTAAGATAAGAGATTGTAAAGAAGCCTTCTTTAAAAACAGGAAAAGACCTTGTTTGCAATACGAAATAGGGAGATGCTCTGCGCCATGCGTAAGGGCAATAAGTAAAAAAAATTACTTAAAAGAAGTTCAGCAAGCTATTAGTTTACTTGAAGGAAAGGCAAATAATGTATTGGAGGTTATGTATTTAGAGATGGATAAGTGTTCTTCAAATAAATCTTATGAGAAGGCTGCAGATTATCGAAATAAAATATCATCTTTAAGAGAAATTCAAAGAGACCAAAGCATAGCTGGCTTTAATAAAGACAGGGATGCAATTTCTGTTTCATACTCCAGTGATAGAAATAGAATTGGTGTTACGAGTGTGAGAGGTGGGTGGATAGTTTCACATAAGAACTTTACCCAAGAAAAATCCTCTTTAAAAGAAGGATTGCTGGACTCTTTTCTATCTTCATACTACATAACAGAAAATACATGCCCAGAAGTTGTTCTGGTTTCAGAAGACTTAATTGATAAAGATACTATTCAATTGGCTCTGTCTGAATATCACAATAAGAAAGTTTTTATTACCAATAAAATTAGAAATAAAGATATTGGCTTAATGAAAATATCGCAGTCAAATACTGACTTATATCTAAAGAAACAAGAAAGAAGTAAGAAAGATCTATCGAAAGTGCTTAGTTCTTTGCAAGACAAGCTAAATCTTAAAGAAGAAATAAATCTAATA
>Ga0066836_10002426_pt1 | contig 10008 bp, 11 predicted proteins | sample ETNtaG_18_FD_71568 | JGI IMG/M metagenome (GOLD analysis project Ga0066836, IMG submission 71568) | Marine microbial and viral communities from oxygen minimum zone, Eastern Pacific Ocean - ETNP201302SV91 | ecosystem: Environmental > Aquatic > Marine > Oceanic | place: Pacific Ocean: Eastern...
AGGAATAAAATTCAATTCCATCAATTTATTTTTTATTTTTTCAGTTTCTTTATGTTCTAAAAATAATTTTCCATCAATAGAATTAACAGGCCATATACCAATAAGGCTATTACACATAAAAATCTCTTCTGCATTTAGTAAAAAATCAAGTGTAATTTTTTTGATTTCAATTTTAAATCCAAATTTATTAGATAAATTTATTATTTTATCTCTGACTATTCCTTCAATTCCACATAACGACAAGTCTGGTGTATGCAATATTTTATCTGTAATGCAGAAAATATTACTCATAGTGCCTTCAATAACGTAATTGTCCGAATTCATTACAATACCTTCTGCAATATCATTATCACTCCATTCGCCTCTTGCCAATATTTGTTCTAATCTATTTAAATGCTTAACTCCCGCTAAAACTGAATTATTGCTATAACGATAGCTACAAACTTTTGTTTTAATGCCAGATTTTGAGAATTCTTTAGAATAATCTGGCCAAGGAAATATTGAGATGATTCTTGTTGGTTTAATATTGTCTGGAATTTTATAACCTCGCTCACCTTGACCACGACTAATAATAATTTTAATAACAGCCTGGTCGTTAGTATCAATTAGAGATGAAATTTCATTTTTTATAATTGATTTATCCGGAATAGAAATTTTTATCCTTTCACACCCCTTCTCTAAACGATCTAAATGTTCGTCAATGCAAAGAATTTTTCTATTTTGAATTGGAATAGTTTCAAATATTCCATCGCCATACTGTAATGCGCGATCGAATATTTCTATTTGGTCGCAGTCTTTACCATTGATTAAGTTTTTAGCTGCCATTGCTTTTCTGATGGCCAAATAATAATTTAATTTAGTTTTCTAAAAATAAGTGAGCCGTTGGTGCCCCCAAATCCGAATGAATTTGATAGAGACACTTCTATTTTCATTTCTCTTGGGTTGTTTGGCACATAATCAAGATTACATTTAGGATCTTGATTTTCAAGATTGATAGTTGGCGGTGCAACCTGATCGCGAATAGCCAATACTGAAAATATAGCCTCGACACCTCCGGCGGCACCCAGCAAATGTCCTATCATCGATTTTGTCGAGCTAATTGCTAAATTTTGAGCGTCATTTTTAAAGACATTCTTGATAGCGATGGTTTCTGCGATATCCCCTGCTGGGGTTGATGTACCATGCGCGTTGATGTAATCCACTTTATCAGTAGAGATACCGCCATTTTTCAGCGCATTTTCCATACATAAAGTAGCGCCTTCGCCATTTTCCGAAGGAGCTGTCATATGAAATGCATCAGCACTCATTCCGTAACCAAGTAATTCTGCATAAATTTTTGCCCCGCGTTTTTTAGCAAACTCAAGCTCTTCTAGCACCATCACACCAGCCCCGTCACTTAATACAAAGCCGTCTCTATCCTTATCCCATGGGCGACTAGCCGCCTCTGGCTCCTCATTTCTTGTGGAAAGTGCGCGTGCCGCGGCAAAACCCGCTAGCCCTGTTCTCGATGTTGCCATCTCGGCACCACCTGCAACCATCACATCAGCATCACCGTATTCGATTAGTCGGGCAGCATCACCAATATTATGTGTTCCTGTTGTGCATGCGGTAACAATGGAAAAATTCGGGCCTTTTAGACCGTACATGATTGATAAATGTCCAGAAATCATATTAATAATGTTACTTGGAACGTAAAAAGGTGATATTTTCCTTGGTCCGCCCGAATGAAATAATTCTGTTCCCTTTTCAATCCCTGGCAAACCTCCAATTCCCGAACCTATTGCAACGCCTATTCGTTTTGAGTTTTGACTTGTATCAAGACCAGAATCCTCTATTGCTTGCACTCCTGCAGCTATGCCGTAATGAATAAAATGGTCCATCTTCTTTTGTTCTTTTTTTGGTATATAGTTATCTAAAGGAAGGTTTTTTATAGAGCCGCCAATACGAACACTAAAATCTGAAGTATCGAAATGCTTAAGCAGTGATATACCGCTTTTGCCTTTGAGGATATTCTCCCAAGTCTCATCAACTGTATTACCAACCGGTGTTATCATGCCTAATCCGGTTACTACCACGCGTCTTTTTGTCACGTTGCGCCTCTCAAGTTATTGTATAAAAACAAAAAACCGCGTACAGAAGAGTTCATAACGCGGTTTTTCTTTATTTATATTTATTTCGCTACTTTAAATTTGCATTTATATACTCAATTGCCTGATTAACCGTATTAATGTTTTCTGCCTCTTCATCTGGAATCTCTGTTTTGAACTCTTCCTCAAGCGCCATGACCAATTCAACGGTATCAAGCGAATCTGCACCCAAATCATCAACAAAAGACGCCTCACTTGTAACCTCTTCTTCCTTGACCCCTAGTTGTTCTACGACAATTTTTTTTACTCGATCTTCAACACTACTCATGTCGATAATTCCTCCATTTCGGCCAGTAGGCCTGTTCGCGAATGCTAAGTTTAGAGAAAACATATCTTCTTGCAACTTAGAATATTTTTATATATATTATATGATAATAATCAATGATTTATATTCATAACTTAATATAAATTATATATTTATCCCATGTACATTCCGCCATTAACACTAATGGTTTGTCCGGTTATGTAATCCGCTCCATCAGAGGCTAAGAAATCAACAACTGATGCAATTTCATCGGCCTCACCCAATCTCTTTAATGTAATATGCTCCAACAATGACTTCTGAATATCTACACTCAATCCATCCGTCATGTCTGTTTGAATAAATCCTGGGGCTACTGCATTGACAGTGATTCCGCGGGAACCAACTTCTTTTGCCAAAGAACGTGTAAAACCAATTATTCCGGCTTTCGTTGCAGAATAATTCGCCTGACCAGCATTTCCCGTCAACCCAACAACTGAACTAATATTGATAATTCTTCCGTATTTTGCTTTCATCATCTGCCGCAAACATAATTTTGTCATGCGAAACATTCCAGTTAAATTTGTACCAATAACATCCTCCCATTCCTCGTCTTTCATCCTCATGAGCAAATTATCCCTAGTAATCCCAGCATTATTAACAAGAATATTCGGAGAATTTAGATCTTTGATATTTCTTTCAAACTCTTCTACAGAGGATTTATCCGCAATATCTAACATTAAACCTATTCCGGCAAAGTTATTTTTAGATAAATCATCGGAAATATTTTTTACTGAATCTTTAGACGTTCCAGTACCAATGACAAATGCGCCTTGGCTGGCAAATCTCTTTATAATTGCTTTACCAATACCCCTGCTGGCTCCAGTAACTAAAATAACTTTATCTTTATATGTGTCAATCATTGGTGTATTAAAATAATGAGTTTTCAAGCGATGTCTGATCGTAAATTGGAAATAATTCAAAAGAATTTTCTATTCTTTTGATAAGGCCACAGAGAACTTTTCCAGGGCCGCATTCAATAATTTTTGTAACGCCTAGAGAATTTATTTCTTTAATAGAGTCAACCCAGCGTACTGGTTTATACAGTTGCTCGAGAAGAACTGGTCTAATTTCTTCAGCTTTTGTTTTTATTTTAGCATCTACATTTTGCAAAATAGGAATTTCCGGATCATTAAATGTTGCGTCGTTAAGTAGTTGAGAAAATTCATCGGCAGCATTTTTCATTAGTATGCAGTGTGAAGGTACACTAACAGGTAATAAAATTGCTTTTTTTGCACCGGCCTCTTTTGCTGCATTAATAACACGCTCAACCGCAATTTTATGCCCCGATATAACTGTTTGTCCTGGTGAATTATAGTTAGCTACCGAAACAATTTCATTGCTTGAAATATCGGCGCAAAGATTTTCTAAAACCTCATTGCTTAAACCGAGTATTGCCGCCATTGCTCCCATATTCGAAGGCACAGATCTTTGCATGGATTTACCACGTTCAGAAACTAAATTCACAGCTTCTTCAAAACTAATAACTCCTGCGCATAAAAGTGCAGAATATTCGCCTAGGCTATGCCCAGCTAATACAGTAGGTATTAATTTTGATTTTTTTTTCCATAACATCCATAACGCATAAGATGTTAGAAGAATTGCTGGCTGTGTAATTTCAGTTTGATTAAGTTTCTCTTTTGGTCCTTCAGAGATTACCTTTAATATATTGTAGTTCAGAATTTCGGATGCGATATCAAATATTTTTTTAATTTCGGGGTCAGATGAAATTATATTATTCATCATTCCAACAGACTGTGAACCTTGCCCTGGGAATACAATTGCCATGTTTATTTTATCACTCATCATAAAAATCTATATTTTTAATACTGTAAAAGGACAGAGCCCCAAGTAAACCCGCCACCAAAGGCCGGCAACAATAATTTATCATTTTTTTTAATTCTTCCGTCATTAACTGCGACATCAAGAGCTAAAGGAATAGATGCCGCAGAAGTGTTACCATGCTGGTCAACAGTAACTACAACTCGGCTCATTGGCATATCCAGTTTTTTTGCCATAGCTGAAATTATTCTAGTATTTGCTTGGTGTGGGACTAGCCAGTCTATTTCAGTATTTTTCATTGAATTTGCTTTTAGTGTTTCGTCGACAATATCTCCCAGTGTATTAACTGCTACTTTAAATACCTCGTTTCCCTGCATCTTAATGAATGCTTGATTCGACTTAACTAAATCATAGCGTGATGAGATGCCTGCAGGGACAGACAAGAGTTCCTGGTATGCCCCATCCGCATGAATGTGCGTTGATAAAATACCGGGTTCACTGCTTTTTTCTAGAATAACAGCGCCTGCGCCGTCACCAAATAAAACACATGTATTCCTGTCTTTCCAATCAATGATACGACTCATTGTTTCTGAACCTACCACTAAGGCACATTTTGAGTTGCCATTTTTTATAAATAAATCTGCTACGTGAAGTGCGTAAACAAAACCAGTACAAACTGCCTGCAAATCAAAGGCTGGGCAACCATGAATATTTAGGCGTTGCTGTAATAGGCAGGCAGTACTCGGAAAAATAACATCTGGTGTTGTCGTTGCAATAATTATTAAATCGATATCGTCTTCCTTCTTTCCAGCCTTTTTTATTGCAGCTACAGATGCTCTTTCAGCAAGGTCACATGTTGTTTCATCTTCACGAGCAAGATGTCTTTTTTTTATTCCTGTTCTAGAACTTATCCATTCATCTGTCGTATCTACAATTTTTTCCAAATCACTATTTGTTAGTATTTGTTCAGGTAAATACGAGCCAGTTCCAGTTATTTTTGAGTAGATCAAATACTTTTACCTATTAATTAATAGTTGTTCTAGTTTTTCACTAATTCTTTCTGGTATATTATTGTTTACTTCTATTATCGCTTCATCAATTGCAGTTGCAAAAGAAATTCTTTCGGCTCCTCCATGGCTCTTAATAACAATTCCACGTAAACCAAGAAGTGATGCTCCATTGTAACGCTTGGGATCAATTTTTTGTTCTATTGTTTTTAAAACAGGCAGCGCAAGTAAAGCTGTAAATTTTGAATAAATACTATTTTTAAATGCTTTCTTTACATGATATTGCAGAAAATCAGCAACGCCTTCGCTTGCCTTAATAGCAACATTACCAACAAAACCATCACATACTATTACGTCATAATTTCCCGAATATAAATTATTGCCTTCAATATAACCAACATAATTTAAGCTACTTTCTTCAAGTAGTGTAGCGGCCTGTTTTACACGATCATTTCCTTTAATATCTTCTTCCCCGATATTTAACAGAGCAATTGTCGGTTCAGTTTTATTTTTGATTGCTTTGGTTAGCTGTGCGCCCATAATTGCAAATTGAAATAACTGTTCCGAACTAGAGTCAACGTTAGCGCCTAAATCAAGAACATGCGAATATCCATTTTTTCCAGGTAATGTCGTGCAAATTGCAGGCCTATCTATTCCAGGTAACATCTTTAATACAAATCTTGCTGTTGCCATAAGCGCGCCAGTGTTTCCAGAGCTAACACAAGCTTTTGCATGGCCATCACGAACCAACTCAATGGCTATTCTCATAGATGATTCTTTTTTGTTGCGTAATGCTTGTGATGGAGATTCATTCATTGCAACAATTTCAGAGGCATGAGAAATACTAATTCTCGGATTAGCTAGAGGTTTATGCTTCTTCAGTTCTTCGCGAAGAATATTTTCATTGCCGACTAAAATTAGATTAAGTTTTTGATATTTATTAAGAGAGAAAAGCGCAGCAGGTATTATTTCGGAGGGCCCGAAATCTCCGCCCATTGCATCGATTGCTATTGTTAAATCTGACGACATGCAAGATATCAGTTCAGTTTTACTTGGTAGTTATTATTTAAATGGTACAAATGTTTATTCTGAATCTTCTTCTGATTCTGTTTCTGAATCTAATTTAACTTCAATTACCTTGTTACCTTTATAGTAACCGTCCGGAGAAATATTATGGCGTAAATGCACTTCCCCTGTAGTTGATTCAACAGACAATGCGTGCGAAGACAAAGCATCATGCGAGCGACGCATTCCCCTTCTTGAGGGTGATTTTTTTGATTTTTGAACAGCCATAATCTAATTTTCTCCTGTTAGATTTAGTCTTTTAGTCAATTTTGTTCTACACCTTACCATCTTTTAGATTCTTTAATACAGAAAATGGGTTCTCTTTATTTTTTTTCTTTATTTTCTTTGCGGCCTCCCCTGTCATGCAATTTTTATTGCTGTGCGATGGGGCTAGAGGTATCGCTAATAATATTTCTTCCTCAATTAATGGCTCCAGCGAAATTAGCTCTTCATCTAATTGTATGGGCTCATAATTACTTTCTAATTTATCAAACTCTTCTAAATTCCTATATAAACCAAGAATAGCGCGCTTTCTAATCTGAATATTTACTGGCTCTAAACATCTCTGACAATTCAATAAAATTTCAGTATCTATATTTGATGTAATTAAGCAAAGTCCAGATGCATCAAAATCAAAGTATAAGCTGTATTGCACCTCACCATGATTATCCTTCAAAATGCCATTAAGGCGAGTGAACTTATCAAGGCTAAAAGAGCCTTTCATCTGCTCTTTATTTTTAGCTAATCGCAATGGATTTATTAATTGCGGCTGCTCAGGTAACATCAGGCGGCGAATTTTAGCTATACACTCTCAAACTGTCAAAATTTTATAATCAATCTGTACTTAAATTTATGAATTATTTAATATTTATTTTACAATTATGGAAATAAATTCAATATCGAGGCTCCATTATTAACACCAAAACTGACAGCGTTGTTCTTGCCTCCGCATCACCCTATAGGAAAGAACTGCTTGAAAGGCTGGGGATACGATTTCTTGTGTCTAGGCCGAAAATTAATGAGGACCATATACAGGGAGAATCGATAGATAAGTATGTTTTAAGATTATCTGAATTAAAAGCTGAATATGTAGCTAACGAATACCAAAAGAATAGTGAAATATCTGGTTTATTAATAATTGCTTCTGATCAAGCGCTTGAGTGCGACAATGAAATTCTTGGTAAACCTAACGATAATAAAAATGCAAAAAAACAGTTAAATTTTATGAGTGGCAAAGTAGCATCTTTTTATACAGGACTATATGTTATTAATACACAAAAAAATTCAATTTCTAAAGACGTCATACGCTTTGATGTTGAATTTAGGACGCTATCATCGGTCGAAATAGATAACTATTTATCAAAAGAAAAGCCTTATGATTGTGCCGGCAGTTTTAAATCAGAAAAAATGGGGATTAGTTTATTGAGAAAAATGAATGGAAATGATCCGACTGCATTAATTGGGTTGCCATTAATTAGATTAAGTGAAATATTAAGAAGTGAGGGTATTAATATCCCCTAGTATTATTGAGTAATCATTGAATGTTTAAAATTATAAAACAACGATGCTCCTACTTGTTTTGCGAATCTATCAAAGTAATTATCACGTTTTGTATAATTGACAATATATTCATTGCCTATTATATCTCTAGCTACTTCACTGGTGCTCGCTAGCCCATCAATTAAGCCTAATTTTACAGACTCCTCCCCAGACCAGATTAAACCTGAAAAAAGTTCTTCCTCGTATTGGTTGTGAATATTCTCTCCTCGACCATCTCTAACCACAGAAATAAATTGTTGATGAATTTTTTCTAATATTTCTTGCATGTGTTTTTGTTCGAAAAAATCGAGAGGCATGAAGGGATCCATTAACGCTTTACTCTCACCTGAAAACAATAAACGACGCTCAATACCAAGTTTTTCAATTGCGTCAACAAATCCAAAACTAGACATTACAACACCAATTGAACCAACAATACTTGCTTTATTGGCAAAAATTTTATCTGCGGCAACAGCAATATAATATCCGCCAGATGTACAAATATCTGTAATAACAGCAAATACTGGGATATCTGGATGTTTTTCTCGTAAACGGTTTATTTCATCATTAACATAGCCAGCTTGAACAGGGCTACCGCCAGGGCTATTAATTCTCAATATAATTCCTTGTGTATTTTCATCTTCATAAGCATTTCTTAATCCAGTAATTATAAAATCAGCGTTAGCTACCGTTTCAGTAGATATTATTCCGTTAATTTCGATTACGGCAGTATGTTTCTGAGGGGAAAAACTTCTAATATTATTATTTTCATAAATATATATAACAAAAAAGGCGGCAATATATGCAGCAACAACTAATTTGAAAAATATCCCCCAACGCCTACTTCTACGCTGTTCTTTTAATGCTTCCTTTGCAAATTCACTCGCAAGCGAATTTGCAAACTCATCGGAATTACTTTTTTCACTTTTATCAATCATTTTTCAATCTAATTTATCTAAAAAATCTACCAAGTTTGCTTCCAGTTTAGCCTCAATTATAATTCTTTTTTTTGTTACAGGTGAAAAAAAATTTAATGATTTCGCGTGTAAAAACATCCTTTTTAGGCCAAGCTTCCTATATTTGTAATTAACTGTCTTATCGCCATATTTTTTATCGCCTATTACAGAATTTCCCATGAAAGCACTATGTACACGAATTTGATGTGTTCTTCCTGTTATTAATTCAACCTTTGCTAACGTTGCATTGGCATACAAATGCTCACGAAAAAATATTGTTGATGCTGTTTTTCCTTTCTCGTCAATTGTAACCATATGCTCACCCGAGCTTTTAATATTTTTCTTTAAGGGGCTATTAATTATATCCTTTTTCTTTTTCATTTTTCCTGTCAATAAGGCTGTATAGGTTTTTACACTTTGATTATCTTGTAAATTCTTTTGTAGCTCTCTTAACGTTGGAATATTCTTTGCAAGAATTAAACATCCTGATGTGTCTTTATCTAATCGATGCGCAAGCTCTAATGATTCATAACCTCCGCCTATTGTTCTAAATATTTCTATAACCCCGTAAGATTGACGGCTGCCACTATGAACAACAATTCCAGTAGGCTTATTAATAACGACTAATCCTTCGTCCTCAAAAATTATTGAATCTAGTATTTTTTTTTGAATGGATTTATTTGGTTTAAGGGTTTGTTTTTCGAATAAATATACAGGTGGTATTCTTACGGCATCGTTATTTTTAAGTTTATAATTCTGTTTGATTCTACCACCATTCACCCTTACCTCTCCCTTTCTCAGCATTTGATAAATACGAGAATTTGGTATTTTTCCAATAAAGCGTATAAGAAAATTATCTATACGCTGTCCAGCATTATTTTCTGTTATAACTATCTGTTTTGAATCAATTTTTTTGTTTATTATTTTTGTCATTACTTTTTATCTTTAATTGCTGACTGTCTGTAACATTGATATATTAGACATTCAATCACAAAATTTGTAATTTTGTCGATTTGGGAGGTCTTAGACAATAACTACGCACTTAAATAGTGCAAAATCTGCTAGATACGATGTCTCTACTGATTAAACAAGGGCCCCGAATTAGTATTAGATTACGTGCTGATTAATAAACGTAATGAATTTTAAATAAATCTCATTATTATTTTGAGGTTTGAGATTGGTAATAAAGATTTTAATAAATATAGAGAAAA
>Ga0066836_10002427_pt1 | contig 10005 bp, 8 predicted proteins | sample ETNtaG_18_FD_71568 | JGI IMG/M metagenome (GOLD analysis project Ga0066836, IMG submission 71568) | Marine microbial and viral communities from oxygen minimum zone, Eastern Pacific Ocean - ETNP201302SV91 | ecosystem: Environmental > Aquatic > Marine > Oceanic | place: Pacific Ocean: Eastern...
TAAATCACCCTACATGGAATATGGGCTCCAAAATTACAATTGATTCAGCTACTTTAGTTAATAAATGTTTGGAATTAATAGAAGCGCATTATCTTTTCCAAATCCCTGAATCTCAAATTGATATTGTTGTTCATCCCCAAAGCATTATTCATTCAATGGTGACATTTATTGATGGCTCTACTATTGCTCAGATGAGTAACCCTAATATGGAAGTACCAATAGCTAATGCTTTAGGCCTAGGCCAAAGGTTGCCTATAAGTTTTGATGAAATAAATTTTTCTAGATTAAATTTATCATTTGAACCTATTCCAGATGATAGAAAAGTAATTTTTGATATGGCCAGGGAGGTATGTAATAACAAAGGAAACTTAGGAGTTATTTTTAATGCCTCGAATGAGATTGCAGTAGATGCGTTCACAAATCAAAGAATTGATTTTGTAGATATATATACAGTTTTAGAAAGAACTTTTGGATACTTTTCATGCTCTAAGGTAACTACATTAGAAGATATATTTGAATATGATAAACAAGCACGCATTCGAGCAGAGAAGGTGATAAAATCCTTACACTAAATTTTTCAACATTATGATTTATCTATTTTCAGCAATAGTTTTACTAGGTGTCCTCATTGCAATACATGAGTTTGGGCATTTCATAGTTGGAAGGATGTGCAAAATACATATATATCGTTTTTCTATTGGCATGGGCCCAGTTATTTATAAGAAACTAGACAAACATGGCACAGAATTTGCGCTTTCAGCACTTCCATTGGGGGGATATGTAGCATTCCATACTGAGAAAGTCTCTGAAGAGGAATTAGATTTAATACAGCCCCTAACCCCAGAGCAAAATGTGAATACTTTTGAAAGTAAACCGAAATGGCAAAGAGCGCTTGTCATGTTAGCTGGCCCAGTTTCTAATTTTTTACTTTCAATAGGAATTCTTTCCTTAATTTTTGTTAATTCTGTTGAGCGTCAATTTATTCCTGAAGTATCTAGTATTTCTTCCCAATACTTTCAGAATTATTCTTCTCTAAAGGAGGGAGATATCCTAATAGCTATTAATAAAAAGAAAGTCTCAAGTCTGCAGGATATTAGATTAGAGCTGCTTTCATTATCTGGAACCAACGGAATAATTAATTTCACATTTTTGAGTGGCCCTCGTGAATTTGAATATACTGTTTCAGTCCCCGTAGAAAATTATCTTTTAAATCCAGATGAGCAAAGTTCTCCAGAAAACTTTATGGGTTTTAGTTTATCTATGAAGTTGCAGCCAACAGTAGGTGTCATTGCAAAAGATACTCAAGCTGCTCAAAGCGATTTAAAGGTTAATGACCTTATTCTTGCCGTTAATAGTCAGCCCATCAGATCATTTGAAGACCTGCGAATATTTCTACGAGGCTATCAAGGCTCAGATATAGATTTAAAGATTCAAAGAGAAGATCAGACTATATATCTAAATATTCCACTTAGTTTAAGAAAAAACAGCAAAGGAGAGGAAGAAAAATACATTGGAATAATGCCAGGCTTAAAACGGTCTTTATTTGACTCCCTTTCAAAAGGAGCATATGAGACATATAACCTGAGTATTAAAACTTTAACCTTTATTGGTAAAATGATTACAGGGAACTTGGGTACACAAAATCTTAGCGGCCCAATTGGTATTGTTCAGATGGCTGGCGATACTGCTAAAGCAGGCGTTATGCCATTTTTATATTTAATGGCTCTTTTGAGCATTAGCCTTGGAGTATTAAACCTACTGCCTATTCCTGTTTTAGATGGCGGCCAATTGGTCATGCTTGGTGTTGAAGCTGTTCGGGGCTCTCCAATGCCAGAAAAAATGGAAAATCTATTTTATATGTCAGGTTGGGTTGTTGTTGGGTTTCTTATGATCTTTGCTGTATTTAACGATATCTCTAAATTTTTGTAGCATTTAAGATGAAAAATATAGCGCTTTATTTTCTCGCCTTTTTTTCATTTTCAGCCACTGCTTTCGATGAATTTTTGATTACTGATATTAGGATTGTTGGTTTGCAAAGAGTTTCTATAGGAAGCATTTTTACTGCTATACCTGTAAATGTGGGCGATAAAATGAGCCAAGGGAAAGTCTCTGAAATCTCAAGAGCTTTGTTTGCAACAGCTCAATTTAATGATATTCAGATTGGCAAAGATGGAAATGCATTAATAATTAGCGTTTTAGAAAGACCATCAATTTCTGCTATTGAGCTAGAGGGTAATAAAGCATTGAAATCAGAGGATTTATTGGAGGGTCTTGAAGGGGCCGGCATTGCCGAGGGACAAGTATACAAACGGTCAACATTGAATGGTATGAAGAGCGAGTTAGTTCGACAGTATGCCTCTCAAGGAAGATATGGCGCAGATGTTGAAATTGAAACAGTTGATAAACCCAGAAACACTATAGAGTTAAAAATTATTATTGATGAAGGAGAAAGCGCTAAGATAAAAAAAGTTAATATCATTGGCAATGAGATTTTTTCTGATGAAGAGTTGATGACTGGCTTCGAGCTGAAAGAAGGTAAGTGGTATTCATTCTTATCAAATAAAAATAAATACTCAAAAGAAAAGTTAGAAGGAGACATAGAAAATTTAGAATCATTCTATCTTGATAGAGGCTATTTAAAATTTTCTATTGAATCATCCCAGGTTTCAGTCTCTAAAGATAAAAAAGATATTTTTATTACACTAAGCATTAGTGAAGGTGAGCAATATACCATTGACGAAGTAACTGTTATTGGGGACATGCCATTAAATGAGCAGATGTACACCCCTGTGATTGATAGTCAGAAAAATCAAATTTATTCTCAGGCACAAATTACTCAAATTGAAGAATATTTTGTTAATCTTTTGGGTAATGAAGGCTATACATTCGCTGAGGTAACTGGAAATCCGGAAATTAGCCAGGATGCTAATACAGTTTCACTTTTCTTTTTAGTTCAGCCCGGAAATAGAACCTATGCTAGAAAGATTTTATTCTCAGGCAATTATTTAACTAATGATGAAGTTCTTCGAAGAGAGATGAGGCAATTCGAGGGAGCCTGGGCCTCTGATAATTTAATAGAGGGATCAAAAGTTAGATTAGAAAGATTAGGTTTTTTTAAAGAGGTTAATGTAGAGACAATGCCTGTTCCTGGTACAGAAGATCAGGTTGACATTGAATTCACTGTTGAGGAAGAGAGTACTTCCAGTATTGGAGGCTCAATTGGATATAGTGATTTTGGAATGAATCTGGGTTTGAATTTATCTGATAATAATTATCTAGGAACCGGCAATAGATTTAATCTAGGCATCAATAAGAGCATATATCAAGAAGCATATAACATATCATTCTTTGACCCTTACTTTACAATGGATGGTGTTAGCAGAGGTTATAGTCTGTACTATCGTATGACAGATTATGGGGAGTATAACGTTGCAAATTATCTTACAAATTCAATGGGTGGAGGCGTTCAGTTTGGATATCCAATAAGCGATACTCAAAGAGTTGGTTTAAACCTTAATTTTGATAATACGGATATAGATCCAGGATCCTTGCCTTCAAGAGAGATAGCAGACTTCCTTGCATCTGAAGGAACCGTATTCGATGTTTTTAAAGCTCAAGCTGTCTGGTCAAGGATTACTCTGAATAGAGGAATGTTCCCAACATATGGCTCTTCAACTGATATTATGTTGCAAGCGACTATTCCAGGTAGTGATCTCACTTATTTTAAAACAAATATTCGGCAAAAGTTTTATCGTCCTTTGGGGTTTGCCAATCTTGTTTTCGGTTTTGATGGGGAGCTAGGTTACATTGCCGCATACGGAGATACTAAGGTAACCCCTTTCTTTGAAAATTTCTACTCGGGCGGTCCGCGTTCATTGCGAGGTTTTGAATCAAATACTTTGGGACCTAGAGTGACGCCGTCACCATGTTATGAATTCGATGCAAAAACAGGAGAGTGCCCCTTAATTATTGATACTGATTTTGATGGGGTTCCTGATTCTATCGCTCAAAATCCTTATGCATTTCAGCAACTTAGAGATCCAATTGGTGGAAATTTCCTAGTTGAAGGCAGTCTTCAACTTATCTTTAAGCTTCCAATGGTTGAAGATCAAAGATCTATGCGTTCAGCATTTTTTTTAGACTTTGGCAACGTGTTTTCTACAGATTGTCAGGACTATCAAATTAACTGCTTTGAACCCTCGATTGAAGATCTAAGATACTCAATTGGAGTTGGAGTTACTTGGATTACGGGTTTTGGTCCAATGAGTTTTAGCTTTTCTCAACCATTTAATGATGGGCCATTTGATAGAACTGAAGAATTCCAGTTCACCATCGGGCAAGTGTTTTAGAGATTAGTTAGTGTTTTTTATTTCAATTGATATAAAATGTAACAACCATTTAAGGGGTTAAAGATGAAAAAATTATTATTTATACCATTATTAATAGCAACATTAGTCGCAGCCTTTCCAGCTTTTGCTGCAGAAGGTATTGCAGTCATTGATATGCGTAATGCTGTTCTACAAACTCAAGTTGCTCAAGATGCTTTTAAAGCTTTAGAGGAAGAAACTGAATATGCAGGGAATATTGAACGAGCAACATTATTGCAATCTGAGCGTCAGGCCCTAGCAGAGAAGCTTCAAAAAGATGCTGAAACGCTTTCTCAAGAAGAAATTGCTGATATGCAAAGAGATATTCAAGAAAAAGGCAAAGATATAGAGTTTATAGTTGGTAAAGTGCAAGCCAAACAGAGCGAAACTGCTGATAAAGTTTTTAGGGACTTAAACCCTTCTTTGCAAAAAATTCTTTCAGAATTAATTGCTGCCAAAGAAGTTAAACTACTACTTGGAAGAGAGAATGTGTTATTTGCTGATACAGCACTTGATCTTACAGATGATGTAACTTCAATGCTTGACGTTGCTGCAGCTGATGGCGCAGACAACAAGTAAGTTTGTCGGGGCCATCATATAGCCTTAAAGATTTAGCTGATAAAGTTAATGGCAAACTAGTTGGTGATGATAAGATAATTATCAATTCCATTGCTACAATTCAAAATGCATCCTCTGGATGCATTTCTTTTTTAGCAAACCCAAAATATAAGAAATTTTTAAGCAGCTCATCTGCTTCTGCAATTATTGTTAGCCCTGAATTTTCCAAGGATCTAAAAACCTCAGGAATTATCGTGGATGACCCCTATGTTGCTTACGCAATAATTTCCTCATTATTTAATCTGCATAAGAACCCATATGCTGATAAAGCTATATCTTATTTTGTTCATGAAACTGCTCAGGTTGATGATTCGGTTTTAATTGGCCCCAATGTATACATTGGACCTAAATGTATAATAGAAGAAAACTCGATCATCCACGCAAATTCATCTTTAGTTATGAATGTTGAAATTGGAAAAAATTCTATTATTCATTTTAATTCAATATTAGGTTCTGATGGGTTTGGTTATGCGTCTGATAAGGGTGGATACATCAAAATAGAGCAATTAGGAAAATTAATCATTGGAGACAATGTTGAGATCGGAGCTGGCTGCACCATTGATAGGGGAGCTATTGAAAATACTGAAATTCATAATGGTGTCAAGTTAGATAATCAAGTTCATATTGCTCACAATGTGATTCTTGGCGAGAACTCTGCAATAGCGGCATCTTGTGCAATAGCAGGCTCAACAACCATTGGAAAAAATCTTCAAATGGGAGGGCTTTCTGGGATCCTTGGGCATTTAAATATCTCAGATAATGTTTTAATTGGAGCCCACACTCTTATAACTAAAAGTATTGATAAACCGGGAGATTATGTCGGTATAATGCCAGCTCAAGAACATAAAGATTGGGCTAAATCTTCAGTTTTTATTAAGAGAAGGAAAACAAAATGAGCTATCAATTTTCAGACATACTTAAGCATTTACCTCACAGATATCCATTCTTGTTTGTCGATAAAATTGTTTCAGTTGAGCTTGGTGACAGTATTCATGCGCAAAAAAATGTTTCGATTAATGAAGATTTTTTTAATGGCCATTTTCTAAATAAGCCAGTTATGCCAGGAGTCCTTATTATTGAAGCTTTAGCACAAGCGGCTGGAATTCTAGGATTCATGACCATGGGCAAGACACCTGAAGAAGGCAGTATTTATTATTTTGCAGGTGTTGATAAAGTAAGATTTAAAAATCCTGTAACTCCAGGGGAGACCATTAATTTATATGCTAGCATTCGTTCTGAAAAAAAAGGTATTTGGAAATTTGATTGCAAAGCTGAAGTAGATGGAAAAAATGTCTGTGAAGCAACAATTCTTTGCGCAGACCGACCAAAATAAACATAATGAATTCTCATATTGACTCTTCAGCAAAAATAGATAAATCTGTAAAGATTGGTCCGTTCTGTGTTATTGGGCCTAATGTTGAAATAGGGTCTGGTTGCATTCTGCATTCCCATGTAGTTATTAAAGGGCCTACTAAAATTGATCAAGGGAACACTTTTTATCAATTTTCAACTATAGGAGAAGATACTCCCGATAAAAAATATGATGGTGAAGCAACCACCCTTGAAATTGGTAAGAATAATATTTTTAGAGAGGGGGTTACCGTTCATCGGGGAACAGTACAAGATAAATCTAGAACTGTTATAGGTGATGAGAACCTGTTTATGGCTTATTCACACATTGCACATGACTGCGTGGTTGGCAATCAAAATGTATTTGCTAATACCGCTGGTTTAGCAGGGCATGTAACAGTAGGAAATAATGTAATTTTAGGTGCTGTTACTTTAGTCCATCAATTTTGCTCCCTAGGAGATCATTCTTTTACAGGTTTGAATACCCTGATTACTATGGATGTGCCAGCATTTGTAAAAGTTGCTTCAAACCCAGCTAGGCCAATAGGCCTTAATACAGTTGGAATGCAACGCAATAATTTTGATAATGATACGGTAAACTTAATTAAAAAAGCTTACAGAATCATATATAGAAAGGGCTATTCCCTTGAAGATGCAATCAAACATTTGCATGCATTGAATCAAGATCAGAATCCAGCTCTAGTTACTTTTATTTCCTCTATAGAAAGATCTGAAAGGGGCTTAATTCGATAGGTGTCAAAAGAAAAGTTCAAAGTTGGTATTATTGCTGCAGAGCATTCAGGTGATAGGCTTGGCGCAAAACTTATTCAGTCATTAAAGGAAATTTATGAAATTGATTTGTATGGTTTGGGTGGTCCTGAAGTAAGCACACATAGTATTCTTACACCTTCTGAGATTGATTATCAAGATTTGCATGTTATGGGCCTTATTGACCCATTAATCAATCTTCCAAAACTTCTTTCAATCAGGAAAAAGCTTTTAAACCTTTTTCTTACAAATGATATCGATATTTTTATAGGTGTCGATTCGCCTGATTTCAATATGTTTTTTCATAAAAAACTTAAACCCAATAAAGTTAAGACAATTCAAGTTGTAAGCCCCTCGGTTTGGGGGTGGAGAGAAAATAGAATCAAAGCTATTCGCACATATGTAGATTTAACAATGTGTTTGTTTAAGTTTGAATGTGATTTTTACGATAAGAAAAACATGCAAAGCTTTTTTTTAGGCCATCCATTCGGTCAGTTAAAACCCAAAAAAAATGAAGAGATAATTTCTAAATATAACTTAGATATTTCGAAAGATTTTGTTAGTATTTTACCAGGAAGTAGAGCAAGCGAAATTTCTCAATTATCTCCAGTTTACATTGAATCAGCAAAGAAACTTTTTGAGTTAAATCCAAATATATATTTTTTAATTCCTGCTGCAAATAAAAAGTTAGCTGAGATGATTAGGTCTTTAAAAGGTATAAATAGATTACCTCATAGCTTATCTATTGATTCTGCTCACGATTTTTTGTCACTCTCATCAATTTCAATCGTTACATCAGGAACAGCATCACTTGAAGCGGCTGTTCTGGGCTCAGTTCCTATTATTTGTTACAAAACAAATAAATTAAATTTTGCAATTTTGAGTAGATTGATTAAAACACCATTTGTTGGATTGCCTAACCTATTACTTCAGGAGAAAATTTTTCCTGAGTTAATCCAAAATGATTTGACCATTAGTTCAATTGTTAAAAGTTTTTCTGAAATATCATCTGAGCCTGAAAAATACCAGTCCTATCTTTCTAAAATCAATGATTCTATGAATGGCGAAGGTTTTAAAGTTGCCGCTGATACAATCAAGAATATGTTGTGATAATCGCTGGAGTTGATGAGGTTGGGAGAGGGTGTTTGGCTGGTCCAGTCACAGCTGCAGCTGTGATACTAAGAAATCATATTTCAGGATTAAAAGATTCAAAGCAAATATCTCCTTCTAGAAGAGAAATTTTATCTAACAAAATAAAAGAAGGATCTATTTTTAGTTTTGCTAGTATTTCAAATTTAAAAATTGATGAAGTAAATATACATCAAGCTACATTACTAGCTATGCAAGAAGCTATAATAAATTTACCTATTAAGCCAGATTTGGTTTATGTTGATGGAAAATTTATTCCTAGCATTGAGGTAAATTGCAAGGCAGTGATTGGTGGTGATAAGCTAATTCCAGAAATTTCAGCAGCTTCAATAATTGCTAAAGTACACAGAGATGATTTCATGATACAGCTTGATAAAAAATATCCAATTTATGATTTTGCAAAAAATAAAGGCTATGGAACCGCTCATCATTTAAATACTCTTAAGAAATTTGGTCATACATCTTTCCATCGTAAGTCTTTTAAAGGAGTTATAGTTTAATCATGCAATCCTCTTTTATACATCTCCGGGTTTCTTCAGAGTTTAGTATTTCAAGAGGATTGCTAAAAATAAATGAAATAGTTGAAAACGCGCAGAAGCTAAATATGCCTGCGGTAGCCCTTTCTGATTTAAACAACATGTTTGGCATGGTTAAATTTTTTAAGAAGGCAGAAGCTGCGGGGATTAAGCCAATTGCAGGGACTATCCTTAATTTAAAATCACATAATGGGGAACTGGGTGAGATTCTATGTCTTGCAAAAAATAATGAAGGATTGAAATCTTTAATGAACATTATTTCAAAGTCTCAGCTTCAACAAGAAAATGGTTGTATTTCAGTAACTTTTGATGACTTAAGAAACTGCTCTGGCAACATTATAGTGATTGCAGGGGGCCCAGCATCAACTATTTTTAATTTAGCAAAACATAAGAAGTCTCAATATTTAAAGACCGAATTAAAACTTTTCAAAGAGACTTTTCGTGATGACTTTTGTATTGAGCTCCAAAGGTTGGGAAAAGTTTTTGAGGAAGAGTTTATTCAATGCATATTGCCATTAGCATCTGAATTTTCGATTCCAGTTATTGTTTCTAATGACACTATGTTTTCTCAAAAAAGGGATTTTGATATTCATGAAACTAAAGTTTGTATCAATACTGGTAAGACTTTGAATGATTCAAATAGAGAAAGGTTTTTTACTCCTGAACAATTCTTCAAATCTACCAAAGATATTTCTACTTTGTTTAATGACTGCGATCCAAGTGCTTTGATAGATAATACTTTAGCTATATCGCAAAAATGTAACGTAACTCTTACTACAGATCAATATTTTCTTCCTGAATACCCTGTTCCTAAGGAGCATGATTTCAATTCTTTTCTTTCAGAACTTTCTAAAGGAAAACTTGCTGAGATTATTGAGTCCTATACCAATGAGAAAAAAGAAATTTATAAAAAACGTTTGGATTATGAGTTAACACAGATCCATTCTACTGGTTTTTCAAGCTATTTTTTAATTGTTGCAGATTTCATTCAATGGTCTAAAGATAATGATGTTCCGGTTGGCCCAGGAAGAGGATCAGGAGCTGGCTCTTTAGTTGCTTTTGCTCTTGGAATCACAGCACTAGATCCAATTGAGCACAACTTGCTTTTTGAAAGATTTATTAATCCGGAAAGAATATCTATGCCAGATTTTGATATAGATTTTTGCATGGATAAAAGAGATATGGTTATTGATTATGTTGGACAGAAATATGGAAAA
>Ga0066836_10002428_pt1 | contig 9999 bp, 9 predicted proteins | sample ETNtaG_18_FD_71568 | JGI IMG/M metagenome (GOLD analysis project Ga0066836, IMG submission 71568) | Marine microbial and viral communities from oxygen minimum zone, Eastern Pacific Ocean - ETNP201302SV91 | ecosystem: Environmental > Aquatic > Marine > Oceanic | place: Pacific Ocean: Eastern...
CCCACAGAAGGGGACGTTTCCGAATTGCTTAAATTGGCCTTACGAGAATTGGCTACGGTGCCATTTTGATCGAAAAAATGAGAGATAAATAATGAGAGATGAACTGCTTTCCCCAAATCAGTCCATTGCAGACGATGAACATGATCGCGTAATGGAAACCAATGGACTAAGACCGACTAGTCTCACGGACTTCGTCGGCCAATCAGAACTCAAAGAACACCTTGAAATTATCCTCGGGGCAGCAAAGAAACGAAACAAGCCTCCAGACCACCTTCTCTTTGCCGGCCCACCGGGTTTGGGTAAGACAACGCTAGCCAATATTGTTGCTCATGAGATGGGGGTTAATCTCCACAGCACATCAGGGCCTGCACTTGAACGTGCAGGTGACCTCGCAGCCATTCTCACAAAACTTGAACCTGGAGATGTGCTATTCATTGATGAAATTCACCGACTATCCAAGGCTGTAGAAGAGGTTCTCTACCCTGCTATGGAAGATTATCAACTAGACATAGTTCTCGGAAAAGGTCCAGCAGCAAGATCAGTGCGTTTATCTGTAGCCCCATTCACATTGGTCGCTGCTACAACTCGCACTGGGCTAATTACTGGACCGCTCAGAGATAGATTTGGGTTAGTCGCACGCCTTGACTATTACGACTCTGCTGATTTAAACACAATTGTGCTTCGCTCAGCAGGGATCTTTGGCATTCATATAGAGGAAGCAGGAAGCAAGGAAATCTCAATACGAGCGCGCGGGACTCCTAGAATCGCCAATCGGCTTCTTAGGAGAGTACGTGACTTTGCTGAAATGAAAGCGGAGGGAATTATTGATCAAAAAACAGCAGAAGAAGGTCTTAAAGTATTTGGTATTGATCAGAGAGGCTTAGATAAAGTTGATAGAGCGATCCTTCAGGCTCTATGTCAACAATTTAGCGGTGGACCTGTCGGACTTTCTACTCTTGCAATTAGTGTCTCTGAACCTACTGAGACCGTTGAGGACGTTTATGAGCCTTTCCTGATACAACAGGGGTTAATCATGCGAACTCCACGCGGAAGGATAGCGACACCATCAGCATGGGATCACCTTGATTTAGAACCCCCAAAGAAGAATACGGCGGAAAAACAATCTCCGAATCTACTCACTGAACTAGATAAATAGATCTCAAAGAGCCTTGGACACATCACACTTTGATTACGAGTTGCCAAAGAGCGCGATAGCTCAATATCCCTTAGAGTTTCGCGAAAACTCAAGATTACTTGTAGATGGAGAAATAATAAGCCATAAGAAAACTAAAGACTTGCCGGAGTTACTAGACGAGGGTGATGTCATCGTTCTAAACGAAACCAGGGTTATGTCTTCAAGAATGAAATTTCGGAAAGAAACTGGAGGAATGGTAGAACTACTTGTTTTGGAAGAACATATAGAAGACTCATGGGAAGCTTTGGTCCGTCCTAGTAGAAAAGTTCCAGTAGGAAGTGATTTGTTCAATGATGATGGCGACCCTGTAATACACGTAGGTGAAGCATCTGGTAATGGAACGAGATACATATATTCCTTACAAGGTGCGATGCAGGAACTATTCCAAAAATACGGCGAAGTTCCCTTGCCTCCATATATTGAACGGCAATTGGAGGACGGAGAACGATACCAAACAGTTTTTTCAAATAGGGAATCTTCTGTTGCCGCCCCAACTGCTGGCTTGCATTTTACTGAAGAGACACTTCAGCACTGCGTACAGCGCGGGGTCCATATAGCGAAATTAGAACTGAGTGTTGGTCTTGGAACGTTCCGTCCAATTGCTACAGAATCAATAGGGAACCATCGAATGCATGAAGAGAATTATTTTGTTAGCGAAGAAGTATGGGAACTGTGCAAACAAGCTAATCGTGTTGTGGCAGTGGGAACGACAGTAGTGCGGGCCTTGGAATCTGTTGCAGCCACCGGTAACCTTTCCGGCCGTACAGACCTATTTATCACTCCAGGTTTCGAATTCAATGTGGTTGACGCTTTAATGACAAACTTCCATTTACCCCGATCTAGTCTTTTGGTAATGGTTGAAGCTTTCATCGGACCACGATGGAAAGAACTGTATCGCACTGCTTTAGATGAAGGTTACCGATTTCTTTCGTTGGGCGACGCTATGTTTATTAAGCGATCGAAATGAATAGTTCGCCACTAAAAAAATCGGACTCAATAAATGGCATTTGAACAGACACCAAGATTTTCCGTTCTTGCTAAAGATAGTGATGCGCGGGTAGGGGAATTGTCAACTAATCGCCATGTTTTGCAAACACCAACATTTATGCCAGTAGGCACAAGAGGATCGGTGAGAACGATCACCTCACAAGACTTAGAAGAGCTTGGCGCAGACATAATCCTTGGTAACACCTACCACCTGATGCTTCGCCCGGGCGAGGAACTTATCAAAGAATTTGGTGGTTTGCATGGGTTTGCAAATTGGAATCGCCTGATCTTGACTGACTCAGGAGGGTATCAAGTCTTTTCCTTGGAACCAGACGTTGACGATGACGGAGTTACCTTCAAATCTACTTATGACGGCAGCTACCATAGGTTAACGCCAGAAACAGCTGTTGAAATACAGAACTCTTTGGGTTCAGACATACAAATGGCATTAGATGTTTGCCCACCTCTGCCCGCAGAAAAAGCAGTAATTGAACTAGCTGTAGAAAGAACGCACTTATGGGCCGAAAGGGCGCGCATGCATTTTCTAAACCTGAAATCCGAACTCTTTGAAGATCAATCACAATTTGGAATAGTCCAAGGAGGCCTTGACCTAAACCTTCGAAAAAAATCGGCAGAACAAATCGTTGACATCGGATTTGATGGTTATGCAATTGGTGGATTATCGGTTGGAGAAACAAGAGAAGAGATGCTTGAGCCAATGAGCGAAAGCACTAAGTACCTTCCGTTTGAGAGGCCGAGATACTTTATGGGGTTAGGAGACCCCGCTGGTTTAGTAGAAGCAATTTCTTGCGGTATAGACATGTTTGATTGTGTTTGGCCGACACGGTTAGCGAGGCATGGAACTGCCTTAACAATGCAGGGGCGTATCAATCTAAGTGCAGCTAAATATGCCAAAAGTGAGGAACCTATTGACCCTGGATTTACTAAAAATTCAACGGCGCAATGGTCCAGAGGTTACATACGTCACCTCCTATCTGTGGGAGAGCCCGTCGCTGGACGAATACTTACTCTCCATAATCTTGCTTGGACCTTTGATTTCATGCAAAGAGCGAGAGAGGCAATTGCTGATAATCAATTCAAGGAATTCCGAAGAAAAACCCTTGAAATCTGGGGATAAATTTCAGGATTCCAGAATGTGGAAGCGATACTTAGGGTTCTGAAGTTTGTTACGGTAACATTTGGAACGAACCAAACTAACGATAGGGCATTTAATGGGTGGAGCACTTTTTATTCCAATTTTACTACTTCTGATGTATTTCATGATTCTGCGTCCACAGCAGAAAGCAAGAAAAGCACAGGCAGCAATGCTAGCAAACTTAGATGTTGGTGATGACGTTGTTACTGACTCTGGAATCTACGGAACGGTAAGCGACCTTGATGGGGGAACAGTTTTCTTACTGGTCGCTGATGGAATCGAATTAAAGATAGGTAAAGCCAACATTGCAAAGCTTATTACTTACGACGGATTAACGGACGAGGCCTAGACCCTTTTCGGTCTCGGCGGTTTTGGCATGAAACGACAAGTTCTATTTCCGATACTAGGGATTATCCTTATCGTAGGTGGTTTACTTTCATGGTCTATAGCCGCAGGAAACAGCGTACTTCTCGGGCTAGACCTTGAAGGCGGCGCAGAAGTTGTATTAGAGCCAGCTGAAGATACTGAACTTACTGGATCAGCCTTAGATGAAGCGCTTGATAGATCAGTTGAAATTATCAGAAATCGTGTTGATGGTTTAGGAGTAGCTGAACCAGATATCACTAGGCAGTCAAATCGAATAGTCGTCCAACTTCCAGGTGTTGAGGATCAACAACGGGCACTTGAAGTAGTAGGGCAAACAGCGGAACTTCGTTTTAGACCAGTTTGTGCGACACTTCCTCCAATGCCCATTGAAACCGATGGAGAACAAACAGGTGATAACGCGACCACAAACGAGGGCCCAGTGGGACTACTCCCATCAGATGCGGATGATCTCCCTCAGGAAGGTCCAGAAATAGACGCTAATCAGGATAATGCTGGGGCAACTCCTGAAGGAATAGGATGCGAGAACCTTGGGTTTACACAAAACGATGCCTTAGGGATGCCAAACACTATTGCTGATGATGACATCGCTGAAAATCCAGTAATTCTTCCTGTTCTAGATTCGGAAGGGAACCCATACCAACGGTTACTCCTTGGAAGAACGATGCTTACTGGAGCTGCGTTAGAAACAGCTGACGCAACTTTCGCAGGACTTGAATGGAGCGTCTTTCCTACCTTCCGATCGGGTGAGGAAGGGATTGACCTTTTCAATGCAGCTGCAAGTGCTTGCTATAACCGTCAACCAACCTGCCAAGTAGGACAATTGGCAATTGTCCTAGATGGAGTAATTGAATCTGCTCCAACTGTGAATACGCCATACTTTGAGCGAGACCAAATAGTCATCAGCGGCAATTTTGATCAAACTCGTGCCGAAGATACGGCTTTGGTATTGCGCTACGGCTCTTTACCTCTTGAATTTGGTGACCCCACCGATCCAACTAGTGGCAGCAGAGTACGACTTGTCTCAGCAACCTTAGGGCAAGATTCATTAGATGCCGGAATTATCGCAGGGATAGTCGGTTTAGCTCTCGTAGCGCTCTATATGTTCGCTTATTATAAACTTCTGGGTGTAGCAGCCATGCTCTCTCTCGCAATTTCTGGGACGATGCTCTGGGTAATTCTTTCTTGGCTATCAGAAACAAGGAGCCTTGCCGTAACTCTTGCCGGCGTCGTTGGGCTTATAGTCTCAATCGGAACTTCTTTAGACTCAAACGTTGTTTACTTTGAGCACTTGAAAGAAGATATCCGTAATGGCCGGACGTTACGATCAGCAGTAGACCAGTCTTTCCCAATCGCATTTAAAACTATTTTCTGGGCTAATTTAGCTTCACTAATCGGTGCGGCAATACTGTATATTTTGACAGTAGGTTCAGTAAGAGGATTTGCACTCATGCTTGGCTTAGCATCAATTCTTGACCTCCTTGCTACGTATTTCTTCCTTCGACCTGCAGTGAAATTTATGGGAATGCAAAATGCACTTCAGAATCGTCCTTGGCTGAGTGGCCTTCCAGTAGTGGAAAAGGAGGAGCAAAAATGAATCTCCTAAAGAGAATGTATAGAAACGAAACCTCAGTACCATTTTCAAAATTGTGGAAACCAATAACTTTATGCTCACTGGCCGTCCTTATCTTGTCGATTGGTGGGCTAGGATTTAGAGGACTTAACTTAGGCCTTGAATTCGAAGGAGGCGGGGCTTGGGAAGTTCCAGCTGAAAATATTCAAGCTGAAGAAGTCAGAGATGCACTGCGCCCATTAGGGATCGCTGATGCCAGAATCCAAACTGGTGGTGGCGTGCTACGCGTCCGAACCGAACTTTCAAAAGTAACACAAAATGCTCTGGATTCAGGAGGGGAGAGTGACCCAATTGTTGCTCAAGTCACCACAATCCTTGCTCAGATTACACAACAGGATGAAAGCGCGGTTAGCGTTTCAACTGCAGGTCCTTCCTGGGGTGAGGAAATTACGAACAAAGCAATTAAAGCGCTAATTGTCTTCTTTATCGTTATTGCTTTATACATCACGATTAGGTTGCGTTGGGAAATGGCTGTCGGGGCTCTTGTGGCCGTAGCGCATGATATTGCAATAACCGTAGGCATCTACGCTTTGTTTCAGTTCGAAGTAACTCCACCAACAGTTATTGCATTCCTTACGATTATGGGGTATTCCCTATATGACACTCTTGTCGTTTTCGACAAGGTGAGAGATAACGAACATCGTCTATCAAACGCTAAACTCTCGTACACGGAAATCGTAGAGAAAGCATTGAATCAAGTCTTTATGCGATCTGTTAACACGAGTATCACTTCAATACTCCCCGTTGTTTCTGTCCTGATCGTTGGCTCTGGAATTATGGGAGCAGTTACGTTGAGAGAATTTGCTCTAGCGCTACTCATCGGCCTGATTATCGGAACATTCTCTTCGTTATTCATCGCCGCCCCATGCGCTACTGTTCTTAGAAATAAATTTGGGAATGCGGATTCCGATAAACGTTCATACAGGCTTAGCGAAGCAGTGCGGCGACGATCAAAATCGAGTGTCCCAGTGGCACATTCCACTCCTTCTAATCCCGCTATTCCTCCTCGTCCAAGAAAGAATAAGCGTAGATAGAATTTGCTAATGCCTGAAGCTGAACTCGATCTAACAAGGTTCATCCGGACAGTTCAGGATTTTCCAACTACGGGCATAGGGTTTAAAGACATCTCTCCATTGCTTGCCGACGCACGTGCATTTACACAAAGCATAGAAAAGTTAGCTGGCTACTATAAGACTAAACAGATTGACTATGTAGCTGGAATCGAAGCACGAGGATTTTTGATAGCTGCAGCTCTTTCCATGCAACTAAAAGTCGGCCTATTGCCTATTCGGAAAAGCGGGAAACTCCCAGGACCAGTTTTCTCCTTGGACTATGAACTCGAGTATGGTTCATCCACACTGGAGCTTCAGAAAGGATGCTTCCCTGCTGGATCAAATATTCTGATTATTGATGATGTCCTAGCCACGGGAGGGACAGCTAAATGCGCAGCGGAATTAGTTAATCTCGCTGGAGGAAAAATTGCTGGATTTGGGTTTCTAATCTCATTGGATTTTCTTGATGGGAGAAAAAGGATTGCTGATTATGAAGAGGTGACACTCGTTAGATACGAGTAGTGCCGTTACTGGAGTAGGCTAGAATCATGAGTTTAGCGATTACAAAAATTAGCCTCTGGGACAGAATTGAAGAAGATCCATCCGCTGAGCTTAACCTTGTTCTTGAACTTTTTGAGGAACATCACCCTCAACAAAGCTCAAAACTTATCAAAGAAGCGCACAAAGCAGCTCGTTCCGCTCATAACGGGCAAATAAGAAAATCAGGCGACGCATATATAACTCATCCTGTAGCCGTTGCTGAAATCGTCGCATCTCTTGGATTAGATGAAGCGACAATTGTTGCTGCACTTTTGCATGACACTCTTGAGGACACCGGCGAAGCATTAGGAGGAATTGAGAAGAAATTTGGACAGGACGTAGCGACCATAGTCGATGGGGTAACCAAGTTAGACAGAATTAAATTTGATACAAAAGAAGCACAGCAAGCCGCTTCAATGCGCAAAATGCTCGTAGCCGTAGCTAAAGATCTCAGAGTGCTTTTGATTAAACTTGGGGACAGGTTGCATAACATGCGCACAATAGCTTCTTTACCAAAATGGAAACAACAACGTATCGCAACAGAGACATTAGATATCTATGCTCCTCTAGCACACAGGCTAGGGATGCAGGGATTAAAAAATGAACTTGAGGATCTTGCTTTCGCAGCACTTCATCCAAAGTGGTATGCAGAAATTGATCAAATGGTTGCTGCGCGAGCACCAGAAAGAGATTTATATCTTGCCCAAGTTCTAGCGGACATTCAATCCCGACTGGGTGAGTTACTTATTGGAGCAGAAGTTCATGGTCGTCCGAAACATTTTTGGAGTATCTACGAAAAAATGGTCTTAAAAGGTCGAGAATTTGATGAGATCTACGACCTTATGGGTATTCGCGTCATCGTAGATTCTGTGAAGGATTGTTATGGTGCCCTTGGCTCAATACACGCTACATGGCATCCAGTCCAAGGCAGATTTAAAGACTATATAGCCATGCCAAAGTTCAATTTGTACCAGTCATTGCATACAACTGTTATTGGTCCACAAGGGAAACCTTTGGAAGTGCAAATTCGAACTCGAGATATGCATCACCGAGCTGAGCATGGGGCAGCCGCCCACTTTGGGTACAAAGAAAAGGCTGATCGCAATGAGTATATGTGGTTTTCTAGAATCGTTGATTGGCAAGAAGAAACTGAGGACCCTCTTGAATTTATGTCAAATCTGAAAATGGATCTAGACCAGGATGAAGTGTTCGTTTTTACACCTAACGGTGAAGTAATAACACTGGAGACAAAAGCTACTCCAGTGGATTTCGCTTACACTATTCATACAGAAGTTGGTCATGCATGTAGGGGAGCGAGAATTAATAATCGTCTTGTTCCATTGGATACAGTCTTGCAGTCAGGCGACACTGTTGAGATTTTGACTAGCAAAGCTGAAGAAGCAGGTCCATCACAAGATTGGTTGCGGTTTGCTAAAACCCACAAAGCAGCGTCAAAGATCCGTCAATGGTTTACTCGAGAACGACGAGAAGACGCAATTGATGCTGGGCGGGAAGCACTTGCTGACTGTCTCCGGAAAGAAGGTTTACCAGCGTTCCAGTTATTAAAAAGTGAAACGCTTCAAGAAGTTTGTGAGACCCTTAATTATTCTGACCCAGAATCCTTATTCGCAGCAATCGGTGAACAATACGTCTCTCCAAAAAGTGTCGCGGGAAGATTCCATACCACCCTTGAAAAGACTGATTCAGCACAAGGAATAGCAGCCACTCTTCCTACTCATCGTGAAAGGCAAGTAGGAAGGGCTAAAAGAAGGCGTGAGAACACGGTAGGCGTTATCGTTGAAGGGGTCGATGACGTAATGATCCGACTGGCGAAATGCTGCACACCCGTTCCTCCGGATGAGATAATGGGATTCGTTACGAGAGGAAGAGGTGTCTCAATCCATCGAAGTGACTGCGCAAACGGAGTCGCATTGGCAACAGGGCATGCGAATCGCCTCATTGATGTTGAATGGGATGATGACAGTGGCGGGACCTTCGCAGCATCAATAGAGGTAAAGGCTTTTGATCGCACCAGACTACTTGGCGATGTTTCAACTGTGCTATCCGATGCACGTGTCAATATCATCTCAAGCTCCACCCGAACAGGAGCGGACCGAATAAGCATAATGAATTTTGAATTTGAGCTTGGAGACAGCCGCCATTTAGATTGGCTGCTTAGCCTCATCAGACAAGTTGATGGTGTTTACGATGCATACCGGATACTTCCGGGCAATACCAAAAAGAAGTCCGCTAAAAAATAAAGATGTTGGCAATTAATCTTTGTGTCAGTCATAGTAGAGAATAAATAAATCGTGGGTGTGTAAATGGGATCAATGAATTTCAAAACTATTGAGAGTAGGGGTTATAGAATCTCCGAAGTCAACCGTTTCCTAGATCAAACAAATAAAACTGACTCGTCAAAGAGAACAGTTGAGGAGATAGAGAGTATCCGTTTCTCTCTTACAAGAAGAAAAGGGTACGATCCAAAAGAAGTTGACAGTTATCTGGATGATCTAATAGCAGCACAAAAAAGCCGATCAGCTGAAACTAATGAAAACGAAAAACTTGAATTCTCCAAAGCAAACCCTTCACAGGGATTGACAAATGAAGTCGGGAAAAAAGAAGTATCTCTTATCACAAGTGAGCGCCTTCGTGAGTTGACGCCACCGGTGGTAGAAGGTATCGGTTATGAGGTATCAGAAGTTGATCATTTTCTTCAATTAGTTGCCGACACACTCCAAACTTTCGAAGCAAAATCGGGAACTGAAATCGAGAATTTGAAAGCTGACCAATACCTACCCCGAAGTGAATCTCTTCGGCTTCTAACTAGTGATCAGATCCGTTGGGCCCTCTTCACGGTTAATGAAGAAGGGGGTTACGATATGCGGGGGGTAGATGCTGCTGTAAATCGTCTTGCAGATGCGCTAGATCACCATTGGCAGAGAAATAAATAGTTAGCTACAGGTCTTAACAGTCTCATTTAAATGGCACAGGTGAGACTTGTAGCGCTGTAGTCTTGCCACATGGGTAAATCACATTTTCAGTCCCCTCG
>Ga0066836_10002434_pt1 | contig 9987 bp, 4 predicted proteins | sample ETNtaG_18_FD_71568 | JGI IMG/M metagenome (GOLD analysis project Ga0066836, IMG submission 71568) | Marine microbial and viral communities from oxygen minimum zone, Eastern Pacific Ocean - ETNP201302SV91 | ecosystem: Environmental > Aquatic > Marine > Oceanic | place: Pacific Ocean: Eastern...
CAATTTGGGAATAGTATTAGCGAATCAATAACATTTTCTTTCTTGCAGTAAAAGATTTGCTCCGCAATTCATAAAAATATATACCTGAAGCAACAGCATTACCCATAAAATCTGTTGCATTCCAATCTACAGTGTAAGAACCAGGACTCATAACTTCATTGACTAATGTATTTACATTCTGACCTAAGATGTTATAGACATTAATCATTACATTATCTGCACCCACAGGTACATCAAAAGAGATTTGTGTAGACGGATTAAATGGATTAGGATAATTCTGATTCAATGCAAATGCATCCGGGAACATTTCACCATTATCTGTTGCAACGTTGGTCGTATTAATTACTGCAGGATTATCTTGATCAGGATAGGCACAAACAACATTTAAGATATTTGGATCCATGGATGTACCAGGCAGATTTGTTGTTCCAAAATGGAATTCAATTTCAGGTGGTAGCGCACCAGCACCCTGAGGTAGTCCATAGGTAATAAAAAATAAATTGCCTTCTTCACCAATACCTTCAGTCCAACCACGAGATGTATTGTAGGCTAAAACTTTCACATGATCATTTAAACGATTGCTTAATAGGGTCATGTGTCGTTCTACGCCATTTTCATCAGTAACATTCTCATTGAATAGTTTGCTCCCTTTTTCAACACCTGAGCCAAATGCGTAGGATGACCATTCACCATCACCATCTAAATCAGTAAATAATTCTCCAGAATCGTAATTCCCATTACCATTTGCATCTTCAAAGGCTTCAGGACCGTAATAAAGCACATCACCAGCATTATGATACACATCCAATTCAACACCACGAATTGGTTCGTTATCAACCATCCGTACAGTAAAAGTGATTGTATTTTCATTTATTTGCACACCGTTGACAAAACCGAGACACCCACAAATACCAGTTGCTATTTCTTGCCCGTAGGTTGGATTTTGACTACCATCAGGCAACATAGTTCGCATATCAACATGACGTGCTGAATCAGCCGAGCAATCAATGTCTGCCCAAACGGTTGTCATTAGCAATCCGCTTGTTAAAATTAATCCAAATATTTTTCTCACAATGAACTCCCTTGTGGGTTGGTTTGAAATTTAATTAATTTGTTACCTGTTTTGCAATCGTCTATTCTATTTTACAAAAGCTATTTTTTGATTATGATTATTTTTGCCGGAAACTACTTTCATAATATAAACGCCTGTTGGTAGCATTCGTCCGTTTTGATCTTTTCCATTCCATTCAATAGAATATAGTCCCGCTTCTAGTTTATTATTAACCAAAGTATTAATTAAACGTCCGGTCACATCAAAAATACTCACAATTAAATTATTAGTTTCAGCTAATTGGATTTCAATGGTTGTTGACGGGTTAAATGGATTTGGATAATTTTGACTTACAAAAAATTTGTCTGGTACAATTTGATCTTTTGGCTGGATAGAAGTCAGGGTAACATTATATAATCCAGTCCTCATCATATTCCCTCGATGCAACTTCCATGAGTTCCTTTCACCGCTCTCCGATTTAATATCAATCACCTGTAGTCCCGATGTTGTACCAAAAACGATTTCAAAATCATCATCGGCATCTAATTTTCCAATAGCGGGTGTTGTCTCAATATTCCCGGCAACGGTATAAGGAAAATTATTAAAAAATGATCCGTCATGATGAAAAATATAAACCGTACCTGATTTCGTGGTAGTGACAATTTCTAAATCACCGTCATTATCTAAATCTGCTGTTACCGGGCATGATAAAGCATTACTCCCCATATCATACGGCCAACCATCCAATTCTGATTCTGTTGTGGGATTCCAAATATGAATTTTATCATCATAGCCAACAAATAATAATTCATTACTACCATCATCGTTAATATCGGCGACTGAAATACCACCTCGAATATCATTCCCTACTTCATGGGTTGTCATGATTGTACCATCGTGATGAAGGATATATAGATTCCCATCGTCATTCCCCGCCACAATTTCTAGATCATTATCACCATCTAAATCAACCAAAGTAGCAGGTGATTTAAATCGATAAGACGCTAAATATGGAAAACCGGATTTAGTTGATCCATCACTATTTATTGCGTAAATATTATCTGCATAGGTGGTAACGACAATATCCAACAATCCATCTCCTTCCAAATCACCAAGAGCAGCACCTACAACCATTTTTTCATCCAGATCAAGCGGAAATCCATCCATATTCTCACCAGTATGGTGAATGGCATACAGTTTCCCTGATGAACCATTTTGTGTTGTAAAAACAATTTCTAAATCATTATCACCATCGAAATCACCCAATGCGGGAGCGCCAATAATAAAACCGGATTGGGAATAAGCTAATTCCTGATTTCCATTTGCACTCAAGATGTAAAGCTTTCCATCATAAGATCCGAAGACAATTTCATTATTACCATCCCCATCAACATCACCTGCGGCAGGGCTAGATTGAATTTTATCACCAGTCTCAAAGGGAAATCCTGATATAGGTATACCTGAATCCATATAACCGTACATATTATCATCTTCACTGCCAAAATATATTTCTCCATAAGAATCATTATTAAAATCTGCAAGCAGTGGAGATGATTTTATAGAGACGCCTGCTAATGGAAATCCACGTTGGTTTAAGGAAAGAGAAACAGCAATATCAAAATCGATTTCATAATAAGGCTCACTTGCTCCTGCCTGTATATGAACTGTGCAGGGAATATTCCCCAGCCGGGCATCACTTTGTGAATATAGTAAAAAATGATCAATCAAGGTAAAGGACGAATTACCCGCAGATATGGGATTATTAAATGTGATTATACTATCTAAAATCGTAATTCGACTATCATCTGTTGTGAGAGTTGCAATTATATTTTCTGCATCGGCCCAACCGGCTCCATTTGCAATCACAAGTTTAGCTTTTACCGTTTCGCCAGGATTGAATACACCATCTCCATCTGAATCATTTTGATAATTGACATTCTGAATAGACAGGCTTGGGTATATTCCTGAAGTTAATGCTTTATTAATATTTAATCTTCCAGAGCCTAACATACCTACCAAGCTAGTGCCATCACAGGACCCATTCATATCAGAGAATTCATCAGTGGAAGTAATGATTCTTTCCTCCACCCATTCTTGATTCGCTGTTGGAAATTTTGACCATAAAAGTGCAACTGCACCAGCCGTTATGGGTGCTGCAAATGAAGTACCCCAGGCAGAATAGTATCCACCTCCCAGGTTTGTAGTATATATATTTTCTCCCGGTGCACACAGGTCAACTGTTTGTCCGGCTGTTGCCCAACATCCAAAATTATCGCCCGGGCCAGTTGCCGACACAGAGATTACATGATTTAATCCACTGGGATAATGTATTCCAAAATCCGTATTTCCATCATCACCACCATTTCCCGAACTTGCAACAATGATACAGCCATAAGTATTATAAGCTGTATTAATCACAGACTGATTTCCACCACCTGATGATCCCCAACTACAATTAATTACATTGGCACCCATCTGGGCAGCACCCAAAATTCCATTGTAACCATAATCAATAAATTCACCTTCATTGGAGCATCGAAATGGCATCAATTTTACAGACCAGCCTACTGATGCTATACCAGAATTATTATTTGTTGTGGCAGAGATACATCCGCCCACAGAAGTCCCATGACTCAGGGCATTATTGGGATAAGTCGGGTCATTATCACCATCTGCCATATCCCAGCCAATAAAATTGTCAATATAGCCATCGTTATCATCGTCAACACCATTTTCATCACCAGAATCAAATATCCAACTATTTCCACTTTGGACTAGTACAACGCCATCACCATCTGCATCTTCTCCAAGATTTTGCCATATATTGTTAATCAAATCCGGATGATCCCAATCCATAGCATCATCTGAAACGCCAACAATCATAATACCATCTGACATCTGACCAGGAATCTCACCACCATCAATATCCCAAAGATCAAAAGCATGATCTGCTTCAATATTTTGCATATGCCATTCTTGGTTCCAATATGAATCATTCGGAATATAGTCAGGACGGTTAATAGCCATGGTTTCAGAAAAACGAATTGAAGGTAATAATTCAACATCTTTAACTAACGTTAAAATATTCGTTCGAGGGGAAGATAATTCAATCACATAGTATCGATTTAAATAAATATCCCCGTCTCGATCTGTCGGCCTTGCATTGGGTAGCCATTGCCAAATTTTATCAACCGCTAAATCATCTAACTTTTGATTTAACTCTTCCTGGTTTGTGCGACCTGTACTTTCATATACCTGAAAGCTAGAAATGGAATTATCAATATAGACCAGAATACGATCAGAATAGATATCACCATAGATAGCACTTATAACAAATAGATTAAATAAAAAAATGATTTTTTTCATTGAGTTTTTATCTTTTCAGATAAAGAAGATGAGTGTTCACCCATCTTCTTTCAATTAGTGATTTATTTCATTAATACCATTTTTTTGGTTGATGAAAATATCATTTGTCCATTAAAGCTTTGGGCTGTCAACTTATAAAAGTACATACCAGATGACAACTCACTCGCATTCAAGTCGAATGCATAATGGCCTGCTTGAAGATTCTTATGCACAAGTGTCTTTACTTCCCGCCCGGTTACATCATAAAGTATTATGGAAGCAAATGCACTTGATGCCAAATCAAATTCAATCGTAGTTGTTGGATTAAATGGATTTGGGAAATTCTGTTTGAGCCCGAAAGATTCTGGAATATTCCCAGTAAAATTATCTTCAAAACCCAGAGGATTTATAGAATCCAATTCTGCACGAACCAAAAATGCACCCGGATTATAATTACCTAAGGGTTCCCAACCACTCCCTGTACCAATATCAACAATACTATATGTGCCAGGACTATCCGTATCTATACCGATGGGAGGAGGTTGCGGATTAAATTCTTGCATTCCAATATAAAAACTACCATCATTAATAGTAATATTAAAATCAGATAAAGAAAAATATTTCCAGTTATCACCTACAAATGTAGTGGGAATTCCATTTAACAATGGTGTCCCAGGCGATCCATTCTCACCATTATCATCCCAAACAAAAACTAGCCCAACACCATTATTAGGTCCAGCTGCGAAAAAACTAGCCCGGTCTAGATAAGCAGGATAACTTGATGGTGTGAATTTCACAGCGACATAATTTAGGAAACCAAAACTATAGCTCGTTTCTGCACTGCCATCATCATAAGCAATCTCATAAACCGTATTTGATTCCGGAGTTGCGCACACAGGGCCAGCCCGGTCACTTTCTTCATCTCCATAAATTGCAGAAACTTTATAACAATATTCTATACCATTTTGTATTAGAATACCATCAACAAATTCATTCGAGCTAATATTCGATCCATTGAACATGAGTTGCCATTGGCTACCATCCACACCAGGATCACGAAAAACATTAAATCCAGGTTCAGTGGCCGTACCGGTTGTGGTGACGACGGAACGGATCAACCATTCACCCCCTATTTCCAGAATATCATTAATCGGAGACCAATCACCCGAAGTGGTGATGTAAGAATATGAAGTATTTGCATCCTCATCAATACTCATATAAACTGTAGAGTCAACTTCCATTGCAATAAGAAAGTCACCTGCAAAAGTCCAGTTTGGTAAATCAACTGTGGTCCATGCTTCATCTTCTAGCGTGGTAACTATTTCATAAACAGGTACCGTTTCAGGGATACCTATGGAAGACACATCATATGCTGAAATCTTAGTCGAAATGGATTGATCATCTCCAGAGTTTGGAAAAAAGCTGGCAGAATGAACTACCACTGATTCGGTTCCATAGGGCATATCAAAAACAGATCCATATTTGACTGATCCTGCGCTGAAAGCCCAACTATTTTCAGGTGAACCATCATCATTTGCGACTGGGTCGTTATCGTAAGGTTCAGATGGTGGCATGTCCCAAGTGAGTGAAACCTGGCTCTCTCCAGCGTCAATATCTAAATTTTGAACCATGGGAATAAAATTGTATGCAATTTGAGTCACTTCAAAATCGTCAATATGAAAACCAATTGTTGTAGGAGTATCAGCATTCGAATGTAGGCCAACTCGAAAACGAACCGTTTGTCCCGCTAATTCAGTAATATTATTATATCCATAAGATTCGCTCCATTTGCTCCAAACCGTTGTCTCTCCTGTAAACACATAGTTATCTCCATCAGGATCTCCTGTTGGATTACTTACCGAGTACCAGGTTCCATCATTTTCTACTTCTACATAAAGATAGTCAGCATCAGGAAAATCACCAGTATCTAAACCAGATTTGAAACTAAAATCAAAAAACAATAAAGCATTACTTCCCGGTTCATTTGGAAGCGTAATCTCTGGTGAGATAAAATAATTCTCCAGCCCCGGATTGTAGGTGTTTGTGGAAGGATCAAAACATCCAACGGCATGACTAGGAGATGGGGCAGTAGCATCTTCATAAACATGCCAAAGATCGCCAGCAACGGGCACCATACTTTCTGACACCAGAGTACCATCATCCTCGCCACCATTTTCAAAGGCACCAATAACGATATTATCAACAATTACGCCAAACAACGAAGGATCACCTGTAGTGCATAATCCACCATCGGAAGCAAAGGCAAAACGGATTTTTACAGTCTGGCCACTGTAAGATGAAAGATCAAAATCTGCACTGACCCATCCATTACTACTGCCGCCCCAACCCGCAATATTCGTACCTTCGCCATGTGTAGACCCAAAACTATAAAGAGAAGAACTGTTGTAACTTGGCGAGCCAGCAATGACAGACCAGCTTGCTCCTTCATCAGTTGAGATTCGCACATTAGAACCATCCCACCCATTATAAGGATCCTCAGCGGTTTCAGGATCTTCAACATTATAGTTGAGATCGAAAGTTAAATGTCCGCCTTGTGGAACTAAAATATCAGGTGTATCAAGAACGAGATAAGCGCCGTCTAAATATCCATTAATACTAGTATCTCCCATCCACCATGCCATGCCTATCCCTTCGGGTGTATCAAAATCATCAACATGCCACATACCTGAAGCCATTGTCATATCTTGGGATGTCCACTCAAGGGCGCCTTCAAAATCATAGAATTTGATAGTTGTAGTATCATTTCTACTAAAACTCCTCTGAGAATCCGTTTGGAACGCATTTTGCAAATCAGGTTGATGCTTTGCCATCATAAGTGAAACCATCAACATGAAGGATAAAAAATATTTCATTACTTTTCCCTTTTATTATATATTAACGAAAAAGAGGAGCATTGTCCTTACAAACATTACTCCACTTTTTTCATCAATTTTTTTTAATGAAGTTAGAATTATTTCATTAAGACAAGTTTACGGGTCTTGGTAAACCCGTTTGCTGTCATGCTGTAGAAATATATACCACTCGATAATTGCAATCCTTCAAAAGTAAATTCATATGAACCTGCCGGTTTTTGTTCATTGATCAGGGTTCGAACTTTTGCGCCCCGAATATCAAATAGTTCCATGTTTACTTGACCCGCAGATTTCATTTCATATTGAATCTGCGTAATCGGATTAAATGGGTTCGGATAGTTTTGCTTGAGAGTAAAAGCTGAAGGTATGTTTTCTTTACCAATGGCTACATCCTCCCAATGAATGCCGTAGACACCCACATAGACCCAATTCTTGTAATCTTCATAGCCATCATTATCATCAATTGTGTTTACATTAGGATCCATCATTTGATAGAAAACACCTACAGATTCATCCATACCCTGATTGGCCAAATGAACGCCTGATTCTAAAGCAGCTTCAGATGGATAGCCCCCCCCCGTTGTCGGCGTCGTAGGAACTAGTGCTCCGGTCGTTGGCGTATTGGTCACATTTTCAACTTCTGACCAATGATGGCCATTGTCTGTTGATTTTGCCATCCAAAGGTCAATATCTAAAGGTATTATTGATGTGGTGTCTGCATTGTACTCATATTCAGACATACCAGAAATTGCAAACCACATGGTTTCTTCAGATTCTGCGCTCATAGTAATATTTGGATAGAAGTATTGCATGGTTCCAAAGTAATCACCATCACCATCATGAAACATTGTTGCAATATCTGATGCTAACCAATCTGCTTCATAATCAAGCGCCATATCATAAACTAAAGAAGCAGTCCAATTATCTTCACCCGACATGGGATCGGGACTATAAATATGCCAGATGCCTGACCCGCCTAGGGTCCAAGTATAATACAATGAATCAGCATAGCCGTCATCATCTTCTGAATTTGGAATGTTATCGGGTCCATCATTATCATCACATCCGTAATTTTTATCGTAACAAATACTCCTCAAAGTTGGAAAGACAATATGTAATCCACCTTCAGCATCTGTTCTCATTTCACAGGTATAAAATGGCCGCCAGCCCGGGGTCATTAAATAAGGAATATAGTCACCATCTTCTGTTGTGTCATCTTCGAAAAATAATGAATCTCCATAATGGTGATAATATTCATTTTCTTCTTCGGTCCATACAGTATAGAGTGAGTCAGTCAAACGTAGTGAAACTGCGTCAGGAATCACATGGTAACCAGTACCTTTGAATCCTCCTTCGTCAGTCCAGGAATCACCATAATCATCCGTCATTTTATAGAAAATGCCCTGATTCTGCCCTGAGTGTAAATCAACATCATCATCATTTCCAGCTATATCGGTTATATTACCCCAGCCAACCTGGATCATATATCCCACACCATCAGCGTTGATGTGAAAATCAGGATTGGAAATATAACCAGCTCCTAACCATACTGAGTCTCCTTCAGCGTTCTCTTCTAAATCATCCGCCCAAAGAACAGGCGGATTCATCACATTATATCCATTATAATGAAAATTACTTGTGATCATATAGGTTTTTTCTGGAGAAGCACCTTCAGGTACATCCCAGCTTGTATATGCGCCTAAGAATTTATAAGGTCCCTGTTGAGGATTAGTATTTGGAATCAGCATTGCATTTCCGTTCCAAAGATCCGGCGGATCACAGGGGATTACCCCATTGCCAAGTTCATCAGAGCAACCTGTATTGGATGAAACCGGGTCAAGCCAATAGGCACCTTCTTCAAAATCTCCGTACCCATCTATCATTCCTAGTGTATTGTAGGTGTGGAGTGGATATCCGCCACTTGTGCCGCCGCCAAAAGATGCATTGGTATATTCATTCCAGATAGCAGTAGGTTTTGCACCTTCAACAAATCCCGCACTCGGATACCTCCCTTGTGGCGTCCCTGTGGATGTTGGAAGTTCCGGTGATTCATAAATCGGTTCCCCATTCTGATTAAAAAAATCTGGATATACCTTATTCAATTCCTGGAATGTGTACCAATCTTGTCCATCTTCAGAAATTTGAGCTGAGCCAATGATACCGTGGGTATCCATGCTTTCAATCCACTGACGATAGACAGCAAAATAGCCTTCATCCACACCGTAAGCCAATGGGTTTGTAGTCTTAGTATAAGCACCATATCCATTTTTAGATGAATCGATGAGGATTGAAGAAAAATTGTTATCACGACTATTTACTTGTGGTGCTTTTCCGTGATTATATGTTACACCATGGGTATTAAAGGACCTTTGTCCATCCTTGATTTTTACGCGTGCTTCAATAAGCCTTGAAATATCCTTTTGCTGTGCAAAAAGTGATGATGCACAAAGGAATACTAATAATACTAAAAATGAATTAGCTTTTGTTTGCATTGTTTTTTTCTCTATTTATTTTTTGTAACAAAAATCTGAAATGTTATAAACATAATCTTAAGAAGAACTAAGTTGAAATATAATCATTCTTATTCCCGTATTTCTACATTTAAAATTCCAGTCCAATAGCGATCTGATTGGTCTGCTTTAATACATCATAATTCACGTAGGCGTAATCTACACGTAAGGCCATTCTGCCAAGACGCAGGTTTACACCCACCCCCGC
>Ga0066836_10002435_pt1 | contig 9985 bp, 13 predicted proteins | sample ETNtaG_18_FD_71568 | JGI IMG/M metagenome (GOLD analysis project Ga0066836, IMG submission 71568) | Marine microbial and viral communities from oxygen minimum zone, Eastern Pacific Ocean - ETNP201302SV91 | ecosystem: Environmental > Aquatic > Marine > Oceanic | place: Pacific Ocean: Eastern...
AAAATAAAGAACAGAAAAATAAAGAACAGAAAAATAAAGAACAGAAAAATAAAGAACAGAAAAATAAAGAACAGAAAAATAAATCTATTGAAGAAAAGTTAAAAGAAATTAATATATCTAAGGAAAAAGCTGAAATGATACTAGAAGCTTTGAAAAATAACGAGGTACAATATTTACAACAACTTAAAAGAAAAACTTCTAAAAAAGTTGATAAGTCAAAGCCTGATTGGTAAATTAGAAAAAATATTTATAATGTATAATAGTATAATTTCAACTGATTTTCAATTTAATAGCCAAATTTCAAAATACGAAGGTAAGGTTAGAGATGTATACCATTTGGAAGATAAAATTATAATGATAGTAACTGACAGGGTAAGTTGTTTTGACGTTATTTTACCAAAACCCATTCCTTTCAAAGGACAAATACTTAATCAAATAAGTGAAAAGTTTTTAAAAATGACAAAAGATATAATTCCAAACTGGGTTGAATCAATTCCTGACCCTAATGTAACTATTGGGAAAAAATGCAATCCATTTGATGTTGAAATGGTCATTAGAGGTTACTTATCTGGTCATGCTTGGAGAGAATACAAACTTGGAAAACGAGAATTATGTGGAGTAGAACTACCAAATGGAATGAAAGAAAATGATAAGTTCCCATCGCCTATTATTACTCCTACATCAAAAGCACAAATAGGGCATGATAAAGACTTGTCAAAAGATGATATAATTCAATCAGGAATTATTAATAAATCTGATTATATCAAACTTGAAGAAGTTACATACGCACTATTTGAAAAAGGAACTGAATATGCAAAATCAAGAGAGTTACTTTTAGCTGACACAAAATATGAATTTGGATTATATAATGAAAAAGTTCATTTAATCGACGAAATCCATACTCCAGATTCATCTAGATACTTTTATGAAGAAACTTATGAAGAACTACAATATCAAGGAGAAAAACAAAGACAATTATCAAAAGAATTTCTTAGAGAATGGCTCATTGAAAATGGGTTTCAAGGAAATGAAGGTGAAGAAGTTCCTGAAATGAATGATCAAATTGTGAATTCTGTTTCTGAAAGATATATCGAGTTATATGAAAATCTTATTGGAGAAAAGTTTGAAAAAAGAAATACAATTGATATTTTGAATCAAATTGAGAAAAATGTAAATACAGCCATATGAAATACGAAATTAGTAAAGAAGAAAAATATTATTTATTAAAGCCAAAAGTTGAAAAAATTGATTCTACCCTTTCTCCATCACTAAAAGCTGATTTTGTAACTTTTGAAGTTGAAGGAGCAAAAAACATGATTGTTAATTTAGAAAATGTAAAATACATTGATTCTTCTGGTCTTAGTGCTCTTTTAGTTGGTAATAGAATATTTACAGAAAAAAAAGGATCTTTTGTTATATGTAATCTTAACGAACACGTTATGAAGTTAATGAAAATAGCAAAATTAGATAAAGTACTTTCTTTATTACCTTCTGTTCAAGAGTCAATAGATTCTATTTTTCTAGATGAAATAGAAAAAAATCTAGAGTGATAAACATTTTTTTTTAATGAAGGGATTTTCAGAAAAAGAACAAAAAAAAGTAAATAATGTTTTTTTTATCCTTTGTGGTTTTTTTATAACTAATGCTATAATAGCAGAAATTTTAGGAACAAAAATATTTGAGATTAATTTACTTTTGAACTTAAATTTGTCAGTTGGAGTAGTTATATGGCCGGTTGTATTTTTAGGTACAGATATTATAAATGAATATTTTGGAAAAAAAGGTGTTAAAAAAATAAGTTACTTTACTGTAATACTTATATCATATGTTTTTATGGTAATATTTATTTCAACAAAATTAACTCCTGCTGATTTTTGGTTAGAAGTTAATAAGCTTGATAATTCAGGAAATTATTTCAATATTAACTATGCTTACAATGCTATATTCACTCAAAGTTCAGGAATAATTATTGGATCTATTATTGCTTTTTTGATTGCTCAGATTCTTGATGTACATGTTTTCCAAAAAATAAAAAGAATTACCGGTGAAAAATTTATTTGGTTAAGAGCAACTGGATCAACTTTAATTTCCCAATTTATTGATAGCTTTTTGATTTTATTTATCGCATTTTATTTACTTGCTCCTGAAGATAAATCTTGGTCTTTAAGTGAGGTGTTTTTAGTTGGAAAAAATAACTATTTATTTAAATTTATTGTGGCAATCTTAATAACTCCACTTATTTATTTTGGACACTTCATTATTGATAAGTACTTAGGAAAATCATTAGCAACAAAATGTAAAAATTATGCTTCTTCAACATCTTAATAAGATATGGATTATTTTTATTTTATTTTCATGCAATGAAAATATTACAAATTTAAATTTTGATAAATCAAAAAACACCGAAGAATCATACCTTTTTTCTGACGGAAATAATGTTTACATTTCATGGATAGAAACAGATTCAGTAAATAATTATTTGTATTATAGTAAACTAGCAAATGATAAATGGTTAGAAAAAAAATTAATAGTCAAAGGAAAAGACTGGTTTATAAATTGGGCAGACTTTCCATCAATAGCAATAAACTCAAAAACAAATAAGATGATTGCTCATTACTTAAAAAAAAGTTATGATCTCACTTTTACTTATGATATAAAATATTTAATAAAAGATGATGAATGGTCTGAAGAAAAATATTTAAATACAGATAACACAAAGTCTGAACATGGTTTTGTATCTATTAAGCCATTTAAAGATGGTTTTATAGCATCTTGGTTGGACGGAAGAAAAACAAATTATTTGGACAAAGAGTTAAATAATAATCATGAATCTGTAGGACCTATGACCTTAAGGTCTGCTTTAATAGATTCAAATGGTAAAATAGTTGAAGAATATGAAATTGATGAGCAAGTTTGTGACTGTTGTCAAACAAGCATAACAGTTTCAAACAATGTACCTATTGTTGTATATAGAGACAGATCAGATGGTGAAATAAGAGATATTTCTATATCAAAACTTAAAAATAATATTTGGTCTAATCCAAAAAATTTAAATGAAGATAAATGGAAAATTAATGGTTGTCCGGTAAATGGTCCATCAGTAGATTCTAATGATAATTTTATTGCTATAGCTTGGTTTACTTTGTCGAATGGAGAACCATCCATAAATTTAAAATTTTCTAATGACAATGGAGAATCTTTTGGAGATCTAATCAAAATAAATAATGAGGAAAAAAGACCTTTAGGAAGAATTGATTTAGAAATGCTAAAAAATGGAAGTGTTATAATTAGTTGGATAGATGTCAATAATGGCATAGGTGAAATTTCCTTAAGAAAAGTTGATCCAAATGGAAATAAAAGTGAAATAATAAATCCATCAAATATTTCTACAAAAAGAATTTCCGGATTTCCTCAAATTGAGAATATAAATAATGATATTATTCTTTCATTTACTAAAGAAGAGAAAGCAATAAAAAATATTGAAACATTTAAAATTCCTATTTCTCTATTCTGAGGAAAAATTCTTACATAATGAAAAATTTAATAGGTATAAAAAAAATCGCATCTTTATGTGTTATTAAAAATAAAAATAGATTTCTTTTATTAAAAAGATATAATAAGCCGAATATAGGAAAATATGTTCCAGTTGGAGGAAAATTAAAAAATCACGAAAGCCCTCTAAAAGCTGCAATAAGAGAAACATTTGAGGAAACAGGTTTAAAATTTAATAACCTTCAGTTTTGTGGAATATTAACTGAAACATCCCCTACTGATTATAATTGGATATCATATGTGTATCTTGTTGAGACTGATTCAATTAATATTCCAAAATCAAATGAAGGAATACTTAAATGGATAGACTTTCAAGAAATAATAAATATTCCTACACCTAAAACTGATGATATCATTTATAAATATATTATTAATAAAAAAAAATTTATTATTTCTATTGAGTATGATGATAAAATAGAAATTCTTTCTATGAAAGAGGAAATTGAAAATAAAAATTTATTGTTTTGAATGTTCATATATTAGTTTTGATATTTCAGCTATAAGCTTCGATGCATTTTCTATGTTATTCAAGTTTTTTGATAAAATAACCAAGATATATTTTCTTCCATCTGGAAGGAAAATAATTCCAGAATCATGAACTGCACTTGAGATAATTCCATCTTTACTTGCAACCTTAACATTCTTAGGAAGATAAAGTCCTATTTTATCTTTGTATTTTTGATTTAATAAAATTTCAATCATTTTATCAGAACTAGTTTTGTCTATAATCTCACCTTTGGCAAGTTTTTCAAAAATGATCATTAAATCATAAGCAGTAGTAGTATTATTTAAACCTTTTTCAAATGCTTTTATATCTTCAACGCCCCTTAAAACATTAATATCCATAGCTCCAATTTTCCTCATTGTTTTATTTACATTTTCAGCTTTAACATAATCAATAATCAAATTAGTTGCGAAATTACTACTTACAGTTATCATATCGAATACAAGAGAATAAATTGATTTTTTCTCTCCTAAATGTTCATACAAATCTTTATCACTATCTTCAATATTAGAAAGACTAAAAAAAGAATCATCCACTATACTTTTAAAAGTATTGATAATAAGAATTGAATCGTGTAGATTAAATCTGCCTTTATTTATTTGATTAAAAACCTCAATCATTAAAGGAGTTTTCATGGTACTTGCAGCATGAAAATTTACTTTTTCATTATAAAGAATTTGATTGCCAGAAGTCAGGTCTTTATAAGCTATTGCAAATTCACCTTCAAAATTTTCAAATTTATTTATTATTTCATCTTCTAGCTTTGGGCTATTGCAGCTAATTGAAATTAAAATTGTTATAATATGAAGATAAAAATTTTTCATAATTTCATTTAATCAACTTTTTAACTTTATCAAGTATTAATGCAGATGAAATTGCTACATTTAATGATTCTGCTTTCCCATTACCATAAATAGAAATTTTTTTATTAATATATTTATATAAATGGGTTGAAATACCTTTAGATTCATTTCCAAAAAGTAATACACCTTTTTTTTGAAATTTAATTTCATGGCAATCTTTTGAATTGAGTATTGTTCCATAAACAAATAAATCATTTTCATTGAAAAAACCATCTAAATCTCTGTAATAAACGTTAACCCTAGAAAATGAACCCATTGATGATTGAATAACTTTTGGGTTATATATATCTACCGAATCCAATGAACAAATAATATTTTTAATTCCATACCAATCACAAGTTCTAATAATAGTCCCTAGATTTCCGGGATCTCTAATTCCATCTAAAACAACGGTATAACTATCAAATTTGATTTTTCTTGAATTATCTTTCATTTCAACAATTGCTATTGCATCAGAATTGGATTTAAAATTTCCAATTGATGATAATGACTTTGTATCAAAACAATCAATTTTAATTTTATTATTTGAAAATAGTTTGAGTTTATTTATTGAAGATTTAGTAAGAATTATTTTTCTTATTATGTAGTCTGAATTTAAGACTTCATTAATACTCTTGAGGCCTTCTAAAAGAAATAGTCTATTAATAATTCTATATTTCTTTAATTTCAAAGATTTAATTAACTTGATTTCAGATTTAGATATCATATAATTCAAAATAATATTTAAATTTAGAATAAGTTGTTTGAAAAAATAAATCTATTTTTAAAATACATAGATAAAAATATATTTTTATATATAAATAATTTTAACAATCCTTTTATGGATCAGTTAATGTATTTGATTAGCGATAAATATATTTGGATTCCTCTGTATATTATTTTAATATATTACATAATAATTCAAAAAAATAGATTTAAATATTTACAACTTTCTTTAATTATTTTGGCTGTTATTTTATCAGATTTTACGACAAGTTCGGTTATAAAACCATTTTTTGAAAGATTAAGACCATGTCATAATAATGAAATAAATGAATCTATCAACTTAGTAGGTGTTTGTAGAGGAATGTATGGTTTTGCATCTTCACATGCGTCAACAACCTTTTCTTTGGCAACTATTATGTATTTATTTTTTAAAAAAAATAAAATATTTATTTATTTATTTATTTGGAGTATTTTAATTTCGTATAGCAGAATATATTTAGGGGTTCACTATCCGTTAGATGTATTAGCTGGAAGTGGAATTGGAGCATTAGTTTCATTATCAATATTTGAGTTTCAAAAAATTTATTTAAAAAAAAATGTTTAAAAAAAATATTATCATTTTATTATCATTCATACTTTTTTTCTGTGAAAACAAAAAAATTGAACTTCCAATTTACGGAATACCAATAGTAAATTCTAAAATTTTAGAAAATGGATCAATTATATATGACACATTAGATCATACCATACAAAATTTCAGATTATTTAACCAGAATGGTGATATTATAACAAATGAAACACTTAAAGATAAAATTTATATTGCTGATTTCTTTTTTACCTCTTGTCCAACAATTTGTAGAAAAATGAAAAGAAATTTACTTCGTGTTTATAAAAGATATGAAGATAATCATTATGTTTCATTTGTATCTCATACTATTGATCCAAAAAATGATACAGTTGAAAAATTAAAAACATATTCAGAAAACCTAGAAGTAGACGATGCAAAATGGCATTTTCTTACCGGAGATTTGGATGAAATATATAATTTAGGTGAAACTAGCTACATGGTAGCTGCTAAAGAAGAAGTAACAGCTCCAGGTGGATTTTTACATGGAAGTTCATTTTTACTTATTGATAAAGAAAAAAGAATAAGGGGGGTTTATGATGGGACATCTAGTATAGAAACAAATAGATTAATTATAGACATAAATAACTTAATAAAATCTTATTAAATTTTGAAAACTATAATTAGATATATTATATTGAAATTAATATTTTAAACAATTAAAATTTAAAACAAATGAAAATAAATAGTTTAATTTTTATATTTTTCTTCGGTTTACAAAACAATGTTTTTTCTCAAGAAATTATAACAACCACTCAGGATGGTGAAGAAGTTCGTTTCACAGGATCTACTGAAAATAAAATACATGTAGATACAAGAGATGGAATAAAAGTTTCATATGAGATTATATTTATTGAAAGTAAGAAAAAGGCCGACGTTTGGAATTGTATGGTATATGTTGAAAATAGTAATGGTCATAAGATGTATTATACTGACAAGCTTATTGAATGTCAAGGGTTTGCTTGTGGTAATGACATGGAATATCAAGGTTTAGTAGATTTTAGGATTATCAATAGAAAAAGTAAATTAGCTGCCAAACTTTGGGGAAACCCAAGAATTCATGGAGATAATGAACCTTGGAGAAATAGATTAACTTATGATCATGTATTATCAGTTCCTGAAGGGACAAAAAACATCAATTTTGATGTAAGAATGGATAAAGGTGTCAAGCCAATATTAAGAGGTACTATTCGTCCAGCATTTAAAAAACATGTTGAGTCTTTAACTACTTCTAACTGATTTTGATATTATTGAATACATTCCTTGGAATTTAATTTATTTATATATTTTCCAAGGATATCGTATTCTATATTATAATTATATCCCATGTTCATTAGTTGGAAATTAGTTTTTTTAAAGGTGTGAGGAATAATTGAAACTGAAAATTGATTTTCTTTTACATTATAACAAGTCAAGCTTACTCCATTAATTGTAACACTTCCTTTTTCAACAATTAGATTACTGTTTTCTTTTGAAAATTTAAAGATAAATATCCAATCATCTTTATTTTCTAAAATTTTTATACAATTTATCATCTCATCAACATGACCCTGAACAATATGACCATCTAATCGAGAATTAATTAAAAGACTTCTCTCTAAATTAATTATATCCCCAATAGATATAGATTTAAATATTGATTTTTTTATAGTTTCATCAACAATTATAACTTCATGAAAGTTTTTTTTAACATTAATGATTGTAAGACAAACACCATTATGAGATAAGCTTTGATTTACTTTTAAATCTTTACTTATATCACTTTCAACACTAAGTAAAATACTATTTGTTTTTTTAGTGATTTTTTTAACTTTCCCTAAAGATTCAATAATTCCAGTAAACACTATAAAAAAATTAAACTATCTAAAAATAAATCTTTGCAAACTTAAAAGTAAATTTGTTAAAGAAAATAAAATAATGAAAGATAAAATAAAAACTACTAAGGACTCCATTGTCACAATGAGTGAAATGGTGATGCCAAATGATACTAATAATCTTAATACTTTATTTGGAGGAAAATTAATGAATTGGATGGACGTTGCAGCAGCAATTTGTGCTCATAAACATTGTAATAAAACAGTGGTAACAGCATCTGTAGATAATATATCATTCAAAGCTCCAATTCAAAAAGGAGATATAGTTACTCTTACTGCTAAAATAACTAGATGCTTTAACTCCTCTATGGAAATATTTATTGATGTTAAAGCTGAAAATCATAAAACAAACCAAAAAATTGAAAGCAATACAGCATTTTTTACCTTTGTTGCTTTAGATTCTAAAGGTAAACCTTCAAAAGTTCCTTTAATTAAAGCTGAAACATCAGATGATAAAAAGCTATATGATGGGGCTTTAAGAAGAAGACAATTAAGGTTAATTTTAGCTGGAAAGATGTTGCCAAAAGATGCTGATGAGTTAAAATCTATATTTGATTGAAAATTTCATATAATTTCTTTTCTAACCTGGATCCTCTCAAGTTCTTAGCAATAATTTTCCCATCAGGATCAATAAAAAAAGAAGCAGGTATTGATTTTATATTATATGTTATGGCTGCATCAGATTTCCAAAATTTAAGATCAGAAACATGATTAAGTTCATATAAACTATCCTTTTTAATAGCATTTATCCAGGTTGATTTATCTCTATCTAATGAAACTTGATATACTTCAAAACCATGTTTTTTATATTTATTATACATATTCACAATATTAGGATTTTCAACTCTACATGGTTTGCACCAAGCAGCCCAAAAATCTAACAAAACATATTTGCCTCTAAATGTTGATAAAGACAACTCATTACCTTCTGGATCATTCAAATTAATTTCAGGAGCAATTTGACCAATTGATAAAACTTTGATTCTGTTGAATTTTTCATATAATGCTTTATAGTATGAAGTGTATCCTAAATCTTTCTCATATTTCACTAATAAACTATCCCAAAAATTAAAATGATCATCAATTTTTAAATAATCAGACACAAAAAAAGTAGCAATTGAATTATCCATATCCCAAATTAACTCCTTAAAGTTTTTTATAAATTTATTTTCAAGTTGTTGTGATTTATTCCTGATTTTTAATATCTCAAGTTTATTATCATCTTTGCTTGCTTGAATAAAACTTCTATTTAATTCATATCTTTCATCTTGATAATTATTTATATATCTTTTGATTTCAGTAAGATTATCAGTTCCAATTGACCCATTGACCGAAATCGAGTTTTCATCTATAATTATATCTATATCATTTTTTTCTATTATAAAATCAATAGAATTTTTACCAATAATATTTAATCTATACAATGTTGGCTCATTAGCTAATAAACTAAAATTATAAAAATCATTCTCTAAAACATCAGACTTAACTAATTCAATATTGTAATCCGATTTGACTTTTTCAATGGTTATTTCTTCATTATTCGAATTCTTTAATTCTATATTTAAAGAAAAATTATTTGTGGTGGACTTAGGTGAACAAGAAATAATGAAAAGAAAAATAATATAAAATCTCATAATAATATCAATCTATTATTTTATCAATAATTTTAGCAGCGTCCTTTACTACGTTTTTTAAACCAAATAAGTTTTTTCCTCCAGCAGTTGAAAAAAAAGATTGTCCTCCACCGCTTCCATTAATATGTTTAGCAAGTTTTAAAATAATTTCTCGTGCATCAAAATTAGTTAATTTATTAACTTCATCAGATATCATAACAATTATAAATGGTTTGCTTGATATATCT
>Ga0066836_10002436_pt1 | contig 9984 bp, 4 predicted proteins | sample ETNtaG_18_FD_71568 | JGI IMG/M metagenome (GOLD analysis project Ga0066836, IMG submission 71568) | Marine microbial and viral communities from oxygen minimum zone, Eastern Pacific Ocean - ETNP201302SV91 | ecosystem: Environmental > Aquatic > Marine > Oceanic | place: Pacific Ocean: Eastern...
ATCGTATGTAGCCGTCTCTTCAATAAGGTGATGTCTCCATTTATCCGCTTCATCTTTCATATCATTAGGAATTTCTCCATATTCAAAACGCGAGCCCATAGTGCTTTCATTATATAAAATTGATTTCATCTCTAAAAGATCAATGATACCGGTAAACATTTCTCCGCTGCCAATAGGAATAACAATAGGTAACGGATTTGTCCCCAAACGTTTTTTAATCATCTTTACAACATGAAAAAAGTCCGCACCAACTCGATCCATTTTATTTACAAATGCAATTCTAGGTACGTTGTATTTATCTGCCTGCCGCCAAACGGTTTCACTCTGAGGTTCCACACCACCAACAGCACAGAAAACACCAACTGCACCATCAAGAACACGCAAAGATCTTTCTACCTCTACAGTAAAATCAACATGCCCTGGTGTATCAATAATATTTATTCTATGCTTATTCCAAAAACAAGAAGTAGCAGCTGAAGTAATAGTTATACCCCTCTCTTGCTCTTGCTCCATCCAATCCATAGTAGCAGCACCATCATGGACTTCTCCAATTCTATGTGTTCGACCAGTATAATATAAAACACGTTCAGTTAGAGTAGTCTTACCCGCATCAATATGGGCCATTATGCCTATATTTCTCACTTTATCTAATTGTATATCTTTCAATATTATTTTTCTTTAATAAATTAACGGAAATGAGCGAAAGCTTTATTTGCATCTGCCATACGGTGTGTATCATCCTTTTTCTTTATGGCACCACCATCACCATTCGCTGCAGCAATTAATTCTGTAGCAAGCTTTTCCGCCATTGGTTTCCCAGAACGACTAGAAGCAGCATTAATTATCCAATGAGACGCAAGAAAAAATCTTCGGTTTTTTGGCACCTCTATCGGGACCTGATAGGTAGCCCCACCTATCCTCCTAGATTTAACCTCAACAGATGGTGAGGCATTTTCTATAGCTTTTTCAAAAATTTTATATCCATCACTTTTTGTTAGTTTATTCACTTTATCCATTGCACCATAGAATATTTTCTCAGCAATCCCCTTCTTACCACCTTTCATAACATAATTCACAAATTTAGCAACCATCATATCACCATAAACGGGATCAGGTAAAATTTTTCTTTTCTCTGGGCGCCTTCTTCTCATGATTCTAATTTATTTTTTTGCCCCATAACGTGAGCGACTAGTTTTCCTATCACTAACTCCAGCAGTATCCAACGTACCTCTTACCACATGATATCGCACTCCAGGTAAATCTTTAACTCGGCCACCCTCGATAAGCACAATACTATGCTCTTGGAGATTATGACCTTCACCAGGAATATAGGCTGCAACTTCCATACCATTAGTGAGCCTCACCCTAGCAACTTTTCTCAATGCTGAATTAGGTTTCTTAGGTGTTGTAGTGTAAACACGAGTACACACACCTCTTTTCTGAGGATTACTCATTAAAGCAGGAGTGCTTGTTTTCTTCAATATTCGCTTCCTGCCTTTTCTAACTAATTGATTTATCGTCGGCATATCATTTCTTCCATAGCTAACAAAATTACACAATAATTTTCTTTAAAAACACAAATCATTTTATTGAACTCTTATTCATTATGCTACAGCATCCTCAATATTTTCATCCTCATCTAAATCATGAACACCAACCAACATATCTACAAATCCTGGAGTACCTGTACCTGCAGGTATTAGTCGACCAACTGCTACATTTTCCTTAAGACCTTGGAGATGGTCTGTTTTTCCAGCCGTAGATGCATCTGTAAGGACACGTGTAGTTTCTTGAAATGACGCTGCTGATATAAAACTTTCTGTATTAAGTGAAGCCCTCGTAATCCCCATTAGAATAGGTTCAAACGTAGCTGGCTTTGGTTTATGATAACTAGAAACCTCTTTCCCATCAGTTTTTAACTCTTTATTAATCTCAAGAAAATCTTCCCTATCAATCATCGCACCTTTTTCCAATTGAGAATCTCCTGGGTTATTAATAATAACCATTTTTGTAATCCGCTCATTTTCTAGAAAGAACTCTCTTTTTGCTACTCTATCTTCTTCTAAAAACCTTGTGTCACCTGGATTTTTTACACTTACTTTCTGCATCATTTGATTAACAATAACTTCGATATGTTTATCATTAATTTTCACACCTTGCAAACGATAGACTTCTTGTATTTCATTAACAAGGTAATCTTTTACAGCAGAAGGCCCAAGGACATGCAAAATATCTGACGGAGATATTGCACCTTCACAAAGATTTGTACCAGCATTAATAAAATCACCTTCATGAACTATGACATGCTTACCATAAGGTATTGAATATACTCTTTCTTCTCCATCAAGACCTTTTACATAAATCTTCCTAATTCCTCTTTTTGTTTCACCAAAGCGAACTTCACCGCTTATTTCTGTCATCACAGCAGGGTTTGTGGGCTTTCGTGATTCAAACAACTCCGCAACACGAGGCAAACCTCCAGTTATATCACGAGTCTTACCAATATCTTTAGGGATTTTGACCAACGTCTGTCCTCTTTGAACCTTTTGCTTATCATTTACAACTAAAGTTGCTTTCACTGGAAGTATAGTACCACCAGAAAGTATTTTTTTATTTTTATCAACAATTTCTATATGGGGACTAAGTTTACGATCACGAGCTTCTACAACAACCATTTGCTTCTTACCACCTTCAACAGCTTCCACCGCATATGTCTCTCCTTCAATAAAATCATTTAAGGATACAAACCCTGTTTCTCTTGCAAGAATTATATCTGTATAGGGATCCCATTTTATTAAAATAGTTTTTGGATTAATTTTCTCCCCATCCTTTACAAACACCGTTGACCCATAAGGCACATTAAACGATGTACTCTCATTACCACTTTTATCTAAAATGAAAAGCTTCGAGTGCCTAACCATACAACGAGTAACCTTGACACCTGCCTCATCTATTGTATCAGCATAGTCATAATTTTCAGAAAACTTAACCACCCCAGATCTCTTAGATAGCATTTCCGATTGCTCAATTATCCTCGTTGCTGTTCCACCAATATGGAAAGTTCTAAGCGTTAATTGGGTGCCAGGCTCTCCAATACTTTGGGCTGCTCTAATCCCAACCGCAGTACCAATATCCACCAGTTTATGCGTAGAAAGATCCCAGCCATAGCACTTAGCACATACTCCGCGTTTAGCTTCACAAGTAAGGATAGACCTAATGCGAACATGCTCAACACCTATATCTCCAATTAATTCTGCTTCATTTTCCGCAATAACTGAACCCGCTTTTACAATTACCTCACCTTTAACTATAAAATCATCCAAGATCGTTCTACCAAGTATGCGGTCTGCAAGAGGTTCTATAATTTCTTCACCTTCTTTAAGATCGGATATAATGATTCCATTAATTGTGCCGCAATCTTTTGTATAAACTACAACATCTTGCGCTACATCAACTAAACGCCTAGTAAGATATCCAGCATCTGCAGTCTTCAAAGCGGTGTCCGCTAACCCTTTTCTTGCACCGTGAGTAGAAATAAAATATTCGAAAACTGATAATCCTTCTTTAAAGTTTGACGTAATTGGCGATTCTATAATCTCACCAACGCCCCCTTTCATAGACTTCTGAGGCTTAGCCATCAATCCCCTCATACCAGCTAATTGCTTTATCTGATCTTGTGAACCTCTAGCACCAGAATCAGCCATCATAAAAACAGGATTAAATCCTTGGCGATCTTCTTTCAAAGTTTCCATCATAGTGATAGCCATATTAGTTGTTGCATGAGTCCAAACATCTATAACCTTATTATAACGTTCACCATCAGTCAAGATATGGCGATCAAATTTTCTTTTAATTTCATCAACTTCTTCTTGGGCTATTTTTAAAATAGAATCCTTTTCTTTAGGAATTAAAACATCACTTATAGAAATAGATGCACCACTTACTGTAGCCATACCAAAGCCTAGATCTTTCAAGCGATCAAGGAATAATACAGTTTGGTGATTGCCTGCTATCAGGTAAGCATTATTGACAATATTTGTTAGCCTTTTTTTACCTACAATATGATTAACATAACCGACATCATCAGGCAGTATAGAATTAAAAATAATCCTACCAACTGTTGTTTTCTTTATCCATTCATTATTATGAAAAACATCAACAATCGCATGTAAACCTACTGCTTTATTATCATATGCTAATAACCCCTCTTGAATAGAGCTAAATAATTTTCCTTCACCCTTATCTCCTACCTTTGGTCTAGTTAAATAATAGCACCCCAGAACCATATCTTGAGATGGAACCGCAATAGGTTGCCCATTAGCAGGATGTAAAATATTATGACTTGACAACATCAGCATCCTTGCTTCCATCTGAGATTCCAGAGCAAGAGGAACATGAACAGCCATTTGATCTCCATCAAAATCAGCATTAAATGCACTACATACCAAGGGATGTAATTGTATAGCCTTACCATCAACTAAAACTGGTTGAAATGCCTGAATTCCCAATCGATGAAGTGTTGGAGCACGATTCAGTAAAACAGGGTGATCCTGCACTACATACTCCAGCACTTTATAGACAATAGGATCTTGATTCTCAACCATTAACTTTGAACTTCTCGGGGTTTGGGCATATCCACGAGCCATAAGCTCATGAATCATATGAGGCTTAAATAACTCAAGCGCCATATTTTTTGGCATACCACATTCATGTAATTTCAATTGAGGTCCAACAACAATTACAGATCTGCCAGAATAATCCACACGCTTACCAAGTAGATTTTGCCTGAAGCGACCAGTTTTTCCTCTAAGCATATCCGATAAAGATTTCAATGGACGCCTCGAACCACTACGAATAGCTGTTTTACGACGATTGTTATCAAAAAGAGCATCAACCGCTTCTTGCAACATTCTTTTCTCATTTCTAAGAATGACATCAGGTGCTTTTATTTCCATCAATTGCTTCAATCTATTATTTCGTATGATTATACGCCTATAAAGATCATTCAAGTCAGACGCTGCAAATCTACCGCCTTCAAGAGGAACCAACGGACGTAGCTCAGGAGGTATTACAGGCAATATCGAAACAATCATCCATTCTGGTTTATTCAATCTTTTTTTTGTTGGATCTGGTACAAATGACTTAACCACCTTCAATCGCTTCAGTGCATCATTTCGTTTTTGTTTAGATTTAGAAGTTTTAACAATATCAACTAACTCATTACGAAGTTCTATGATATTAATCTTTGCAAGCATCTCTTTCATTGCCTCGCCACCCATAATTGCATAAAAATAATTATCATTATCTCTATCTTCATCTGAAACAGCATTGTAACCAAATTGCTCCTCTACCTCAAGATATCGATCTTCTTCAAGCAATTCAAATTTTTCAAGGCCACTTCCTCCCGGCTCAATAACCATAAACATTTCATAATAAATGACCCGTTCAAGTTCTTTGGTACTTTTCCCAGCAAGATAACTCAACTTACTCGGAATAGATCTCAGGTACCAAATATGGACTACTGGCACTGCAAGAGTTATATGCCCCATCCGTTCGCGACGGACTTTCTTGCGAGTAACTTCCACGCCACAACGGTCACAAATAATACCACGATACCTAATCCCTTTATATTTTCCACAGTGACATTCGTAATCCTTAACAGGGCCAAATATTTTCTCACAAAAAAGCCCATCCTTTTCTGGCTTATATGACCTGTAATTAATTGTTTCAGGTTTCAATACTTCACCGTAGGAACGCTGTAGAATTTTCTCTGGTGAAGATAGCCCAATTGTTATTGAGTTATAATCCTTTGATGTATCTAATGAATTTGTTTGAATGTAAGTCAAAATTTCTCCTTGGAATTAAATTAATCTAGTTCAACATCAATACAAAGGCCCTGCAATTCCTTTATCATTACATTAAATGATTCCGGAGTTGAAAAACTTGGCATTTGTTCACCTCTCACTATAGCATTGTAAACCTTTGACCGCCCTTCAACGTCATCAGATTTTACCGTCAACAACTCATGAAGAGTATGCGCAGCACCATACGCCTGCAAAGCCCATACTTCCATTTCACCAAGTCGCTGACCACCAAATTGCGCTTTACCTCCAAGAGGTTGTTGAGTTATAAGGGAGTATGGCCCTGTTGACCGTGCATGCATTTTATCATCAACCATATGGCTGAGTTTCATCATATAAATATTTCCAACTGTAACAGGATTATCAAAATACTCACCAGTTTTACCGTCAACTAACATAGTCTTTCCTGTTTCTGGAAGCCCAGCTAAACCTAACTGTCCCTGAACTTCATCTGGGGTGGCGCCATCAAATACAGGAGTCGAGAATTTTTTACCAAGAACTTCTCCAGCCCATCCTAACATTGTCTCATATAATTGTCCTAGATTCATTCGAGATGGCACACCCAATGGATTTAAAACAATATCTACCGGAGTACCATCTTCCATAAACGGCATATCTTCTTCAGGTACTATAGTCGCAACTATACCTTTATTACCATGACGCCCAGCCATTTTATCACCGACTGAAATTCTTCTTTTTTGAGCAACAAATACTTTTGCCAATTTTAGAATTCCCGGTTGCAATTCATCACCAACACGCAATTTAAATATTTTACGCTCGAGTGTAGTCTCAATATTTGCCCATTCTTCTCTAAAAGAACGCCAGATCGCCATTACTTTTTTCCAGACTTTTTTATTCTCAACCCACGAATCATCCTGAGCAAATCTTTCCATATCAAAACTATTTAATCTTTTCAGAGTAAGCTTTGTTGATTTCTTAATAAGAGTCTTCCCCGATGACAAATCTCTAATTCCATTAGAAATTTGATCTTTCAAAAGGTTGGTCAATTTTTCATCTCTAGATTGCTTTAGATGAACTTTTTTCTCCCCAGCCTCTTTTTGAAATAATATAATTTTCTCACGTTCCTCTTTTTTTGTACGTTTCGCTTGTTTTTCAAAAAGTTGAGTTTTAATTACAACACCTTTTATTCCTGGTTCAGCGCGCTTTGAAGCGTCTTTCACCTCTCCAGCTTTTTCTCCAAAAATAGCTCTGAGAAGTTTTTCCTCGGGAGTCGGATCAGTTTCACCTTTAGGCGTCACCTTACCAATTAATATATCTCCTTCTGCAACACGCGCACCTAAGCGAATTATGCCATTTTGATCCAAATCTTTAGTGGCATCTTCCCCTACATTTGGTATCTCAGGAGTCAGCTCTTCTTGCCCTCTTTTAGTATCACGAACCTCAAGCTCAACTTCATTGCAATGTACTGAACTATAGATATCATCTTTAACCAATCTTTCGCTTACAACAATAGCATCTTCAAAATTATACCCCCGCCAAGGCATAAACGCTACTCGTATATTAGAACCAAGTGCCAATTCACCATTCTCAGTTGATGCCCCATCGGCAATAACTGTCCCAATTTTAACTCCATCCCCCTCAGAAACTAACGGACGTTGATTATGAACAGTATTTTGATTAGTTCTATGAAACTTCTTAAAAGGGATCTTGATAATATTCTCACCTTCATAGAGTGCAAGAGATTCCATAACATCCTTTCTTTTCACATGACAAACTTCAGAATCAACATATACAACTCTTCCATCCACAGGACTAACGACAGCAGACCGTGAGTCAACTGCTACCTTTTTTTCAATACCTGTTCCAACGATAGGAGCTTGTGGTTTCATTAATGGCACGGATTGCCGTTGCATATTAGAACCCATCAGTGCTCTATTTGCATCATCATGTTCTAAGAAGGGAATAAGAGCAGCTGCGACACTTAGGATTTGATTTGGGGAAACCTCCACATAATCCACCTCTGCCGGGCTAACTATTGGAAAGTCGCCTTTGACACGCGCCCTAATCTTTTCTTCTAAGATTACCTTTTTACTATCTACTTTAGTAGATGCTTGAGCAACTAAAACCCTATCTTCGTCATCCGCTGAAAGATACTTTGTATCGTCTGTAACTATAGATCCTTTACCATTTTTCTTCACCTTTCTGTAAGGAGACTCAATAAATCCATGATTGTTGACTTCAGCATACATTGCCAAAGATGATATAAGTCCGATATTTGGACCCTCAGGCGTTTCAATAGGACATAAACGTCCATAATGAGTATAGTGAACATCACGGACTTCAAACCCCGCCCTTTCCCTAGTAAGACCCCCAGGACCCAAAGCAGAGATTCTACGTTTGTGTGTTATTTCAGCTAATGGATTTGTTTGATCACCAAATTGACTTAATTGAGATGTACCAAAAAATGTATTAATCACCGTTGTGACCACCCTTGAGTTAATAAGGTCCTGCGGTGTTATACTTTCAGATTCTCTTAAATTCATTCTCTCATGGATAGTTCGTATCATTCTACTAAGCGCTACACTGAACTGATTAGTTAACTGCTCCCCGATTGTTTTTACACGCCTATTACCCAAATGATCAATATCATCTACACCACGATCGCCTTTGCGCATATCAATAAGAAAGCTAATTACCTGGATTATATCATCCATAGTAAGAACTGTATCTTCAACTGGAACTTCTAAATTAAATTGCTGATTTAGACGATATCTTCCGACTTGACCTAAATCATATTTTTTAGGACTAAAAAATATCCTCTCTATAAATTTCTGTGCAGTTTCTAGATTAGGAGGCTCACTTGATCTAATTAATTGATAGACAACCCCCAAGGCATCTTCAGTACTACGCGTTGGATCTTTCTCAATAGTATTCAATAGTAACATTGAGTGAAAATCTTTATTTCCATCAACAACCCTAATCGAATCAACACCTTCGTCTTTTAACGATTGAATATTTTCAGATGTTAACTCTGCTCCACTCTCAAGAAAAATTTCACCAGTTTGAGTATTTACTATATCTTCAGTAATAGTGGCACCGATATATTTATTTAAGTCATCCGAAATCGTGCTCAGCACCTTAATAGCACCAAAAGCTGTAAAGATATCAGTATTTGATGAATACCCCAGCGCTCTAAGCAACATTGTAACAGGGAATTTTCTACGTCGATCAATAATAACAAATAGACAATCATTAATATCAGTAGTGAAATCCACCCATGAACCACGAGCAGGTATAATCCGGGCTTGAAATAACTTTGTACCATTAGGATGTGTGGATTCATCAAAGAAAACACCTGGGGAACGCTGCAGTTGAGAAACGATTACACGCTCAGCCCCATTAATAATAAAGGTTCCTTTTTTTGTCATATAAGGAATATTACCAAAATAAACATCCTGCTCAATACTTTGAGCATAAATATTTTTATTATTTTCATCCGTTATATGCAATGCCAATCTAACACGCAGGGGCGCTGAATATGTAACGCCACGATCCATACACTCATCAGGATTATATTTTGGCTGCCCTAAATAATAATATTTGTATTCAAGAATATAATTTCGGTGAGAGTCCTCAATTGGGAAAACATTACGAAACACCCCCTCAAGTCCTATAGGCTGACGCGCCTCGTAAGGAATCCATTCCTGTAAAAAATGCTGATAAGCCCTTGTTTGTATAGAAAGAAGATCTGGAACATCAACAAAAGCTGAAATTTTCGAAAAGGACACTCTCTTGTTTGTTTGATTAGTATTGGCTTTCAATTAAGCCTCCCAATAGATTTTTAGTTAGAATACAATTACCACCAAAGAAGAAACTATCTAAATTAGACTAGCTCTACTTCTGCACCGGCCTCTTCAAGCTTTGCTTTTATTTCGTTCGCCTCAGCTTCAGAAAGACCTTCTTTCAATGCTTTAGGTGCCGAATCAACAAGCTCTTTTGCCTCTTTTAACCCTAGATCTGTAATCCCCCTTACAGCTTTAATTACATTTATTTTTGCTTGACCAGGTGACTTTAGGACAACATCAAATTCAGTTTTGGCTTCAGCTTCACCACCTGCACCAGCAGCAGGTGCCGCTGCAACCGCGACAGGCGCTGCTGCTGT